>SDBU01010189.1_pt1 | contig 10453 bp, 7 predicted proteins | sample 2277071 | NCBI WGS metagenome assembly SDBU01 (sample SAMN10397929, study PRJNA504765) | marine sediment metagenome | isolation source: marine sediment core GS08_GC12, 126 cmbsf | place: Arctic Ocean: Gakkel Ridge, Loki's castle | collected 2008
GCCCAGTGGTAGTATTCATTTACCCATAACCTACCAATCTTGTTCGGCCTGCCAGATTCTACCACGAAGTGAAAATGTTGGACAAAACGCCCTATTGTTCACTGCTACTGCCAACTCACCTATGGTATCTTCTGGAAATTAGCGGCCAAGTCGTTTAAGTTCTCTTTAATGAACGGCTTGGTTTCACCTTGAGCCAACTCGATTAGTTCTCTCGCGATGCAGCATGCTGTGTTGTAGGCCCATTTTGCTGCTTTGGTGTTCAGAACGGGGTCGAGATGCCCAAATCCAAACTGGCCGGGCGTTCCTAGCAGCACTTTCCTGTCTCCCAGGTACTGTAAGTAGTCCTTGGTAAACTTCGATGGTTCCATCCGGTAATGGGTAATCTCGTTCCTGATTTTCACGAGGTGATAGAAATCCTGGTACGGAGGTCGTGACTTGTCAAGCTCTTTGCCCCATAACTTTACGGGTAGCTCAGAACATTTCTGAAGTGGACTCTCTATCTCAGTAATCTCCTCAAGTAGTGCCCTGGATTTGGCGTCGTGTTTCCAGTGGTGGTTTAGAAATAAAACCTCGTTCATGAAAGCCTCACTCGTAGCAACGGAGAGAACGTACACGCTCATAGCATAGGCTGAGTAGTTGTTATCTTGAGTGGCAAAGACTTGGCCTGACGTACCTTCTGCGATGCATTTGTTATAAGCCGCCCTAGCTTGTGAAAGTAAAGTACCAGAAATAGTTGCTGGCATTTGTCACCTCTAAGGAGAGAAGAGTTATATAAAGAATTGGTACCTTCTAAGATTCACTTCTCTTCCCTTTCTGTATTCTACCCCCACACTTCTTTGCCAGCAAGGGAGAAAATGAAAGGGGTAGAGGATTGCACTTATCGCTATTTTGTTACCCCCCTCATCTTACTGTGGTCAAATCGATAAAGCACTCCAAGAAGGTTATATCTTGTTGACAAGGCAAGGGGGGTATATAATTAGCCATAAGCAAAGGACTTCTTTTTAGAGTTTGGAGGAAGCATTCGCCCTAAGGTTCAGGAAGAGCAGCTGGTAATGGAGAATTGCATAGCGATCGATTGTATTGGACAAGTTTTACCAGCAGGAAGTGCTAATGGCTATTGTTCTGTCACAAAGGATTGATACGAAATCAGAATATGAAGACGTTCCGTTTGACATCTACCATTTCCCGCGGCAGTATCGAAGCCAGATTGATTCAGGCGACCGATTTATTTACTATCAGGGTGACCGTTGGAAGAAGGAGTATCGATATTATTTCGGCTGTGGAGTCGTTGGTAATGTGTATCCTGCAACGGACAAAATGTTTTATGCAGATCTCCTTGATGGCCGACCTTTTATTAAAAGAGTCCCTATTTACATGCCTGAAGGTGGTTTCTACGAGTCTATCGATTATATGGATATACGAACGAAGCCAGATCCGCCTTGGCGAAGCTCAATACGCCCGATATCAGACGGCGCTTTCTCTTCCATCCTTGAAGCTGCTGGGATTGATGTGTCATCAGGCGCGGTCGCCAGTCAAATTGAGAGCGCGACAGACGCAATTCATATTCTAAGAGAGCTAAACACTCAGTATGCTGGACTTAGACCAGAAGCTAGGGCGAGAAAGATTGCGAGTCATCTGGATCGTGGATCCTCTGTTACATACGCCCTAAAACAACTCCTTGGTAGTAAATGTCAAATCTGTGGGTGGAAGGGTTTTAAAAAGCAAGATAATTCCACATTCATCGAAGCTCATCACCTTATTCAAATATCTGAACGCTGCGTAGATTCCCTATGTACTGAGAATATCATCCTTGTATGCCCAAATTGCCATCGTGAGATCCACTATGGTGATAATGTAGAAATCAATGAAGAGGGGGATATAAACGTGGTGCGCTTGTCAAAAAAGACGGCCCGCATCCCTAAAAACACGATTCGTTTCTTAGAAGGTGTGAAAAACCGATGAATATATTAGGAGCATAAATCAAGAAGCTTGTTCATGCGGGGGAGGCATTGCTAAGAATTGAGAGCAGGGTGAGCATGATTATAGAAGACATAATAGGCTACCCACTTCGTGATTTCCCAATTACAGCCATGAGGGATAATTTGCTTCAATGGTGGATATTATCTGGGCGGCGTGATTTTCCATGGCGAGAAACAAATGATCCATTCAAAGTACTTATTGCAGAGATATTACTCCACAGAACTAAAGCTGAACAGATAGTACCACTGTATCAGCCATTCCTCAATCAATACCCGGATATACATTCAGTTGCAAAGAGTTCCCCTGATGAATTGGCAAAATTGCTTCGTTCTGCTGGGCTTAACTGGCGGTGGAAACTCCTACATTCTATGGCAGTTAATATTGAAACAAAATTCAATGGGCAGATACCCCGAAGCTTTGAAGAATTAACTTCACTTCCTGGAGTAAGCCACTACATTGCGTCGGCTGTGAGGTGCTTCGCATTTGGATATCCAGATGTTTTGTTAGATACTAACACAGTCAGAGTCGCTGGAAGACTGTTAAAGCTACCCATCAGAGATGCATCTAGGCGTAGCAAGTTATTTAGAGAAGTCTTGGAAAAATTTATAGACTCAAAACATCCTCGCGAATTCAATTTTGCTCTGATAGATCTCGCGGCAGCAATATGTAGACCAAGGTCTCCTGCACATAAAGACTGCCCGGTTAGTAGATATTGTACTTTCTACCAAGAAGCAAGCGACGAAGGTCAGAACTCTGAAAAGGATAAGTTACCCCTCAAAGGTGACCAACAGCGATTAAGCATCACGGAGGCTGGTTAGTATGAAATACTCGATACCTGTAATCGACCTCTTCGCTGGGCCAGGAGGTCTTGGTGAGGGATTTAGTTGCTTCCGTGATGATTCAGGAGAGAATCCTTTCAACATAGTCCTATCAATTGAAAAGGACCCAAATGCTTATCAAACCCTAGAGATGAGGAGCTTTTTCAGATATCTCGACTGTGAATCTGATTCCTCCGATTATTTTAAATATTTACGCAGGGAGATTACGAGAGAGGAACTCTTCACAAAACACAAGGAACAAGTCGAAAAAGCTAAGGTTGCTTGTTGGCTGTCAGAACTGGGTAGCCCAGACCTTGCCTATTCAGAGGTGGGTAACCGTATAAGCTTGGCCATTGGCGGGAATGATTTATGGGTGCTGATTGGAGGCCCTCCTTGCCAAGCTTATTCGGTGATTGGCCGATCCCGTGTTAAAAGTGTTGAACCTGAACGATATGAAAATGATAGTCGTCATTTCCTTTACAAAGAGTACCTTAAGATTGTAGCAGACTATACTCCTCCTGTGTTCCTTATGGAAAACGTAAAAGGCCTCTTGTCCACCGAGGTAAATGGAATCAACATTTTTGCGAAAATACTGAAAGACCTTGAAGCGCCAGGAAAAGCAGTAGCTCATAGAAGCCTAGCTATATCTTCTGCGTGTTACCAAGTATTCTCACTTTCATCTGCGAAGTTACCTGGCTCACTGAAAGCGAGGGATTATGTTGTAAGGTCAGAGTGCTTTGGTATACCACAAAAGAGACATAGGGTCTTCCTACTCGGTATTCGTTCAGATTTGTTACCTGTTGCTCCAAGTGATATTCGTCTTACTCCTCAGTCAGATTACGTTTTGGTAGAAGAGGTTATTTCTGACCTTCCTAGATTGCGCAGCGGATTATCTAAGGGCAGCATTGATTCATTCGATGCTTGGCTCGAAGTTATAGAAGGTATTACTCGATCTAAATGGTTAATTTCCAAACAAGTTGGCAACGAGGTAAAACAGGAAATCGAAAAGACGATTTCATTTCTGAATACCGGGCGTCTAAACAGAGGTGCAGAGTACGTTGAATGTGAGACGAATCCTTCACGTCTTCAAAGCTGGTTTGTGGATTCAAGATTGGGAGGAGCCTGTAATCACTCAACACGAAGTCATATTCCAGAGGATCTCCATCGCTATCTTTTCGCGTCATGTTTCGCTAGTGTACATGGCTATTCCCCTGACCTAGATAAATACCCAAGTTCCCTGCTACCACAGCACAAAAACGTGATTTCTAGAGATGGCGAAATCATATTCTCCGATCGGTTTAGAGTACAAGTGAAAGAGCGACCGGCATCTACCATAACTTCTCATATATCCAAAGATGGGCATTACTATATACATCCCGACCCAAGTCAATGCAGGAGTCTCACAGTGAGAGAAGCCGCTCGTCTTCAGACTTTTCCGGATAATTACTTTTTTGAAGGACCACGCACCTCTCAATACCAGCAGGTTGGAAATGCGGTTCCACCATTACTGGCAAAATCCATTGCTGAAATTGTGTATAAAATTATTTCCGTAAAAACATCCGGAAGTAAGGAGAGGGATCACCAGATTACCGTGGTTTGAGCTAAACGGAGAATAATATGACACTTAGCAGAAGAGCGACTGAAGTAATTCCATCAGCATGTCGCCTGATCAAATCACTCCGCGACATGGGATACGACTTTTCCACCGCCGTCGCCGACCTAATTGATAATTCAATAGAGGCTGGCGCAACAGAAGTGGTCATCAATGTAGAATTTGATGGTGATAATTCTTGGGTCAAAATTGCAGATAACGGCAGAGGAATGAAGCATGATTTATTAAGAGAAGCGATGAGATATGGTTCTAAGCGTGAATACAATGGATCAGATCTCGGTAAATTTGGACTTGGTCTTAAAACCGCCTCAATGAGTCAGTGCCAGAGGCTCACAGTGGCCAGCCGCATAAGAGGCTCCAATACTTATGTATTTGCTTACTGCTGGGATATGGAACACATCGAAAAAATCGATCGATGGGAAATTGTACCGGTTCTCTTTAAAAATCTTCCTCCTACGGTAAAGCAGTATCTGCGAAATACCAGCGGCACAGTAGTAATATGGCAGAGACTTGATCGAATGCTTGGATATAAATATCCATACGGTGAAATGGCAAAAAAGAAACTGGCCAATATGTGCCGTGACTTGGAACAATATCTGGCTATGGTATTTCGCCGGTTTATTGTGGGAGAAACCAAGCGAAAGAAATTGAGAATCGTCCTGAATGGAAATGAAATCCAGCCTTGGGATCCTTTTGCCAGATCCGAACCCAAAACAAGGAAATTAAAACCTGTGAACATTGCATTGGAGCATGAAGGAATAAAAGGTACTGTATATCTTCAACCATTTATACTGCCCAATCAAGACAGTTTCAGTTCACCTGAGGCATTCAAATGTGCGAGCGGACCTGCAAACTGGAATCAGCAGCAGGGTTTCTACGTCTATCGAGCTGGCAGGATGATCCAGAGTGGTGGATGGTGCCGTCTGCGCACTGCTGACGAGCATACGAAGCTAGCCCGAATTGCCCTGTTCTTTTCGCCCACTCTGGACGAAGCGTTTAAGATAAATGTTTCAAAAATGCGTATACAGTTACCGGCGCAAATTCGTGATGAAGTTAATCAGGCCATAAGGCCAGTACTGAAACTCGCCAACGAAATTTATAGAGGCAGAAAAAGAGAATCTTCCACTCCGTCGGCTTCATCCACAACCAGACCTACCAAAACCACAGGACCTGCCACTAAAAACCTGTGGACCTTGGATGAAATTCAGCAGCGGGCAGAACGGATTTCTAGCTCAGATGAAAAACCTGTGATAACTCGGGTATTTACCAGACTACGTGATCGAATTAATTCCAAGGAGAGGAACAGATGAATCTGGAGGAAGCTCTTGGAATTGTGCGTTTGATGATTGACCGGGGCATCGGAACGGACGTAGCAATTAACAATCCTGCCATTCCTGAAGAATTTCGTGAACAGATCAGACAGATACTAAAAGAAGAGGAAACCATTCTTCTGAGGCCAGTAAGAATGGTTACGGTCGACCAGCTACGCGGTGAGTGGCTGCGAGACATTGATCGATCAAGCTGGTACTACTGGCTTATGCTACGCGAGTACCTGATTGGAATGAAGGGATGGGATTCTTCATCAATTGTGAGGTCTCTGGATGAGGCTACTGACCGAATACTCGGACAGCTGGCACCACCATCGACAGATCAGTTCGACATTCGAGGATTGGTACTGGGTTATGTACAGAGTGGTAAGACGGCAAACTATTCTGGGTTGATCGCCAAAGCAGCCGATACCGGATACAGGTTATTCATTATATTGTCAGGAATAGATAATGGATTACGGCGGCAGACACAAATACGTCTGGATCACGAACTGGTTGGTTATGCAGACAATCCTCCAGGGGCTATAATATTACCTCCGAGAGGAAGACAATGGCACCAGTTTACAACTGAGGCTTTTGATGGTGATTTTCGCCCTGGATATGCGAATTATGCTGCGTTGCAGGGAACCGAACCTGTTCTTCTTGTTGTGAAGAAAAATTCTCGGGTTCTTCAAAGATTGCATAACTGGCTGGATGCCGCTCCAGATGAAACAAAGAGTTCATTACCAGTTCTCATTATTGATGACGAGGCCGATCTGGCAAGCATTGATACCCGTGGTTCATATCAGCAAGAAGATGGCCCATTACCAGATGACTACGAGGAACCATCTGTGATAAACGGAAAGATTCGTGAATTGCTGACTATGTTTCATCGAATATCATATGTAGCATATACAGCTACGCCATTTGCCAATATTCTCATTCCACATGACACATATGATCCTACAAAAGAAAACGACCTTTATCCAAAGGATTTTATTATAGACCTCCCCAAACCAAATGGTTACTTTGGTGCTGAGGAATTATTCGGAAGACTTGACGATGCAGCAGGTGAAGAGACCGGTGGAATGGATGTAGTCCGGGATATACCGTATGATGATCTGGATGAATTATTACAGGGGAACATTCCACAATCGCTAAGAAATGCAATCATGGATTTTGTACTGGCGGGTGCAGCAAAAGCAGCGCGAGGTCAAGCGAATGCGCCAGCAACCATGTTAGTCCACGTCAGTCAGTTTATTCTGCAGCAAATGGGCACATCAGCAATGGTAAATCAGATCTTTTCTGAACTCAGGGATGAGTGGCGTTATCAGCGTACACTTGGTATTCAGGATAGACTTAAACAGCGGTGGGAGAACGAATTTCACCCTGTTACAACCTCAATTTCTCCTGAGAGGATTCAAACATTCGAAGAGTTATTAACATGTATAGGACCATTTCTGGAGTCCGTTCAGGTACGCACAATAAACAGTTTCACTGGCGAGGTGCTGGATTACGAAAGAGAACTAGGATTGAAAGCGATTGCCATAGGTGGAAACAGGCTATCTCGCGGACTGACACTCGAAGGATTAATCGTAAGTTATTTCGCCCGTCGCAGCGCTACATACGATACACTCATGCAGATGGGCAGATGGTTCGGCTTTAGAAGTGGTTACGAAGATTTGACCAGAATATACATCACACCAGAGCTGGCCAGATGGTTAAGTGATTTAGCTCTTGTTGAGTACCAGCTGAGACAGGATATCGAGAGATATGAGGCGGAAGATCTGACCCCTCTCCAGCTTGGTAGCCGCATTCTAGCTCATCCTGCCATGCTTGTAACCAGCCGGTTGAAACAAAGACAAGCAACAAGAATTACGGTAGAACAGAACTACGCCGAACAGCTACAACAGACCTTCTGGTTTCCATTCGAACGGCCGAATGATCTAAGAGAACTACTTGAGAGAAATATGCTTTACACTCGGGAATTTCTGCAAAACCTAGGAGATCCATCGCGGTGGACAGATGACGGCCCAATTTGGAATGAGATTGGATCAACCATGATACTAGAATTCTTACAAAATTATCATGTGGATTGGGGAGCAACAAATATTTCATTACCCCTGATATGTAACTATATTGAACGACAGAACGAACTGGACTATCCGCAGGAACTGCAGAACTGGACGGTGGCCATTAAAGGGCGAGGATCTCCCGATGCACGTCTGGGTGAATGCGACATTACTGTTCCCGGAGGAGTGATATACCCGGTTAGACGCACCAGACTTACCGGTAATCCGAATTCACTTGGCGTGATAACCAGTCCTGGTGATGAGGAGGAAGGTCTTTCTGAAGAGCAGCTTGGAATGGCTCGTGGATTGGTAGAATCAGGAAGATATGATAGAAATAGAGCCGCACGACATATCCGTGATGCTACGGATGGGTTACTCCTCATATACCCCATCAGCCGGTATTCCGGCTACAACTTACCGCACGGAGGCAGACGGCAGCAACTATACGATGATCCGGAATCCCCGATGGCCAACGGTATTATTGGTCTGGCTCTTTCCTTCCCTCGCAGCGAGAGGGCACAGTCTATTAGAGGGGAGTATGTAGTTGGAACCGTAGGATGGAGGCCACTGTGAATCACGTTTTACCTGACATCTGGACAAACTTAGAGGCGTTGCGCCCAGCTGGAGAAAACCTGATTGCTCGCACAGCAATACCTGAGCTAACGGACAGAGTCAAGTGTGCAGTCGATTCTTCAGGGAAACGCCATCTTCTGGTCACATTAAAAACCGATGAAGATGAGGTTCACGATTCTCACAGTCGTGGTCTCACCGTGACCACCAAGGAACTTGCAATTGAGGAACACCATTCTGCCATCTATATAGATATAGAATGTCTCGATAATGCAGGATATCCTGCATTAGATGTTATCGGTAACGAACTTGCTAATGAAATAGGCAGATCTAATAGACAGCCCAGGGAAATAGTCAACCGTATCCTGACGAAATGGCGACGTTTCTGGGGACAGATACCACACCATCTCCTATCACATGAAGAACAGATTGGATTGTTCGCCGAGTTGTGGTTTCTATGTGTATGGTTGTTGCCACGAGCTGGTCCAGCATCGCTCTCTTTCTGGCGTGGACCATTTGGTAGCCGGCACGATTTCGAGTGGCCAGACAAGTCCGTTGAAGTAAAAGCCACAACTCAGACTAGAGGAAGAATCTTCCACGTAAACGGACTTGATCAGCTAGAAACGCCTCAGAACGGCACTCTTTATCTTTTCAGCGTACGCCTTCGAGAGGAAGTGGGAGCTACTCACCATATCCCTGAACTCATTGAGTCGTGTCGTGATCAGATTTCTTCGGATGGTGATACCCTGACCAAATTTGAGAATTTACTCTTGCAGATGGGCTACTCACCATTTTATGAAGAAGAATACGCAAAAATGCGTTTTCGTATTCTGGAAGAAGCCTTGTTTGAAGTCAGAGATGATTTCCCTCGTTTAGGTAATAAGTGCTTCACCAATTCCGTTCCGGCTGGAATTGAGAGTATAGAATACGTTATTAATCTCAATGGATATGACCATCTAATTGCCGCACGAAAACCAGATGAATGGTTGTTATAATTAGTTAATACCGGAGCGAAGATAAATGAAATCAAGCTATTAAAATATTTAGGAATTGTTTCAGGTGGAGTTCGACTCTGCTCGATCTCCCCGTCCGCTAGTGTTGGCCTCCATCTGTTTGCACATTTCGTCAGAATGTGCAAGAGGGACAGGGTTCCTTCTATTCGGTGTGGTCGCGGGCATTCATTATTTCTAAAGATATAGATTCCTGAGGTTCATTATCTTCACAAACAGTCGTATAAGCGAGTGGGCGACGAACCGATTCTGGAGCTACACCAGCTTTAATGGCATTCATTACACCGACAGCTTCCAGATAGTTATCTACCACGAAGAGCTTCCCGCGTGTAAAAGGTAGTTCTTCTAGGTTATTCTGCATGCGATTCTTATTTTCCTTTACCGCAATAATTGGTATACCCTGCTCCAAAGCAGCAAGAGTTGGCAAACCAACACACCTATCTGGAATAACAAGACAAGATATGTTAGCAACAGTTATTAACCCAGAATGACTATGCACTGAGGGATTATTGATAATTCTTGGACTTCTATGAAGTCCCTTCAATATGCAATGAAGATAAGTAGTGGATATAGCTTCTGCTGATTTTCTCGGATCAACCACTCCGACGTCCAAATTAAGTATTTCTTTCGACTCCATCATAGGCGAATGGGCAGAAGGGACGTCAAACAATAAGGAGATAGCATGAGTGAGCATTGCTTCAACTCCCCCCCATGGATTAACCATATCTTCGATATCTTGCCGAAAATAATCTTCGTGAAAATGACTTGGAACTTCTATAAGTGATGACAATGCAACGGCATCATATTGCTGTCGGTATTTCCTCAATACTTTACAAAGTTGTTCAAAGTATTCAATTCTACCTACTGCTCGTCCAGAACTCGAATAGAGAGAGCGCATTAAAACATTATTGTCCATTTTCACAACCAGAGGGCAATCAAGCCCAAAGGCTGCTCTTGCAGCAGACGCCGAATTAATCGCCGCTTCATGAAAGAACTTGTCACGGTGTTTGTCTATCACCAGCATTACACGATTAGACCGGACTTTTTGTAGACCCACAGTACCCATCAAAAGGCGGGATAATAC
>SDBU01010190.1_pt1 | contig 10453 bp, 10 predicted proteins | sample 2277071 | NCBI WGS metagenome assembly SDBU01 (sample SAMN10397929, study PRJNA504765) | marine sediment metagenome | isolation source: marine sediment core GS08_GC12, 126 cmbsf | place: Arctic Ocean: Gakkel Ridge, Loki's castle | collected 2008
GTTGTTGCCTCAGCCCCAGCCTTTATGCAGAAGACAACCCAGTATAGCGAGTTCACCTCTACCTGCCACACCATAAAGTTGGGGATGAATGTTGAGCCGTTCCACCTGCTGAGACAATGGGAAGCTATGGGCTACAGGATTGGAAACATAGTGGAGGTGCCGGGTACTATAAGCCATCGTGGTGGCATCATCGATATTTACCCTCCCACCAGTAACCTGCCAGCCAGGCTTGAGTTCTTTGGTAACACCATAGACAGCATCCGCCTCTTTGACCCAGCAGACCAGCGCTCGCAAACAGTAGTGTCCGAAATAGCTATTGGCCCAGCCACAGAACTACTAACACCACCATTGAGCAACAAGCTGGAGTTAGAGCCAGTCCTCAATAGCATTGACCTGGCTGGCTGCAGCCCCGAGGTAAGACGGCACTTCGAGGAAGAACTAGCCATGCTGCTTGATAAGCAGAGGCCACATAATATACAGTTTTACGCTCCGCTATTTAATAAAGGCAGCATCCTGGATTACCTACCCCAAGATGCCCTTCTAATACTTGATGAGCCCCTGAACATTAAGCTAGCCGTGGAAGACCTGGATGCCAAAGCCAGCGAGTTGCGCACCGGGAAGTTAGGACAGGGAGAGCTACCCCATAATTTCCCCAGACCATACTTCACCTGGAAGGAGCTAGAGCCAGGAATAAAGGAAAAGCAGTGCCTGATGCTCACTGCCTGGAGTATTACTGACAATGAACAACCATACCAGTTCGACTTCACCTCCGCCACCAGCTATGCTGGACAGCTATCGGTATTCATCAAAAAGGCTAAGCAGCTTCTAAACCAAAAACACCGGCTCATCCTCATCAGCCATCAGGCAAGCCGATTATCGGAGCTAGTTGACGAAGAAGATATTATTGCCTCACCCCTTACTGAAATCAAGCAAATACCCCCACCCGGCTCACTAACCCTTATTCAGGGCTCACTGGCTGAGGGATGGGTTATGAATAATGACACCCACCTGTTTACTGATGCTGAAATCTTCGGTTTTGTCAAGCAACGGCGGCTACTCAAAAAATACCCGGTGCCACACCACAAGCTATTTATCGACATAACTCCGGGCGACTATGTGGTACATATTGAGCATGGCATTGCCAAATTTGCTGGCGTTACCACAATAAGCACCGACAACACCGAGAAGGAATATCTGGTTCTACAATATGCTGCCGGCGATACGCTCTATGTCCCCACCGACCAGATAGACCGGGTCAACCGCTACATAGGAGGCGGTGACCAGCCACCGGCTTTGAACCGACTGGGCACCCAGGAATGGACACGAACCAAGCAAAGAGCCAAAGAGTCAGTAGAAAGCGTTGCTCAGGAGCTATTAGCTCTTTATGCTGTCCGAGAGGTCGTGCCCGGCTTTGCCTTTTCCCGTGATACAGTATGGCAACAGGAGCTTGAGGCTTCCTTTCTTTATGTCGAAACTCCTGACCAGATAGAGGCTTTGAAACAGATAAAAGAGGACATGATGAAAGCCAAACCTATGGATAGGCTGGTCTGTGGCGATGTCGGCTACGGTAAGACTGAGGTAGCTATCCGTGCCGCCTTCAAGGTAGTAATGGACGGTAAGCAGGTGGCAGTATTGGTGCCGACTACAGTGCTAGCTGAGCAGCACTTTTTCACCTTCAGCCAGAGGCTGGACGCCTTCCCGATAAGAATCGAGGTATTAAGCCGGTTCCGGACACCAAAAGAGCAGCAGGTTATCCTTGATGGGTTGGCAAACGGTAGCGTAGACATCTGCATCGGAACCCACCGGCTACTGCAGAAGGATGTAATATTCAAGGATTTAGGACTGTTAATCATTGATGAAGAGCAACGCTTTGGCGTAGCCCATAAGGAGCACCTCAAGCAGATGAGGCGTGAGGTGGATGTTCTCACCCTCAGTGCCACTCCCATACCCCGCACCCTCCACATGTCTCTAGTGGGGGTGAGGGATATGAGCACTATGGAGACCCCCCCTGAGAACCGCCTGCCTATCAAAACCTATGTTGCTGAATATAATGACCAGCTAATCAGAGAAGCCATACTCAGGGAGCTAGAACGCGATGGTCAGGTCTTCTTTGTGCACAACCGGGTTCAATCCATAGCCTCCATTGCTAACAAGCTCCAATCTCTGGTGCCTGAGGCTAAGATAGCCATTGCCCATGGTCAGATGCCTGAGGCAGAGCTAGAAGCGGTAATGGCTGACTTTGCCAGGTGCAAAAGCGACATCCTAGTATGCACCACTATTATTGAGTCGGGGCTGGATATGCCCAATGTCAATACCCTGATTGTTAGCAAAGCAGAAAGATTTGGTCTGACCCAGCTATATCAACTTCGGGGGCGGGTAGGTCGAGGGGCTAATCTTGCCTATGCCTATTTTCTCTACGAAGGAGGAAAGCACCTGACCCCGACGGCTGAAAAACGGCTGAGGATTATATTTGAAACGGCTGAGTTGGGAGCCGGTTTTAGCATCGCTATGAAAGACCTGGAGATTAGAGGAGCAGGGAACCTGCTCGGGGTAAAACAGAGCGGGCATATAAGTGCCATTGGCTTCAGCCTCTACTGTCGGCTGCTGTCTGAGACAGTTGAGGAGCAAAAAGCCAAGCAGGCTGGTATATCTAATGAGAAGGTAAAGCCCTCGCACCTGCCAGCGCCAACTATAGACCTACCCTTGGCAGCCTATATACCTGAGGAATATGTCTCCGACCTTAATACCAGGCTAAGCCTCTACCAGAGCCTGGTAAAGCTAGAGGCAGTGGAGCAAGTAGAGGCTATAGCTCAAGAATTTGGCGATAGGTTCGGCACTCTGCCCCCGGAGGTAAAGAATCTGCTCTACGCGGTAAAGATTAAGGCGCTGGCGGCTAAAGCTGGCATCGAATCCATCTCCACCGAGGATAGTCAAATTACACTCAGACTATTTGATGGCTTGCAATTTAACAGGCAAAAACTAGAACCTTTGTTGAAAGATGGTATGAAGTTAGGCACCACCCAGATCCGACTCAACCCCAGACGCGTCGGCAGCAAGTGGAGGGAGATTCTGGAAGAAATGTTGATGAGGATAGGGTGAGTTGTGCCATGTTGCTGATGTGCCGCAATGCTAAAATATACCAAGCGAATACTAGAAACTGCTACTGTACTTAGAACGATAAGGAGGACAAGAGCAATGAAGCGTATACGGAGAGTATCTTGGAGGTGGCTAGGTAGAAAATTAAGAGCACAATTCCTCGCCGGCATTCTAATTACTGTGCCCATCGGTGCCACCATATTGATATTGGTCTGGATTTTCGTTACTATTGACAACATTTTGCAGCCTACAATCCATTCAATATCTGGGTACGCAATTCCCGGCTTAGGCTTCGCCCTAACAATAGTATTGATTTACCTGGCTGGAGCCATAGGAACCAATGTTGTCGGCAGGAAACTCCTTCGTTATGGTGCGTTCTTGTTGAGGAGGGTACCAGTGGCTCGACAACTATACGCCGGTATCAAACAAATTCTAGATAGCTTTTCTGCACCCGGCAAGACCGGCTTTATGCAGGTGGTGCTCGCCGAATTCCCCAGAAAGGGTATGAGGACCATAGGCTTTATCACTAATGAATCGCATGACAAGTCCGGCAAAAAAATACTCAGCATCTTCATACCAACTGCGCCCAATCCAACATCGGGCTTCCTACAGATAGCGAGGGAAAGCGAAATTATCCGAACCGATATATCAGTTGACGCCGCGTTAAAGATGATTGTATCTGCTGGCAGGGTGTTCCCCGAGGAGGTCAGTAGCAAGTTGGTGTTGGAAGATTAAGCGATTACATATTGTCTGACCGAAGATGCTGGAAGAGGTGGTGAGGAGGGTGGAGTGATATAATGTAATTATTTAAAGGATGGGATAAGCTATGGACATTCAACCGCTTGAAATTCTGAAATGGATTGGGGTAGTGCTTGCCGGTGGGTTTATCGGCTACTTTGGGCGATACCTGGTTATGCTCATAAAAAAGAGAAGACACAAGAGGCAATCTCCGCCGACTCGCACCAGAAGAGCAACTAAGAAGGTGCTCACCCGCCTTGATAAAAAGGTTGTGGAAAGCCAACTCCAGTCTGAGAAGAAAAAAGCCAAAATGAAGGCAAAAAGAGCCAAGAAGGCGCGGAAGAAGTAAGTCTCTGCCTCAAAACCCCACGGCATGGTAAGGAGTGGCAGCAGGTGCTGGAAGAGGTGTTGAGGAGGGTAGGATGATATAGTTTATGTACAGTGCAGGTCGAGAGAAAACCAACGTAGTTTTGTATCTGGCTAAAGCCAAGCCTGCCCTAATTCTCTGAGTAAGGCTTGCCTGCTATGTTCCTATCGAACTGTGATGAAGGGGGGATTTCAACCGAAGGTTAAGGAGGTAACAAAGGTGATGAGCAATTCGAGAATTGACAGCCCAGAGTCTAGCGAAAGCTGGCTGTCATCAAAGGGGAAACAACTACAAGAAGGGGATGTCTTAGAACTTTGGAAGCAATACAGTGTCAACGAATTGGCCCATTTGGATCTTCACTTCAAGTATGCGAACTGGTATTCTGCATTTTTCATTGCGCTCTTTGGAGGATATGTTATTGGGTTAACACAGTACTTTGACAGTTTAGCCTCGATACTTTTTCTTGCGCTCCCGTCCTTAGTAATAGTACTCGCACAGCTAGGGAAGAAGGCTCTGGACAGATTTTATCGACGCTTTCTAGAAACAGTCGTAATGGAAGCCAAGCTAGAGAAATTGCTAGGGCTGGATAGTGCTATTAAGCCAGGGCTTGCAGGTATGGAACCCTATGCTGAATCAACAAAGATACTGTGGCCTGAAGACAGGCATTTTATGCCTTTAAGGTATGTCAAGTCCGTATATGATCCTAAAATAAAAAACTCGGAAGATTTTATTAGAATTAATATGAAATTAGGTGCTAACAAAACTACCCATGGTACCTTTTTGACATTTCAAATAACTGCAATGCTATTGCTATTGGGCGGCATAGTCCTATCCATTTTGGCTCACGCAGGTATACTGCCAATAAACTAATCGCAGGGGGTGGCAAACCAAGCAAAGTAGTGTTTCTCATTAGAGTTAGTCCAATTTCAGTACAGTCCGATTTCCTCCATCTGGGGCAAGCGAGTTCTCTCTATCCCGAAGTAATGCATGGGCAGTTTAAGAGGGGCGAAACCCCTCTTTTTAATATCCCTCCCCCTCCTTTGTTAGTCTAGAGTCTGGAGTCCAGAGTCAAGGACTTTCTGACTCCCGACTTTTGACTTCAGACTCTTAAGGGGATAGGGTTGGCAAACAATCTATAGCCTCTCATTTTATGAGAGAAAACCTGTGATATAATAGGGTTAATGAGCTTGTGATACGATGCCAATTCAAAGGAGCAGAATAAATGAAGACCTTTACCGCATACATTGAGTGGGACCCCGAAACTAAGCTTTATGTGGGAATTGTTCCTGGTATCCCCGGGGCACACACGCAAGGAGCTTCTCTGGATGAGCTTCATAAAAACCTTAAAGAGGTTCTGGAGTTATGCCTTGAAGAAACGAGGGAAGCCGGTGAAATAGCTGACTTCCCGCAGTTCTTTGGACTTCAGCAGATAGAGGTTGCTATATGACTCGACTCCCCATCGTGGATTTTCCAAGGATGGAGGAGGTGCTCCTTTCCCTCGGCTTTCAAGCGGTTAGGCAAAGTGGAGCCAGAACCGACTTGACAATTAGGACTAACTATGGTTAACTAATAGTAGAAGTCTTATTACAGGCTGAACATAGTTTTGGGAGGTGCGGTATGAGGCTTCATGCACTGTACGGAGTTTGGCAAGTAGACAGTTGGCTGCCCTACTTCACCGTAGGGCAAGCGGAACTTGAGCTCGGCTCGAGAAAGTGAGTTAGAGGCTAGTTTTTAGATAAACGCCTCCTGCGGTGGTGAACATCGCGAGTGAGTGGGGCTCAAGCAAGGGTGGATGAGTGAGCGGAGGATGCTTGATGGAGTGTCCTCCGCTTTTTTATTAGTCGATTGATTGCCCCAAGTAGTGCCTGGGGAGTTTTAGAGAGGCGGAGCCGCAGGGGGCAAGCCCCTCTTTTTAATATCCTTCCCCCTCCCCTTAGTAAAGTAATTTGCTCTTAAGATACTTTATAGCACAATAGGTCTGAACCACTACAATAGCCATAACAAGCCGGGGTACCCATAGCCAGAAAGCATTCAACCCTAACACCACGAAGAGGGCGGGGTCTTCTATCATTGCATGATTGATACCAATAAAAATATGAAGACGCTCCAATTCTTCCTTTGTCAAGACTTCTTTTTTAACCTCTTCAACAATAAAAGCTCCGCCATAAAGCAAACCAAAAAGAGCGGCAGCCACCCACATCACTGCCGTTCGGTATGAAAGCCCAAGAATCCCCATCACAGGTCTAAAAAACCTGAGCAGGTATTCAATCCACCCCAGTGATTTCAAGGACTCCAGAGCAATCGTGATGACCATAATTATCCCGAATATTTTGATGAGCAAACCTATTATGCCCACAAACCATAACCTCAAAACCTCAAGAAATGGAGTGTGAACCGTAAGGTCGGCGGTTACAACAACACCCTGGCTGGTATCGCCCAGAAACTGGGAAACAATCAGCACCGTTAAAACAGCCGTGGTAATACGAATTAGGGTGGCTTTGATGACATTAAGACCTGATTTGTGTTGAATTATTCCTTCCATGATAAGGCCGTGGGCAATCAGGTTAAATATGGCAATCAATGTCATCTGCTCGACAGTAAAGGGAAGGATTGTTATGATAGCGATAACCACGTAGAGGTTTATTAACATTCCGCTAATAATCGGGAACGCTGCTTCGGGAGGCAGATTAATCAGGCTCATTACGGGATTCAGCAAGAAATCTAGTTGATTCAGCCAACCAGTCCACTGAATAAGAGCCACCAGAAAAGAAACAGGGATGATAATCTTACATATCCAAACAAAACTATTCCACCCCTTTTTAGCTCCCGCCAAAAAACCCTTTTTTGATTGAGTTCTAAAACTAGACATCTTGATATTTTTTGCCTTACTTAAACTTCAATAAATCAACTGTGCACATATTACTTTTCTGACACCAGCTAATAAATAGATACTTTAGCCGCCGAAACTCGGCATGTCTACTATTCTATCATAGCTTTTAATCAAAGTACCGCCACATATATAGGAATCTAAGATAAACAGAGCCCCTCTTTTTAATATCCTTCTTCATGATGAGAGGAGGATAAACCCTGCTAGGCTCTAACCCTATCTTAACGGAAGAGGAGCTGATATAATAAAGATGATTATTGCCACAGAGACAACAAGGCATAAATGCGGAAGGAGGATTATTATTATTATGGAATGGGGAATGGCAAACCGCATGGCACAACTAATTCAACGGGACGGCCGCTGCTTATTTTTGCCGGTCGACCATGGATATTTTCAAGGACCGACCAGAAAATTGGAAGAACCACGTAAAACTATTGAACCGCTTCTCCCTTATGCCGATGCCCTCTTCATCACCAGGGGGGTGTTACGTTCATCAGTCGACCCCGACAACACAAAGCCAATCATTCTTAGAGTATCCGGGGGCGCGAGCATGGTTGGGAAAGACCTGGCCAATGAAGGACTTACTACCTCCATGGAAGAGGCTATCCGCCTTAATGTGTCAGCAGTGGGTCTTTCTATCTTTGTCGGCACGGACTATGAGCGCGAGTCGCTATTAAATCTAGCCAAGCTTGTTGATGAAGGTGAGAGATACGGCATTCCCGTAATGGCAGTTACTGCGGTAGGTAAAGAGTTAGAAAAGCGAGGCGCCCGCTACCTTGCCTTGTGCTGTCGTATCGCCGCTGAATTAGGCGCCCGGGTGGTAAAAACCTACTGGTGTGAAGATTTCGATAGAGTGACAGGGGGCTGCCCGGTTCCAGTAGTCATGGCGGGTGGACCTCAAGTGGACACAGAGCTTGAGGTGTTTGAGTTCGTTTATGATGGCATTCAAAAGGGTGCCATCGGGGTGAACCTGGGAAGGAATATCTGGCAAAATGACTTCCCGGTAGCAATGATTAGGGCGATACGTGCCATTATTCACGAGAATGCTTCACCAAAAGAGGCACAAGAGTTATACGATAGTATAAAGAACGAATAAGTTACCGGTTAGTGGGGAAAAATCGTGCGCGTTGCCATGTGGTATAACAACCGAGATGTGCGGGTGGAGGAGATGCCCACGCCACAGATTGGTCCCGGTGAGCTACTGGTACGAGTGGAAGCTAGTGGCATCTGCGGCAGTGATGTGATGGAATGGTATCGCCTTGACCGCGCCCCCCTGGTGCTGGGTCACGAGATTGGCGGTCAGATTGTGGCTGCAGGCGACGGGGTGGAGAGCTACAAGGAGGGCGAGCGGGTTTCAGCCGCTCATCACGTCCCTTGCAACACATGTCATTACTGCCGGAGCGGACATCACACCGTTTGTAACACCCTCCGCCGCACCAATTTTGACCCTGGTGGCTTTGCCGAATATATTCGGCTGCCAGCCATTAACGTCGAGCGTGGGGTGTTTTTACTGCCCGACGAAGTATCCTTTGAAGAGGCGACGTTTATTGAACCGTTAGCTTGCGTTCTGCGCGGGCAAAGGCGGGCACAAATGCAACCAGGTCAAAGCGTGCTCGTTATTGGCAGTGGCATTTCGGGATTACTCCATGTGCATCTGGCTTGTGCGCTGGGTGCAGGTCGCATAGTGGCAACAGACATCAGTAACTATCGGCTGGAGGCAGCGCAACATTTTGGGGCTGATATTGCCATCCACGCTGAAGAGTACTCGCCGGCTCGCTTACGCCAGCTCAACCAAGGCCATCTAGCTGACCTAGCGATAGTATGCACCGGTGCTACATCAGCCGTTAACCAGGCGTTACAATCAGTGGAGCGTGGGGGCACTATTCTCTTCTTTGCCCCAACAAACCCTGGCATCACCATTCCCATCTCAATAAACGACCTTTTCTGGCGAAACGATATAATGTTTACCACTTCCTACGCTGGCAGCCCTGCTGACTACGCGGCAGCTCTGGAACTAATCCGTGCTCGTCGTGTGCGCGTGCGTGATATGATAACCCATCGGCTAGGATTGGCAGAGACAGGTCTGGGCTTCCAGCTCGTCGCCGAGGCTCAGAATTCCATCAAAGTGATTATTGAGCCCCAAAGGTAGCCGTATGCATATACAGGTAATAAAGAGGGGCTTTAGCCCCGTTAGCAAATCTAACCGGTGGTTAGGGGGAAAGGGATAGGGTTACTGAAACACCTAAAGGGGGTGAGGTTAAAATAGCTCGCATTATATCGGGTAAACCCAGTGCTGAGGACATACCACTTGATACTAGCCTGCGACCACGGCGTCTTGATGACTTCATCGGGCAGACCAGAATCAAGGACAATTTGAATATAGCTATTACTGCTGCTAAAGGCAGGGGAGAGGCACTGGACCATATACTACTCTACGGTCCACCGGGTCTGGGCAAGACCACCCTGGCTTATATCATAGCTGCTGAGATGGGGGTTAATATCAGGGTTACCTCGGGTCCAGCAGTAGAGCGCACCGGCGACCTAGCGGCTATCTTAACTAATCTCCGTAGTCAGAACATACTCTTCATTGATGAAATCCACCGCCTCAATCGGACGGTAGAGGAGGTATTATACCCGGCCATGGAAGACTTTGCTTTGGACATTATCATAGGCAAGGGGGCTGGTGCCAAAAGCCTGCGACTAAACTTACCCGCCTTCACTCTGATTGGGGCTACCACACGCTTTGCCCTGCTGAGCCCACCACTGCGGGACCGATTTGGTGCCGTCTACCGCCTTGATTTCTATGACCAAACATCTATAGAAACAATCCTCAAGCGCTCAGCCGGCATTCTCCAGGTAAAAGCCGAAGCTGGAGGACTGGAGGAAATAGCCCGCCGGGCCAGAGGCACACCCCGCGTGGCTAACCGACTGCTCAAGCAAGTCAGAGACTATGCCCAGGTGATGGCAAATGGCATAGCCACCCAACCAGTAGCAGTTGAGGCACTATCTAAGCTTGAAGTCGACTCCATAGGCCTGGATGAGATAGACCATAAGGTGCTACATACCATTATTGACAAGTTTAATGGTGGGCCGGTGGGACTGGATACCATTGCTGCCTCCATCAGTGAGCAGGCAGATACTATTATGGACGTCTACGAGCCTTATCTTCTGCAACTGGGTTTTCTGGATCGAACCCCTCGTGGTCGGGTAGCCACCCAACTAGCCTATCAGCACCTCGGTCTGCCTTATAATAAGGAAAAACCTCCTCAGCCAACGCTGTGGTAGTCATTAATTAAAAGGGATGCCAAACCTTCTTAAACACAACAAGGTGATGCGTCACTAATGTACGGTGTAAATTCAAAGAC
>SDBU01010191.1_pt1 | contig 10452 bp, 10 predicted proteins | sample 2277071 | NCBI WGS metagenome assembly SDBU01 (sample SAMN10397929, study PRJNA504765) | marine sediment metagenome | isolation source: marine sediment core GS08_GC12, 126 cmbsf | place: Arctic Ocean: Gakkel Ridge, Loki's castle | collected 2008
ACTGATTATTACACAATGACTTACTGTTTGAAAAGAAAAAACAAAAAACGATTTTTTTCTTTTCAAAGTATGCCTAACCTCAATTTTGCAGAACTCATTATTTCAGAAAAAATATCTTGTACGTTAAAAGTCCACCGACCAGCAGGACGGCGGCAATTATGAAAAGCACCAGCCGGATTCTGACCTGTCTCGGTGAGATGGAATCCGATATAGTCTTCTTCGGGTTCATGAACAGCCACGCCACCCCAGCCAGTACGTTGAGGATTGCTGCGAAGACGAAGAACGAGTTGGCAGTTCCTGCTTTCTCGGCAAAATAGGGTAGAGTGACGTTAGCAACGAAATAGGGAAAAATAATCGCACTGAAGGCAGAACCAAGATTACCCAGCATGTTCATTGAGCCGGAGACCGCGCCAGACTTGCTGCCGCCTATGTCCATGCAGAACGACCAGCTTGGACTGATGGTCATTTCAACACCGAACACGGCGATGCTGAAACAGAAGACAAATTGGAGAGGACCGGCGGTACCCATCTGCGTTGTCAGAATCAATCCCAATGCACCGATAGCAAAGCCTGTCACCGCAGGGATCCGGCGAGAGCCCACGTGATAACCTTTGCCATACAACAGCGTAACCAATGCCCCGGACGTCCAATGCGCGAACATGCCGAAGATTAGAGGAATAGGCGCATACATAGCTGCACTTGGTCCCCACTGCTCTCTCAGATAAGGCTGAAGCCACGTAAAGCTGATGAAAAACGTGATATTGCTCGCAATGTACTGGAACATCGCCAGGAGCATGTTGCCCGAGGTTACAATGACCGCAAAAGGGACCTTCGCTGATGAGGCAGATTCTTCCGTCAATCCTCTTTGGATGTAGTCCAGTTCGGCTGCATTTACTCGGGGATGGTCTTTGGGATCATTGCGAAACCAGCTCAGCCACAAAAGCACCCACACAATTCCTATGATGCCATTGAATACAAACGTCACACGCCAACCTACGAGCGTAATCAGAAAGGGCATCAGGAACAACGACAAGGCGGCACCGACCCTGGCACCTGAGTGAAAAAGTCCCTGGGCGATGCCTCGTTCTTTAGCCGGTACCCAGTTGTACAAAGCCCGCGTCGCACCCGGAAAAGCACCGGCTTCACCGACACCAAAGAGGAATCGTATCACCAACAGTGACAAGGCATTGAATGCGGCCCCTGTCAACATCGTAAAGATGCTCCATAGCACCACTACCCACGCCAGCACTCTGCGAGGCCCGAGAGCGTCGGCAAACCAGCCGGATGGAATCTGAAACAACGCGTAACCGATTGCAAACACGCCGAAAATGTATCCCATTGTCTGATTATCAATGTTGAGGTCGTTCCGCATGGCATCGGCTGCTGATGAAATGCAGGCGCGATCCATATAAGTGTTGACCGTGTGAAGGAACAGCAGGCCGATCAGCCAGTAGCGTCCACAGCTCTTTCCCGAATTGTTGTTCACAGGCTCACCGCCTCTCGCTTTAAATCTGCTATCCTGTAGTCTCCATAGGTGCGATTCCGTACATCTGTCTCGTCTCGGCAGGTGTTGCGACCAGGCGCCCCAGTTGCTCGATGAGGTCACGTGCCTTCGTGACAAGTTCCACGTTGTTTGACGCTTTCTGGTCAGGCCCGAGGTACATCGAGTCTTCGAATCCCACTCGAACGTTGCCGCCAAAAGCCACCGACAAAGCATGTAGGCTGAAGTCCATGGCGTGATGAGGTGTGAGCATCCAGACCGTATCCTTGGGCAACTGCCTGGCCATGAACACGATGTTGTCCACGGTGGCGGGCAAGGTGCCGGGAAAGCCCAGTGCCAGGTTCACGACAAGGGGATGCTCAACAAATCCTTTATCGAGCAGGCGTTCTATCATCGTCATCATGCCCGGTTCGAAGAATGTCATTTCCGGAACGACATTGTTCCTGCGCATCTTCCGGGCCCAGAATTCCACATCCCCTGGCGTGTTAATATACGCCTGTTCGCCCACATTGCAGGACCCCATGTTGAGCGATCCCATCTCTACCTCTGGAACTTCGACAGAGACGGACCGCTCGTCACGAGTAAGATCCGAGACGCCGCCGGTCGATCCTTGTATGATGATGTCGCACTTCGCTCGTATCATCTGGACCGTTTTTTGAAAGCTCGACGTATCTACTGTGGCGTTTCCGTGCTCGTCGATGACGTGCAAATGAACGACAGAAGCACCGGCCAGCCAACACTCGTAGATTTCCTGCGCCAGTCGTTCGGGGGTTGGGAAGAAATCTACATCGTCGTAGTAGGTCTGCGCCAGCGGTGCAACGGTTATGACCAATTTAGTCATCCTGTCTCCTGTGACTTGGTGAAAATTCGATCCTTCTTTGTTTATAAGCACTTATGATAAGATGGTCAAGCTCGTTTTAGAGCAGTATTTTGAACTTATCGATCAGATCACACAATTTCTGTATTTCAGGTTCACGTTCATATAAGGGCGTTTGTTTTTCCTGATAAATACCAATGTTTTCTTCGAAAGTGGGCTTTTCCTGACTTATGTAGAAAATGCCAAGCGGCAATTCATCAGTTTCCGTTGCTTTCTCAAAAGCTCGATGTCTGTCAAACGGATCATGGTCTTCGAGGTAATAAGTATGTTCCTTAAACCATTGATATGTATTAAGTTTGTTGAATGAGACACAAGGCTGAAATATATCAACAAGTGCATAGCCTTTATGTTTAATTGCTCTCTTCAGTATATTTTTTGTCTGCTCAGCATCGCCGGCGAAGCATCTTGCAACAAAGCTCGCATCCAGAGCAATAGCAGCTGCCAGGGGATTGAACGGTTCGAGGAAGACGCCGTTGACCTGGACAGGCGTCTTGAAACCTTTCTGACTCGTTGGTGAGGCCTGGCCTTTTGTAAGACCGTAAACCATATTGTTGTGAACAATATTGGCTATATCCGGGTTTCTACGTATCGTATGTAAAAAATGATTGCCGCCCTCACCATACATATCGCCGTCGCCGCTTTCAGCTATAACAGTTAGAGCAGGATTAGCTGCTTTTATTGCCGTTGCCGGTGGCAGGGCTCGGCCATGCAAGCCATTGAATACATTGGTCTTGAAATAATGAGGAATTTTTGCCGCCTGGCCTATACCCGAAACCAGCACAAGATTTGTCGGTTCAATTTCTAACTCAGCTAACGCTTGTTTTAGTATTTTAAGAATAGGGAAATTGCCGCAACCGGGACACCAGGCAATATCAATGTCAGCCATATCGAAAATTTGCGCATCCATAACTCAGTCTCTAATCCAATAAATCCTTCAATCTTTCTGTCAATTCTTCGACATGAAAGCTCAAGCCGTTATATTTAAGAATCTTGTTCTTAATGTCTATTCCTGTGTGCAATGTTATCAGCTTTGCAAATTGAGCGGTTGCATTGTTCTCAACGATTATAGTTTTCTCGGCTCTTTGAAGATAAGCCTGCGTCTCACTTGGTAATGGGTACACTTGTTTGAAGTGTAAAAATGCGACATCCTCTCTGCCAAGACCCCTTACAGCCTCCCTTACGATGTTATAAGTTGAGCCCCAGCACACTACCAAGTTTCTATAATCCTTAGGTCCCACCAATTCAGGCGGGATTATTTCATCCTTCAAAAGTTCAAGCTTCTTCAATCTTTTATCAACCATCTTGGTTCTTAAATCAAGGTCTTCCGTAATGTGTCCGGCCTCATCGTGCTCGTCGCTATCGACTGCAACCAGCCCTTCTCCGAAGCCAGGTACTCCACGAGGAGAAATACCGGTTGTGGTCAATTTGTATCTTTTGTAATCGGTGTCAGTTTTGACTATGTGTTTTTCAATTTTAATGTCGGACAAATCCGGAGAAGCTGTATTGTAGTAAGAATCTACAAAATATTGGTCAGTGAGTATGAAAACAGGGACCTGATATTTGTCAGCTAAATTAAATGCTCTCTGTGTCAGGTAGAAACCGTCTTCAATCCTTCCGGGCGCAAATATTATTCTCGGAAATTCGCCGTGTCCCGCATAAAGGGCAAGTTCGAGGTCGGCCTGTTCGGTCCTGGTGGGCAACCCTGTTGCTGGGCCGGGCCTTTGAGCAAGATGAATGACAATCGGGCTTTCGAGCATACCAGCCAAGCTCAGGCCCTCTGTCATAAGGGCGAAACCCCCGCCTGATGTCGTAACTATCGCCCTTGCACCGGCATACCAGGCTCCGATGGCCATATTCATCGCAGCGATTTCGTCCTCAGCCTGCTCAGCTATTATGTCGAAATCTTTCGCGACTTTGGCAAGAAATGTCAACACACCAGTTGATGGAGACATAGGATAGGCGGATATGAAATTGCAGCCGCCGGCTATGGCACCCAGAGCTACGGCTTCGCTGCCGCTTAAAAGAATTTGGCCTTTAACATCGGTATCGTTACGAATATCAAATTTGATTTTGGAGGAATGGACTAAACCGGCACCAAGATTGAAACCTGCTTTTACTGCGGCAAGATTTTTCCATACGACATCCTCAGATTTAGCGGAAAAAAACTGTTTCACGTATTTGCTGACCGTTTGCAGCTCAATTCCAAAAAGACCTGCTATCGTCCCCACGGCCACCACGTTGGAATAAATCTTATCGCCAATATCATTAGCTGTTTTAGTAAACGGTACATCAACAAACCTGTGCCTGGTTTGGTCAAAATCGTCCCCTATGGTCTCCTTTTCCGCCAAGATAATTGTCTGAGGAGAAATTCTTTTTTCAACATGCTGGATGGCGCCTTTGTTAAGAGGAATAAGAATATCGATCCTGTTTACAGAAGCGCGGACAGGTTCCGAAGATATGCGTATTTGTGTAGAGTTTGTTCCACCTCGAATACGTGACATATATTCCTTTGTCGCGAAAACGTTATAACCTGCGAGCTTGAAAATTCTCGTTAAGAGATACTCGACGGTCTGAATACCCTGGCCCGCCTGGCCGCATAAAACAATAGAGAGTTCGTCTTTCTTATGAAACGACAAATTGTTATCTATGAATGTTTGCATCTATCTAAGTAAACTTCCACAACAGGTAAGTTTTAATACTCTTCCAGGTGATAAAACTCGGCGTTTTCAAGCCAGGTCTCAGGACGGGAAACAAACTCGATTATGTTCTCCAATAGAAAATAATGTTTCTTTTCTTCGTCAGCCAATCTCTGGAAGATCTCTTTTTGATATTCTTCCGTAACTTCATTAGCTTTTTCCATGTAGAAATCCCGGCTTCTTTCTTCAATGTCCTGGGCCTTCTTGTAAAGTTCGATTTGTCGGAGGTCAAAATCAAAACTTTCGTTAGACTCTTTGATTTGAACGAAGACATTTTTTGCATCGGCCAGTATTGTAGTTTCAGCCATATATGGCTCTGCGGTTTTCATCTTCTCTATGGCGTTGTAGTGTTTGACCTCCTCATCGGCCAGCATAGTCAAGATGGTTCTCAAACCTTTATTAGTAATCTGCTGGGCTAATTGGCGATAGTAATCTTCGCCATCCTTTTCCATCTGCAGCGCATATTCAAATATGTTCATTGTTCCGCTCGTTCAATTTAATGCAATTATCCGGAAAAACTCGTTAATTTAACTATCAGCGAGCTATTTTACACGAGAGATGTCAGAAAGCACATTATAAAACTCTTCGATTTTTTCAAGCGTTACGATTTGATAGATACGGGAAGGTTTTGGCTGAATAGGAATTTGCAGCGGTGTTTGGTTGACGACGGGGCAAGTTGTCATGTTGCGGCTATGAGCGCCGACCCACGGTTTATGACAGAAGAGGAGCGGAAGGGTCTGTTTGAACGTCTTACGGCGATACACCCAGCCTTTCTGAGCAATCTGGAGGAGGAGATCGTCACTCCCTATCCTGCGGCACGCCAGAGGTTGCGATATGCCGGTGTTAAAGGGGATTGGGAGCAGTAGAGTAGAGCGGTGGGGCTAATTTCTCTGGCACCACAGCGTTGCCTGTCCCAAACTTATTTAGTGCTAACTCACATCTAATTAGTGCGGGGTCATTCCCGCGAAAGAGGGAATCCAGAAATAATAATCAATAATCAATAATAAATTGATGTTTTCCTTTGACTTTTACTGTCTTTTACGCTATTCTTTGCCTTCAATACGAGATAAGCTTCACGAGACCTGTTATGAGTGTAATCGAAGGATACGATATCTGCGGGAATTGCGGTTTGGTTGCCTCGCCAGTATGTCTTGATCTGGATTCTTTGCAGAAACTTCGTGCGAGATAGTTGAAGTTAAATTCGTGAAGCGTGAATTGAGCCGCTAATTAAATGTTGCAGTTTTCGACCAGAAGGTTATAATTAGAAATCAGCATCATCAGATTCAATCAACTGAAGCATTTAATTATGTTAACTATTTAGTAATAACTAAAATTCAATAAGTATATAATTATTTAAGAGATCAATAATGTTTGAGCGAAAAAGAATTGAGAATTATGCTCCGAAACTGCCGACTGAGGCGATTGTCAAACGTACGCGTATTCTCGTCATCGATGATGATATAAGCGGGTTTCCATTGGAAGTCTTAAAGAAACAAGGGTATTCGATAGACCATTGGACTGATGTAAAGGAGTTGCAAAAGTTGGAAAGCGGCTTTTACGACATCATTATCCTTGATATTGCAGGTGTAGGCCAGGAACTTGATAAAGATAAAGAAGGAGCTGCTATTCTTAAGCACCTAAAAAAAACTAATCCATCTCAAGTAGTGATTGCATATAGTGCACAATCGCACGAACCTGAACGTATCTCGTTTTTCCAGTTAGCTGATCAGTTTGTTCCTAAAACAACAAGTGCTATTATATGGAAAGAAATAATCGATGATTTGATGGTTTCTAAACTTACAGTTGGTCATTTCTGGGGCTCCCTTGAATCTTTATTAAGAAATAGTGGAGTCTCGTCTGGACAAATAAGGAAGGTTGAGCGTAAACTCATTAAGGCATCCAAGGGAAAAACCATTGAACTATCTAAGACAATACCAAATATTTTGGGGCCGTTAGACAATATCGCTACAATACTAAGTATCTCAGCCAAAATCATTTCGCTATGCACGATTTAGTGGAATTGCAACATGGATAATCCCCTTTTTCTTTTCTGTCCTTTCCCCACAGTTCATTCTGATGGAACACTTTGCAACGGACTTCTTCTCAAGCAAAGCACTGTATGTGCAAAGAAATGTGCGGCTCATGTCTGCAAACACTTTTTGTCGGGAAAAGAGGAATCTGTGCCGAAGTTTTATACATGTCCAAGCGGCTACTCAGTAGCGGTTGTTCGTATAGGTGATTCGATCATTCGCATCAATGGTGTAATTGAAACATCAAGCAATAGTTCGAAAGCACGCTTCAAAAAACAAAACAAAGACAGAAAATTTAAGAGCCCAGAGCTGGAGGCATGGATTTCAGCTTTCAAATCTGTTCAACCAGAATATAATACAGCAATTGAATCCAAGGCCAAAGATGCTGTTCATGCATTACATGACATTAAATCTTTAATCGGTTCGATTATGAAGACATCCGAGGAATGGATTACAGAACAAGTGGGTTACTCAATTGATGAGCAGATAGAGAATTCTCCTGAACCGCTACGAAAAATCTATCAGTCTTGTAGGCTACTGGAATCTTTGCTTTTAACAACCGATATTCTTGTTAATCCAAAAGTTGCCAAATTTGGAAAGTCTAGATTAATATCGATTAATAATGTGCTTTTTTTATTAATTAAAATTCATGAGGACAAAGCGCAAAGTAGTGGGAAGACGATTTACCTTAAGGGATATTCTAGTCGTTCTGCACTACTATATGGTTCTTTCATTGTCATTCCACACATTCTGATAGATAACGCAATAAAACATTCTGATCCAAATACCGAAATTCACATTTTTTCAAATGATTTAGATAATGGAGACATTATTGTTAAAATATCTTCTTTTGGCCGATTGATACCACAACAAGAAGAAAATGAAATTTTTCAGCGTGGAGTACGCGGTAGCAATACTAACGTTAGAGGTTCTGGCTTGGGTTTATATATTGCTCAATTGGTTGCGAAGGCTAACGGTTTCAATATTCACTATAAATCGACAAAAGTTCGCACTACTGATGGAAAGGGATATAATAGTTTTTATTTCCGAATTCGCGGGGGTAGCCGCTGACAATCTCTTGCACCTCTTTAAATGAACTAGCGATTCAAGAAAAAATAATTGACAGTCAAGAATAAACCCTCAGTTAAGTGTTTGTACTTTTTCGAGTATTTGCGAACTCTACCAGTACCTTACGGAAAGCCGCATAATCTTCTCGTAAGCCCTTTGGTACTGATTCAGCCTGTGTTGCTTCAATAATTATAATAGGATATGGCTTTCCAATTTTCTTTTCCAGAGCTACCATATGCCTAAATGTAAAGCTACGCTGTTTATGAAGTACTCTGCTGATGAACGATTCGGACAATCCGCCCATCAGTTCACCTACTTCTTTTAGTGTCTTACCCTGACTTTGAAAATATCGAACTATGTCGTGTGAAACTGTTGGGTAAACAGATCTGTTTTTCAAAAAGTCACTCGACTTTATATTGGGTTCTCTATTCATAAATAAAATCTTTCAACCATAATATACCAAACGGTTTTGCTATAATAACCATATGGTAACTACTGTTTTCATGTTTCTTCTCTTTTGCAAGCTGACAAGCTTCATAATAATACAGCTAAGCTCTCAACTTAATTACTGGTAATAATAACTTTCTCAATAAATTATAACTGCTCGTTTTCGTCAAAATCTTCTACGATTTTGTCCCAAAGGTAACATGCAATTCCAATGCATTTTTTTTCAAGCATAAGCAGTATTTTAGCATTTGTTTTTTTCTTTTTAAGAAGTTCAAACATGAATGACATAACGAGAAAAGAATCGATTAATTCCTTCAAGTCCTCTGTAACTTCACATCTTTCGCAAACCATTTTGGAGAGAAACATGGCTGCATCGTACATGTTTTTGAAAAAAACGTTTTCCATTTTATTTTTCTCCTTAAAAGTGTTTTTATTGTTGTTTTTCGCATAATTTAATCTCCTAAATTGTTTTCGTCTATAGCTTCTAATTTCTAAATACTAATTACTAATTTCTGAGGAAAACATCCCTATAAATATGGCTCCTCTTTTAAGTTTTCACGGCCAAGTCATAATTAAGTCTCCTTAATAATTTTGAATAATTCAGTTTTTATACTTTTTATATAGAATAGTTCCTATAGTCGCATCCAAGCTAATCTAATATTGATTATACACATACTTTACTCTGAGGCAAGTCTTTTTTTGGGATTATTTTATTTTTTTTTCTTCATAGCTACTTTTATTTTTCTACTTAGGAATATTCATTATTTTTCAGCTAATTAATAAAATTGTTATACGCATATTAGTCGTGGATTGCTTTGCATACCAAAACTATTCTCAAACCCACAGCCAAACACAACTTTTAACCAAAAACCTTAATTTTTGCAAAATAATTCAGAATTCAAGCTCAGGACATAACATAACGGCATAAATCACCTAATAAAGTTCATTTTTGGCCGTTTTTTGTTGTTATTTTTGATAATATGTTATAATTCGCCTATGTTAGCCAGCAGGCAAACATAAACCGCCAGCAGGCGTTAAAATAGGTAAAATATACACGTTTTTTCAATCAAAAACGCTGATACCTTCGAGCAAAAATTAAATTTTTCAAATATTTTTATCTTCCTTTCCCAAAACGAGTTACGAGCGACGAGCGACGAGAAACGGTTATATTTTCGCATCAAACGTGCAGATAGCTCTAATTATAGAGGGAGTGTTTTTTTACTCCCTGAGTTTACCCAGAGTTTATCCCCGAGAGCCCCCCCCTTGACTCGCAGCAGGGGAATGTTAGCTCGCTTGCTTTTCTGTCGGGGGCCTCCGGCCAAAAGCGGCCAAATATCGAAGATACGCCGTCTTTTGGCGGACTAAGAGCCTATCCGGATAACCGGGGCCAATTAACCAAATTAACCATTTTACCCAAATTAACCAATGTCGCAGATCCGCCGTCGTATGGCGGAAACCATGAACTATGAACAATGTACCACGAGATATGAGATACGCAATACTCAATACGCAATACGCAATACGAGCATCTGCAACCATGAACTATGAACAATGTACCACGAGATATGAGATACGCAATACTCAATACGCAATACGCAATACGAGCATCTGCAACCATGAATTATGAACAATGTACCAAGAACTATGAACACCGTCCCCCGCACAAACCGCCTATCCAGCCTAACTTGTCAATCAATTATGACATCAATTATGCAAAACAAACCCAATTTTCCGAAAGCTCAAATGAACGTATATATCTATTATATAAAGGCTTATCAAATTTTTTCCCGCTGGCCGGATATAAAAACAAACCCAATTCAAACCCAATCAAAC
>SDBU01010192.1_pt1 | contig 10452 bp, 6 predicted proteins | sample 2277071 | NCBI WGS metagenome assembly SDBU01 (sample SAMN10397929, study PRJNA504765) | marine sediment metagenome | isolation source: marine sediment core GS08_GC12, 126 cmbsf | place: Arctic Ocean: Gakkel Ridge, Loki's castle | collected 2008
GTTGTCTCGTTAGATTTCTCTGGTGTTAGGGTGTAGTTGCCACCGGGAAGATTGGAGAAAGCGAAGTTGCCCAAGGCGTCAGTAGTAGTGCTGTAGCTTCTTCCGGTGCCGGCCATGACCATCTCCACGCCGGGCACCCCTCCTCCGTCCACATTACCCTGGTAGTAGACCACTGTGCCACTCACACCGAGTTCGACAACATTCAAGCTACCGTCGTGGGACTCGGCGGAGATGGCCCCGTCGTTTAGCAGGACGCTCGCCAGGGTCAGGGCCGTGGAACTGCCGACGGCGCCGACCACCTCGAACTTCAGATAGGCCAGTACCCCTGAACCACTGACTGACGTGGCGCCCGCCTGGGCAATTGTGATCTCCCCGGGAGTATTGAGGTTGACTTCAATCGCGAAACCGGCACCAATAGCGCCATTCCTCACCTCTCGCGCACCTAGCACCGCGCTATCGTACCGGATTGTGGCTTCCACGGAGAGCAGCCCTTCCACGCCAGTCACGGCCAGAGGCACCTCCAGGATATCGCCGGTGTGACCGGTCATATGTGGGAGCGAGACTGCGACGCCTTCTAGCGTGAACAGCACCTCGACACCCTTCGCCTGGAGTTGGGGGATATGCGTCCAGAGGGATTGCTCGCTCAAGGGGTTGTCTCTCAGGTCGATGCCGTCCCCGTCGTTGAGTCCGATATTCGCGACCAGAGGCGCGATGTCACTCACGCTATTGCTCCGCAGCCCAAGGTGTATCGGTACCCCCTCGCGGTGCCCTATGAAGTAACTGGAACTACCTTGGTCGCCGAGCCTCGTCAGGCCTGTCAGGACAGAGACGTCGCGTATATGGTTGTCGTCCAGGTAAAGCGTTCAAAGCTCTTCAAGGCCTGCCAAGGGAGAGACGTCGGTCACCTGGTTGCTCTCGAGGCTCAGGTTCTGTAGGCCGATCAGACCTGCCAGGGGCGATATGTCGCTGATTTGGTTCCAAGAGAGCCAAAGGTGGGTCAAGCTGGTGAGGGAGGCCAGGGGCGACATGTCACTGATATGGTTGTGCCCGAGGTCGAGTTCGGTCAGGTTGGTGAGCGAGGCCAGGGGCGATATGTCGCTGATCTGGTTTTCGTCGGCCCTAAGCACGGTCAGATTGGTGAGCGAGGCCAGGGGCGATATGTCGCTGATCTGGTTAGACTCCAGACGGAGCCACGTCAGGTTAGTGAGGGAGGCTAGGGGAGTTATGTCACTTATTTGGTGGTCAATCCCGAGGTCGAGGAAATTCAACTTAACAAGTGGGGCAAGGGGTGATATGTCGCTCATCTGGAGGTTGAAATATAGGCAGAGCGATGTCAGGTTGGTGAGCGAGGACAGGGCAGATATGTCGCTTATTTGGTTGTGCGCGAGCCAAAGCCAAGTCAGGTTGGTGAGGGAGGCAAGGAGTGATATGTCGCTGATCTGGTTCGCAGAGAGGTGGAGCTGGGTCAGGTTGGTGAGGGAGGCAAGGGCTGATATGTCGCTGATCTGGTTATGCAAGAGATCGAGCTTGGTCAGGTTGGTGAGCGAGACCAGAGGCGATATGTCGCTGATCTGGTTGTGCCAAAGGCCGAGGTTGGTGAGGTTGGTGAGGGAGTCCAGCGGTGATATGTCGCTGATCTGGTTGTGGGAGAGCCAAAGGTCGGTCAGGTTGGTGAGGGAGGCCAGGGGCGATATGTCGCTGATCTGGTTCAGGTAGAGGTTGAGATAGGTCAGGTTGGTGGCGTGTTCGAGACCGGTCAGGTCCTGGATCTCGCGCTGCCGGGCATCCAGGCTCGTCAGCGAGGCCATGTCCTCCGTGGTTATGTCCCCCGTGGGCTTGTTCAGCGCCTCACGGATGGCAGCCTCCAGGTTCGCGTCGGGGAAGGTTACCGTGGGCGAAGGCGTTTCAGTCGGCGTTGGCGTGGGAGTCGGGCTGGGCGTTGCCGTTGCAGTCGGAGTTGGAGTGGGCGTAGCTGTGGAAGTAGGCGTAAGTGTGGGCGTTGGGCTTGGCGTGGCGGTCGCTGTCGGGCTCTGCGTCGGCGTGGGAGAGGGTGTAGCCGTGAAGGTCGGTGTGGGAGGCACTGGCGTCGGGCTAGGCGTCGGAGTGGGAGAGGATGTAGCCGTGAAGGTCGGTGTGGCAGTCGCTGTCGGACTGGGCGTCGGAGTGGGAGAGGGTGTCGCAGTGAAGGTCGGTGTGGGTGTGAGCGTTGGAGTAGGGGTTGAGATTTCGGTCACCGTCACCTGCGCCGGACCGAAATCACCAGGAATTCCCCCCGTATGGGAGTTTTGCTCGTCGTTCCAATTGCCACTGTTGTCTACAACATGTATCCCATACCAGTGGGTGCCTGTAGAAGCAGGGGTATCCTCGAAAAACCCAGCGGCGCTTTGACCTGAATGTAGTTGTAAGGCTATGTACCCTTGTGGGCCTTCTGGCCAATCAGGCTTACCATCGTTGTCGGTGTCAGTCGCTCGCCAGAGTTCAACCTGTTCTAATCCGGAGCCTCCAGTATCCGAGACAGTATAGGTGATGGTGAACTGTTGACCCAAGGGGACAGAACTAGGCTGCACGTTGAAGGATTCGACGATTGGATAGGAAATAGTTCCTACTACGAAAGTACGCAAGCTGAGCATATCCCCATTGAATACGTCCAAGTCCACGTTTCCGTCGATTCCGGGAACAGAATTATCCCCGCAATAGCTAGGACCATAGTACTGCCAAAAACTCCAGTCATCCCATTCTCCAGTATCCTCCTGACTTGGGGGTGTATCTGTATCGCATCGCCAGAGCGCAATCCAGAGATCATACTGGTTAATAGAACTGTCCAAGTGGTTCCGTGCGTAGTTGCTGTTCACATACAGGATCGGCTCCACGCCCGTTTCGTCGTTGACGGTCTCCATCCATATGTGTATCCAGTCTGAGAGGTCTGCTGTTGCTACGCCGTCACACTCTTCAATATCAAGAACAGGTCTGAGATATCCATCCGTGATGTAATCCCCAGCTATACTGACGAAGAACTGTGCTTCGTCGATAGCGTCATTGTATTGAGGATAGGCATAATGATACGCTCCCATGAGCATACCAGCAGCGCGACCTTCGGTCATGTTGCTTACGAAATGGTCATCTATGATTTGAGGAGGTGCATCATCACCTCCGGAGGCTTTGGCAAATGCGAACCTATAGCCTGCAGCGTAGACTTCCGTCCAATCGATGTCTCCTTGCCAGTGGGAAACGTCGATGCCATCTACAGTTGTGTAGGAATCAGAGTGTCCTATACCGTTACCAGTGCTCGCCAGTCCGACAAGCGTCGCAGCATGATCGTCGCGGGCCACCGCTATGGGACTGCCGTCGGTCCCCTCTGCGCCGCCCAAAGTGCCGGATAGGCGCCAGGCAGTGGTGGCATCATTAGCAGCCGCTGTCGCCAGGTTCCGTGGTGACGGCGCCGCGGACAGACTGCTCAGGGCAAGGACGGCGACAATCAGACCAAGTTTGATGCAGGCTCGCGTCAAGAAGCCAGGCTTTCTCATGCTACACCCCCTTATCAGGCAACTACGGGCCGACGGGGCCGACGGCGCCCCGACTGGCGCGGGACTCTAACATCGGTACAATACGCCGATAGCCCCGTCGTATCAACCCCTCGGGCATCTATAGACGTTCAGAGAAAGAACCGTGATCTGCATAGGCACCGACTCGTCGGCGCCGCGATTGGGCGAACACACGGGTTCGCCCCTACCCCGAAACATTGCCTGAGCGTCTATATCACGTGCTCTTGGCTTGCGACGACACGGCTCGCCAGGGGCTCTTGGTTATCGGGCGAGTGTTGGCCAGCCAACCGACGATTCACCCTCATCCCGACCCCGACGAGTCGGGGGGTTTGCTCCCTCTCCCGCTCGGAGAGGGCTGGGGTGAGGGCCTTATCCGCCGGAGGCGGATGTCTGACCGACGGGCCGTCCGCAAAACCGCAAGACCCCGATGGTTCCCTCGCCCATCTTATCAGCTTCCGCAACCAGCTTGATAGACTTGCGCAGTTCGCTGGACCTGCCTACACACCGGGACTGAGCTAACCAATCGGGAAGGGGGTACGTTGATATGATTGTGGGGCCGGGCCATGCAAAACCCCCAGGCTTGCCGGCGTCTTCACACAATCTTCAAACATCGCTGCTATATTGTGGACAGGCGGATATGGTTCTTGCCCACGAGGAAAGGCACAGATAGTATAGGAAGGAAGGGAGAGCACAACGATGAGTAGACGATGGATAGTCGGTCTCTTGATGGTAGGGGTAGTGGTCTTGGGTGTCACCGGTGGGACGGTCCTTGCCCAGGGTGAAGGGGAGGATGGAGAATCGCCGGTGAAGAGCTTCGCGTCCCGGGTTGCCGCCATATTGGGATTAGACGTGGACAAAGTCGAGGACGCCTTCACACAGGCGCGGGGCGAGATGCAGGACGAGGCGCTTCAGGCGAGGCTTGACGATATGGTCGAGAGTGGCCGTATGACGCAGGAACAGGCGCACGAGTACAAGGACTGGTTCCAGGCCCGGCCTGAGTCCTTTGCGCCCGGGCTTCAGGGACTCCGGGACCTCAAGTCCCGTCGTGGAATGACTCCGCGAGGCCGCATGAAGGGCGGCATGTGGGGTGGCATGAAGGGCGGCATGTGGCACGGGAAGGACTGCGACCGGCAGTTCCTTGCGCCTCCTACGCCTGAGCCCAGCGGCGGCGATACCGTCTGAGTCAGGACTAGGGAGTTAGAGTGTGGCGACCACCGTTTTGCTCGTGGAGGATGATCCCACCACCGTTGAAATCGTCCGGCTCTACCTGAGTCGGGAGGGGCACAATGTTCTGGTGGCCACAGATGGAGTTGAAGGATTGAGACTGGCCAGGCAAGAGCGTCCCGACCTATTGGTCCTCGACCTGATGTTGCCGGGCATGGATGGCATGGAGCTGTGCCGCATCTTGAGGCAGGAATCGGACATGCCTATCGTGATGCTTACCGCCCGCTTTGGGGAAGAGGACCGCCTGGCCGGTCTGGACCTGGGCGCCGACGACTACGTTACGAAGCCCTTCAGTCCGCGCGAGCTGTGCGCGCGTGTTCGGGCGGTCCTGCGGCGTACAGCACGCGATGCTTTGGAACCAAGAGCGGAGGAGTTGTCGCACAGGAATGTCCGGGTGGACCTCAATCTTCGCACGGCTTATGTCGGGGAAACGAACGTCCATCTCACCCCTACGGAGTTCCGGATACTGCTTGCCCTGATGCGCGAGCCGGGCAGGACGTTCACGAGAGACCAGATCATCGATCGCGTTTTTGGCTACGATTTCGATGGGTTCGACCGGACCGTCGATGCTCACGTCTCGCACCTCAGACGCAAGCTCGAGGTTGACACGGGAGAGCCCCGGTGCATCCACACCGTTTACGATGCGGGTTACAGGTTTGGCGATGAGTAGCTGGTTCGGCAGCCTACATTTCCGCCTGATCGCGGGTTTCGCTCTGGTGCTGGCCCTGGCCCTGATGAGCGTCAGCCTGTACGTGAGGTACGTTACCCAACAGGAAGTTGACCGGTTCCAGCAAGAGCTAGAGGACGCACGCGCCTTCGGCGTCCAGCGCTTCATCTCCCAGTACTACACCGAGAACCAGGATTGGGCGGGGCTTCAGAAGGTGTTACAGCAGGCCGGTCCGCTTCATGCCTGGGAGATCGTGGTCAGAGACTCGGAGGGCAGGGTTGTCGGTGAATCGCACCAGAGGCTTGGCAGGCTCTTGAAAGAAAGCAGTCCGCGCGCACGCTTCTCTCGAATCGCCAGTATTGGGCGGGATGTCGGGTCCGTTGTGATGGCGCCCCCTTCATTTGATGAACCTGGCCCACCCGATGTCGGCCGGGAGCCTCCACCCTCACGAATCGTCTCAGCACTGAACAAGTCCCTCCTTTGGACGGGCATCGCGGCGGGACTGAGTGGCATCCTGCTGGTCTCGCTGGTCTCGCAACGCGCCCTGGCCTCAGTCGGGGTATTGAACTCAACGGCGCGACGCCTGGGCCGTGGAGACCTCTCTCAGCGTGTGCCGGAGTTGTCGCCGAATGAGATTGGAGAGTTGGGCCGCACCTTCAACGCTATGGCTGACGGCCTGGAGACAGCGGAGCGACAGCGGCTCAAGTTGATGGCCGACGTGGCCCACGAACTCGGCACTCCTCTCTCAAATATCCAGGGCTTTGTCGAAGCGATAAAGGATGGTGTGATTGAGCCCGACCAGGCCGCAATGGACACCATCCACCAGCAGGTGCTTCACCTGGCGCACCTCGTGGGCGACGTGAAGCTGCTGGCCCTGATGGATGCGGGAGACATCCGGCTGAATCTCGAACCCGATTCTCTGGGGGACGTGCTGCGCAGGTCAACGGACGCATTTCGACCTCGCGCCGAGGCCGAGGGCGTCAGGCTGACCTTGGAGATCCCGGACGATTTGCCTCCGTTGGCAATGGACAGGGTGCGTATCGCCCAGGTCGTAAGCAACCTGCTGGAGAACGCCATCCGCCACACCCCTGAAGGCGGTCGGGTAGCGGTCTCCGTAGAGATGAAAGGTCTGGAAACCGTAGAGGTTGCCGTGGCCGACAGCGGAGAAGGCATACCGCCAGAGCATCTCCCATTCGTGTTCGATCGATTCTACCGGGTCGATCCTTCTCGGACCCGAGCGACGGGAGGCGCTGGACTGGGGCTCGCGATTGCCAAGGAGCTCATTGAGGCTCATGGGGGTACGGCTCGTGCGGAAAGCGCGCCTGGCGCAGGGACTCGAATAGTCATCGGTCTGCCGATTGCGGCGCTGGACAGGAATCAAAGGAATCGAGGGTGACAAGGAATGAAATCAATACTGCGTGCGCTTAGTGGGATAAAGGCGTGGCGTGTCGGAGCGCTGTTTGTGGTGCTGGTTGCGACTGTTGGCGGGAGCTATGGGGCGTACTCGCTGCTCACGGGGTCAGAGGGTACAGGAATCGGTGAGGGGCAGCAACTCATACCCGTGCAGCGCGGCGACCTTATCAACGGTATCTCCATCAACGGCAGCCTGGTCTACGCCAACAGGGAAGCGATCCGCTTCACCAGGTCTGGGACCGTCGAAGAGTTGGCTGTAGAGGAGGGGCAGCGAGTGCAAGAAGGCCAGGTACTGGCAAGGCTCGACGAGGAGACCATTGCCAACCTGGAGAAGACCGTTGCCCAGGGCAGGATTAGTGTTCGAAACGCCGAAGAGGCGCTGGAGGACGCCAGGAATCCGTACACGCCCAGGCAGATTGCAGCGGCGGAGTCCGACGTGGCGACTGCCAGGATCTCCCTCGCGAACGCGGAGGAGGCCCTGGACGCTTTGCTCGGCCCCACGGCCCAGCAGTTGGCCCAAGCCCGGCTCGCGGAGGCCAACGCCAGATCATCGCTCAGTGGGGCGGAGGATGACCTGGACGGGCTGACCGGCCCAACGGACCTGGATGTGGCCAACGCCCGGTCCGCGGTCACCAACCACAAGGCATCCCTCGAAAACGCGGAGGATGCCCTGGACAGGTTGATCAACCCGACGGACCTGGACGTGGTCATGGCTCAGTCCGCGGTGGCCAACTGCAAAGCCTCGCTCAAGAACGCCGAGGACGCGCTGACGAGGCTCGTCAGTCCCTCTGCTCTTGACATGGCCAGCGCGGAGGTCGCCGTGGCAAACGCGCAGCTCTCACTGGACAACGCTCAGGAGGCGCTTGACGAAGCGGAGAGCCCGCCATCGGACGAGGACGTGTCCGACGCCGAGGCGCTGATGGAGTCCGCTGCCACCACTCTTGCCAACGCACGAACGGACCTCGCGCTGACGCAGCGAGAATGGGACCAGAATGTCGAGGCAGCCGAGGATGTTCTGGAGTCGCGTCGAGAGGCATATCGCGAGGTCTTTGTCAGATGGCTCGGCATCGATGCCAGCGATGGCGCGGACGTGCCACCCGAAGGCCTGCTGGCCTCGTGGGACGTCGACCTGGACTCGCTTTTTGACCGAAGCGCGCAGTCCCAGCAGACCTTTCAATTCGTGAGGGACGCCGTCAGCGACGATCCTGCTACCCCGTGGGACGAACTCGTCGTGCATACGTGGCTGGCCTTCTTCCCCGGGACCATAGTCGTCGCCTGCGAGGGTGGCGAAGCGCCTCCACAAGGGCTGTGCATCAAGAAGGAGATGGACGACTCCTGGCAAGCAGTACTGGACGCCACAGACAACCTGGATGCCGTTCAGGGTGGGAGCGCAAACGCCCTCGCGCAGGCAGGCAACCAGGTAACCAGTGCAGAGGCGACCCTTGCTTCGCGCCAGGAATCGCTGGCCGACCTGCTGGCTGGCTCGGACTCTCTCGTAGTCGAGAGCAAGCGGCAGAACCTTGCCTTGGCGCAGGCAACCCTCGAGGGTGCCCAGGAGGCGCTCTCAGAGCTGCGCGGGGACCCCGATCCGCTGGAACTGGAGACCAAGCAGCGTCAGGTGAGCCTCGCGCAGGCCAACCTGAAGGATGCTGAGGAGGCCCTTTCGGAGCTGCTTGCCGACCCCGATCCGCTGGAGCTGGAGGCCAAGCAGCGTCAGGTGGCGCTCGCCGAAGCCAACCTGAGTAATGCCGAGGAACACCTTTCAGAGTTGCCGGATGGCGCGGACCCGCTGGAAGTGGAGATTCAGCAGCGGCAGGTCGCTCTCGCCAAAGCCAATCACGATGAAGCGGCGGAAGAGCTGGCCGTCCTCACTGACGGTGCCGACCCGCTGGAGGTGCGCACAAAGGAGACCCAGGTGGCTCTGGCACGGGAGACCCTGGCCGAAGCAGAAGAGACCCTTGCTGAGATGCAGACCGTCGATGAGCTTCAGATAGCCCTGAGGGAAGCCGACATCAAGTCGGCCCAGGCCGCCCTGGATACCGCCATCGCAGGCCTCGAGGGGGCGACCCTCCGGGCCCCGTGGTCCGGCATGGTGGCCTCAGTCGACGTGGAGGCAAGTCAGCAGGTGAACTCCAACACCAAGATCCTTGGGCTTGTCGACCCCACCGTTGTCGAGATTGACGGCATCGTGGACGAAATCGACGTGCTGTTCCTCAAGGTTGGGGCGACGGCGATCGTCTCTCTGGAGGCGCTACAGGACAAGCTGCTGTATGGTGTAGTCTCAGATATCGCGACGACCGGCATGTCGCAACAGGGAGTGGTCACCTATCCGATTAGCATCAGGGTCGAGACTCCCGATGACGTGGAGCTTCCTGAAGGTCTAAGCGCCGTCGCCCAGGTGATACTCCGCGAACAGAAAGACGGGCTCCTTGTGCCGATCCAGGCCCTGTACGGGACGTTCCAAGAGCCGACGGTGCGCGTGATGACCAACGGCAAGGTAGAAGAGATGCCCGTGGTACTGGGCATTAGCGACGACTTCTGGACGGTAGTCACCGAAGGGCTGAATGAGGGAGACAAGGTGGCTATGGAGGTAAGCGGCGTTAGCACGGCGCAATTCGGGACGGGCATGAGCATGCGCGCCCTCCAAATGGCCCCGGGAGGGATGGGTGGCTTCACCATGGGTGGCGGCCAGTCCAGGCAACCCGCCTCCAAGTAGTCCAGGAAGAACTAGAGGTAGCAGCTATGGCAGCCGATACGGGACAGCATTTGATCGAACTGGCCGGCGTGACCAAGGCATATCAGCTTGGCAGCGTGAAGGTCACCGCACTTGCGGACGCCAGTCTCTCCATCCAGCGAGGCGAGATGGTGGCCGTCATGGGTCCATCCGGTTCCGGCAAGTCTACCTTGATGAACATCATAGGGTGTCTCGATGTGCCGACCTCGGGGCGGTACATCCTCGAGGGTGAAGACGTTGGCCGCATGGGTGACAACCGGCTGGCGGCGATCCGAAACCGGAAGGTCGGCTTCATATTCCAGACATTCAATCTTCTGCCCAGGTTGACTGCCCTGGCAAACGTCGAACTCCCGCTGCTGTACGGCAACGGGAGGGATCGCAGAAAGAGGTCGCTGGAGGCCCTGGAGCGCGTAGGGCTGGCCTCCCGCGCCAACCACCGGCCAACCGAGCTCTCCGGCGGCGAGCAGCAGCGGGTGGCGATAGCACGGGCGCTGGTCAAGAATCCCTCCATTCTGCTGGCCGACGAGCCCACTGGAAACCTGGACTCCCGCGCCAGCGAGGAGATAATCTTGATGATCCGGCGATTGAACCGCGAAGAGGGTATAACCGTGGTTGTCGTGACCCACGACCCGGAGGTGTCCAGCCGTGCCGAAAGGGTAATCTCGATGTTTGATGGCAGGCTTGTAAGTGACGAGACGCAAGAACCAGTACAGCAACCTTTGGTGTTATAGACGTTCAGGTAATGTCTCGGGGTAGGGGCGAACCTGTGTGTTCGCCCAATCGTGGCGCCGACGAGTCGCAGCCTGTGCAAATCACGATTCTTGCTCTGAACATCTATAGTTGAGCGGTGGCAATTCCCCACTTCCTCATCC
>SDBU01010193.1_pt1 | contig 10451 bp, 9 predicted proteins | sample 2277071 | NCBI WGS metagenome assembly SDBU01 (sample SAMN10397929, study PRJNA504765) | marine sediment metagenome | isolation source: marine sediment core GS08_GC12, 126 cmbsf | place: Arctic Ocean: Gakkel Ridge, Loki's castle | collected 2008
GCTCCAGGATGAGGGTCGCGAGGATGTCCTGCGCTTCATCAAGGGCGGCTTCTGGCGCAACTTCATGGTCAAGTATCCCGAGATCAACACCATGCACAAGAAGATGCTCCTGGTCAGCCGCAAGGTCTGGGAGATGGAGGGCGGGCCGGCCAGGGATGCGGCGCTGGATGAGCTCTGGCGCGGGCAGTGCAATTGCCCCTACTGGCACGGGGTCTTCGGTGGCATCTACCTGTTCCATATCCGCACGGCCAACTTCTGCCATCTGATCGCCGCCGAGCATCTGGCTGATGGGGCACGTCACGGGGACGGCGGATGGCTGGAATGGGAGGAGAGGGATTTCCATTGCGATGCGGCCAGGGAAGTGCTGCTGTCCAGCGATGCGATGAATCTCTACTTCGATCCACGGAACGGAGGCCACCTCTTCGAGTGGGATTGGCGCACCAAGGAGTTCAACCTGCTCAATACCCTCACGCGCCGCAAGGAGGGCTATCACAAGGACCTGATCGCTGCGGGGCGGCGAGGGGAGATAGTCCTGCCTGGCCAGCCGACCGAGGAGACTGAGAGCATCCACACCACCGTCGTGCGCGCCAAGGAGTCCGGTCTGGACCAGAAGCTCTTCTACGACTGGTATCGTCGCAGCAGTCTGATCGACCACTTCTTCCAGGCCGACACCACCCTGGAGCAGTTCTACCGCGCCCAGTATGGCGAGGCCGGTGATTTCGTTGATCAGCCCTATGCATACGAGGTGGTCCAGCGATCAGGGTGCCTTGATCTACGGCTTTTCCGCGATGGGCACGTCTGGCAGGGAGATAGCTTCGCCCCCGTGCGAGTTGAGAAGGCCATCGAGATGGCTCCCGGCAGCACCGATCTGAAGACCACGTACCGGCTGACCAATCCCGGCACAAGGGCTCTAAATCTGAGATTCGGTGTGGAGACCAACTGGGCGATGCTGGGCGGCAACGGGCCCTATGCCCACTATGCCATCCCGGGCCAGGACAACCTGCCACTGAACGCCTTGCACGAATCTGGGGAAGTGAGTGAGCTTCACCTCGTGCTCGAATGGATGGGGATGGACATCGGCTTGACCTGCAGCGTGCCGGCCACGCTCTGGTGCTTCCCCCTGGAGACGATCTCCAATTCCGAAGCGGGCTTCGAGTGCGTGTACCAGGGGTCGACTGTGACGTTACTGTGGTATGTGAAGCTTGCCTCCGGCGACGCGTGGGAGGTACGGCTCGGGTTCAGGTTGAGGGATTGCGCGTAAGGGCGAACCGGTGTGTTCGCGCATGAGTCGGGCCAGGGATCGAAAGCCCTGGCTGAAGTTGAGAACTCCACGAAGGGACTGAGGCCTGGGGATTGCGAACCCAGCTCTGCGCCAGGCGAGGTGGGATCGATGCACAGACTGCCTCAGCTCGAATGGGATTGCCAAATCCCCAGGCGAAGCGTCGGTCTTGCCACACGAAGCCAGGATCTGGTAATCCCTGGCAAGCACAGGAACGGCCCTGGACTATCTAGCTCAAGGGGGATTGCCAAATCCCCGGGCGAAGCGTCGGTCTTGCCGCACGAGGCCAGGATCTGCCGTCCCTGGCAAGCACAGGAACGGCCTCGTACTCATGCCATTGTGTACTGATCGTGCCAGGTCTGAGGCTGGGCGACCCGCTAATCACGAGTCTCCTGACAACCTTTGCCTGTACCCCTTGTCCAACTATTGCACTCCTAAGCGACGGGTGGTATACTCACAATGCGGATACGTTTCTTGCAGATGAGTGTCACCAGTGGCCGCGCCCTGGTGACAGAGAGGAGGCACACATGGCTTTCTTCGACAAGCTGGCCAAGAAGGTCAGCAAGGGTCTCGAGCAGGCGACCTTCGAGGCCGAGAAGCTGGTGCGGGTCAACAAGCTGAAAACCGATCTGTCTGCTCTGCGCAACGAACTGCTTCAGGTCAAGGCAACTCTGGCTGACCAGATTATGGAGCTGCACCAGACAGGGAGCCTGAATCTGCCTGAGTTGGGGGAACCCATTCAGGCCGTGACGGTTCTCGAGGAGCGTGTCGCGGCGCAGGAGGATGAGCTGCTCACGGCGCAGGCGCAGACATACCAGAGCAGGGAAGAAGCTGAGGTGCCGGTTGCCCCGGTTGTCGCGCCGCCGGAAGCAGTACCTAAGGCGGCAGCACCAGAAGCTCCTGAGGCAGCACCTCCCGCAGCGCCGGAAGAAGTTGGGGAAGAGCAAGGGGAAGCGCCTGCCGGAGTTGCTGCGGCTCCCTCGAAGTTCTGCGCCGAGTGCGGTGCCGCGTTGCTGGACGAGGCCTCCTTCTGCGCCAACTGTGGGGCCAAAGTGGGGTAGTCACTCGCCAGACTTCGGAAGTCTTCAGCGAGACGACAGTTGCCCACAATCTGGTATGGGGTCGCATGAAATCAGGCATCCATACTCCACATGATGGACTTCCGAAGTCTTTTTGTCAGCTCTCACCGGCAGCCAGGTTGGACGGGTGCGAACATTTGTGCTATGATGGTGGCTGATCAGACTGAGCCCCCTTGGGGCCGCGCGTCAAGACTGGTGTGCGGACGTGTCTGCACGTCGAGGGTGGCGTTCTTGGTCAGAAGCGGACGCTCGCGTGAGTGGAGCCGGGGGATGCAGATACCGGCCAACAGGAGGTCGAGCCACGGTGAATGACACAGTTCAGAAGACCTTCGTGGATGTTCTGGATTCTCAACCGCAGTACACTATTCACTCTGCTTTTGCCCCCACGAACAGAGTGACCCTGTACCATGGAGACTGCGTCGACTTGATGGAGACGATTCCTGATGAAAGCGTCCAGTTGGTGGTGACCTCGCCTCCGTACAACATTGGCAAGGAGTACGAAGAGGTTGTAGACCTCGAACAGTACAAGGCCCAGCAGCAGCAGGTTATCGACGCTTGCGCCAGGATACTCCATCCAAGGGGGAGCATCTGTTGGGAGGTCGGCAACTACGTCCACAATGGGGAAATCATCCCTCTCGATATCCTCCTCTACGACTGCTTTAAGGAGAAGGGCCTCCGAGTGAGGAATCGTATCGTCTGGCACTTCGGCCACTGGCTTCACTGTCAGAAGCGGTTCGCCAACTGATACGAAATGATCTTGTATTCTAGCAAGTCAGAAGACCACGAGATCGATCTGGATCCTATTCGAATGCTGCAGCAATCAATGTCAGGATCCATGTGAAGGAGCCAAACCGAGGGAAGTACTCTGCGCACCAAGGGTAGGAATGCAGCCGGTTCTTGCAGCTTTCCAAGCTCGAACCGCACAGGTCCTGCTCACTTGTGCTCGCGAGGTGGAGGGAGAAAGGATTCGTGACAAGCGAGACTAAGAGGCAATTCTTGGAGAGTCTGGCTAGGCGATACGGTGGCTCTCTGCGCAAACTGAGGCGAAGCCAATCGCTATATGAGATAGGGGATGGCCTTGCTCGTATCTATCTTCGATACTCAAGAGTACATCCAGGTGACAGAACATTCTATGGACTAAGAGAAGAAGACCTGCAGACACTGGAGGGACATCCTTCGATTCTCTGTTTCTTGTGGGATGGACAGGCTGAACCGCTACTGATTCCGTTTCTGGATTATGAAGATGTATTCCAATCCACATCTCCTGCGAGAGATGGCCAGTACAAGGTACAAATCTACTTACATGATGAGGGGACCGAGCTCTACATTGCCAGGGTAGGTCGTTTCAACGTCGAGGGCTACTCTGGCTGGAACGAGCTGGAGACTTTAATAGATTCAAGCGAGTTGGAGGCAGTGCCGCATTTCTCCCATCCGCAGATACAAACGTTGCTTGGAGGAATTGGCACAAGTAAGGGCTACGATGTCTGGATACCACGGACGGACCGTGGTAGACTGGATTGGTCAGTAACAGAACCGTTTGGCTGCCGCGATGTACTTCCCCATGAATTCGATCCTATTGAGGCCATCCTGCAAGAGATTGATGTGATTTGGATACACAGAGGGTCAAGCCAATTGAGGGCTCTGTTCGAAGTGGAGCACTCGACTCCAGTCTACTCGGGATTGCTGCGCTTCAACGATATTCACTTGATTGCTCCCAATCTCCACGCGAGGTTCAGTATTGTGGCGGATAACATGAGGAGGTCCCTTTTCGTGCGGCAATTGAGGCGACCGACTTTCCAGGTGAGTGGCCTTAGCGAGCTTTGCAATTTCCTCGAGTATGCTAACGTTATCGGGTGGCATAGTCGAGCCAGAGCAAAGGGGTAGACCATGGCGCAGTCGAAGAGTGAAACGATATGGGTTGTCGTGAGAGTCTCACGAGGCATGGCGCATTCCGCCGAAGCATATTCTGATAGGCGGTTGGCGCATCTCCGTGAGAGAGCTCTGCGTACGGATATGAATGTAGAATACGATGACTCCGATGTCTTCGAAGTCTGCATCAGAGATTCTCTTCCTCCAGCACGAACGGCAATGCGCTACAGGTATCGAGACCGATAGAAAGCTGAGAGACTGCTGAGATCGGCAGTCTGGTTGCTACCAACGCCGAATCCGACGCGCCATTCTCTACTACAATCCGACAGACTGTGTCGAAGGTCGTACCGCAGTCGAAGTCGGAATTGATAAGCATCCCTTTGACGCCTACGACCTCTTTGTAAGACACATGGCCATCTATGCAGGTCGAGTGATCAATGTTGGCGTAGAGATACTGCCGACGAACACTGGGCAGAGGCAAATGTCCAGTGGCATCGCGTACTACGAGGGCGAGGTGTACAATGTGCTCAGGCACGGTAGGAACAACCCTCCGGTACCTCTTCTCATCATTGGAATTGAGTCCGATTGATTCAGATGATACCCAACCCAGCAACCTGAACGGATCTGCCTTCCCAGGAGGGTTCTGTCAGACTCGCCCTACGCTGTAGTCTTTCAGAGTAGCCAGACAGCCAGGGGAGAATCGGAGCCGGAGCACCCATCCCCGGTGCTTGGCAGTTGGTCGTCCGCCACTAGCGATTGCGAGTGAGCAGCGAGCGAGAGACTGAAAGCTGATAGCTGAATGCTGACCGCTGACTACTTCCACGTGCGGCCCTTTGTTGCGTTTTCTCGCGCCGGGTGGTATACTGGGAATACCAGCATCCGCATCGAGTTGATTGCTGGCACGCATCGGTGGAACTCCCACGTGGAGGAAGGAGGAGAAGATGGCACTCTTTGATAAGCTCGCGAAGAAGGTTACTCGGGGAATGGGCAGGACGGCGTTTGAGGCCGACAAGCTCCGCAGAATCACTGAAATCAAGGCCAAGGCATCCTCTCTCCGGAAGGAGATGGCTGGACTTCACAAAGCCGTGGCCAGTCGGGTCATCGAACTCCGTCGAGAAGGGGCCCTGGAGTTGCCCGAGATGGACGATGAGATCCAGGCCGTGCTGGCTCTCGAGGACCAGATCGCGGAGAAGGAGGAGGAACTAGCGGGCGTGCAGGCGGAGGAGTTCCAGGCGGAAGGGGAGGATGTCGAGGAAGGCGTGTGCCCCCAGTGCCAGGCTGAGTTGGCCGAGGGGGTCGCTTTCTGTCCCAACTGTGGAGCGAAGGTGGGCTAGAGTCCACTCAGTGTCGGAGCTATCACTCTGTAGGGCAGGTCTATCGCTCTGCCTCTCTATCGCGGTGCCCAAGGATTCCTGGTGGAAGTTAAGGTCATTCGCAGCAAGCGACGCAAGAAGACGATCGAGGCCCGGCTAGTAGATGGCGGGGTGCTTGAGGTACGCGCCCCGCACAACGTCTCCGAGAGGGAGTTGCAGGAAGCCATCGAGAAGCTGGGAGGGCGCTTGCAGCGGAAGCGCCGCCTGCGTGAAGAGAAGGCCGACGCTGCGCTTCAAAGGCGGGCCCAGGAACTCAATCGCCGCTACTTCGGTGGCAAGCTCCGCTGGGAATCGATCCGCTACGTCACGAACCAGAAGCGGAGTAGAGGTAGTTGCTCCCCCAGGAAGGGCACGATTCGCATCTCCGACCGCCTGCGCGACTATCCCGCCTGGGTGCGCGACTACGTCATAGTCCACGAGGTCGCGCATCTCATCGAGCCCAACCATTCGCGGCGTTTCTGGAAGTTGGTGAATTGCTATCCCAGGACCGAGCGCGCCCGTGGGTTCCTGATCGGCGTGGGCATGGAGCAAGACGAGGGCTGAAGGGATCCGGACACGGGGGAGGGCACGGACATAGCCTGCTCCCATGTTGGCAGAGCGAGGTGACCTCAATGTTCTATCCGGGACTACTGCTCCTTGCCGCACTCGTGTGGATTCTTGCTCTCGGCGGGAAGGATGGTTCGCAACACCACAGGCCCCAGCGGGATCCTCTTGAGGACTTGCTTGATCAGGTCGGAGATGATACGGACTTCCTCTTCCCCCCTGATCGCACCCCTGAACAAAGGCGCAATGACGCGGAACTCATGCTTCTCATGATGATGGAGGAAGATCTGGAAGAGGAGGAGTGTGACCGCTGACAGCTTCCTCACTTGACCTTGACATTATTGGGGAACTGTGGCATAGTAGAGTCCAGGAGAAGGACCTCCTTGGTGCCAGCGCTGCGCACCAGCGGGGTTCTTTTTGCTATACTGGGGCTGGAATGTGGACGTCCAGCGTTCTCGCCGGAGCCGGTCTGCCTTTCGTCCACCTCTTGAGGGGGCAGCGGACACGCAAATAGGAAAAGGAGGAACTTCAGATGTCGGGGCCTGCGTACAGGAACGAATAGTTGCCAAAGGTCTGGAAGGGGTCGTTATCACCGATAGCGAGTTGAGCTACATCGACGGAGAGTCAGGGGTGCTTCGCTATCGGGGCTACGACGTCAGTGACCTGGCACGCCATGCGACCTACGAAGAAGTCGTGTATCTACTCTGGTACGGTGATCTACCCTCTCGCACACAATTGGAGGATTTCGCCGCGCAGCTCCGCGTGGAACGTACTATCCCTCAGTGCATCCACCAATTGATGTGCGTTCTGCCTGATTCCACTTCCCCCATTGACATGCTGCGCATGGCCGTCGCAGCTCTGGCTGCCAGTGATCCAGAGACCTGTCTGAACACCCCCGAGGCCAATCTGCGCAAGTCCCTGCGCCTGGTGGCCAAGATGCCCATCATCGTGGCGGCTCATTGGCGCTATCTCCAGGGCCAGGACCCGATAGCACCCGACGAAGAGCTGGGGCACGCAGCCAACTTCCTGTACATGCTGACCGGAGAGCGGCCCTCGGACCTGCACGCGCGCGCCTTTGATGTAGCCATGCTGCTCATGGTCGATCATGGCCTGAACGCCTCGACCTTCGCGGCACGGGTCACGGCTGCTACCCTCTCGGATCTCTATTCCGCGGCGATCAGTGCTATGGGAGCATTAAAGGGACCATTGCACGGGGCGGCCAATCAGCGAGCCATGGAGATGCTGATAGAGATTGGAGAGGAGGAGCGCGCCGTGGCCTGCGTTGCAGAAGCGCCGCGAGCCTCGCGGAGGGTAAGCGGCATCCGGGTGAGCGCAGCGAGCTGCTGTCAGCCCCGTGCTCTCACCTGCTCCTTCTGCTGCCGCTTTGTCTGACGTTTCCGGGATGGCGAAGTCGCCGATGGTCAGACAGGGATTGCCTTCTGCTATGCCACGAACGGTTGGAGATGTTTGACGAAGTGTGTTTCCAGCGCCTGATAGTGCTCTTCCTCGTGCGCGTCCAGCGCCGCTACTAGCTCCTCACCGTACTCCTCCAGCGCTGAGCCATAGGTCACGTGCAGCAACTGCCGTCCATCGAAGAGGTCGAGCACGCCGGAGAGTTGGCTGTCCGCCAGTTCGTCCGGCAGGGGCACCTTCGCCGGATCGGCGGAGACGTGGTACGTGGCCTTGTCTTCCCCATACTGCTCGTGAGCCAGAGCCAGGATTGAGCGAAAGAGGCCCGGTTCGACGGGGGCGATGGCTCGCAGCGCTTCCAGATAGCTTGTTCCAGCGGTCTTCAGATGGACCAACCCCTTTGCCTGCCGCGCCGCGATGGGATAGACGCTGAATTTGTCTGAGCCAGAGTGCAGGCTGAGCTTGTACGGTCCCACGACGCGAGCGATGGCAGCGTGCTGGGCAAAGTCGGCCTCGAACTGCGCCAGGTCGCCGATGTAGTCTACTCCCTTTTCGAAGCGCCCGATGTAGCGCGGTGCCAGGCTGATCCACTCCACCCCAAGGCGACGGAGCTCTGTGGCGATAAAGAAGTGTTCCAACGGAGAGGTGGGCGTATCCGCTTCGTCCACCGAGACTTCCAGCTCAAAGGGTCGTTCGCCCGCGGCAGCGGTCAGGTGGCGGTACATCCGCGCGGTGTGGAGGATAGCGGCTTCATACTTGCACGCGGCCCGCAGCAGCGCGGTCTCATCGAACTCCAGGAAGAACGTCTCTATCCAGAACCGGTGGCCCACGTACCGACCACGTAGCCGATCAGGGAGGTCCAGCAAATCGTTCCAGGGGAGGGCGTCGAACTTATCGCGCAGGGCGTCCACCGAGTCAGTGTGGGCGGCGTTGTCCACGTGGTCGCGGGGGTCCACGGTGTAGAAAGTGTAGTCCGCTTCCACGCACACGTCGACGTCCTGCGTCGTCTTCAGGTGATCGGCGTCAGCGCCCCAGGGTTCGCGCCAGTCCTCCTGAAAGACCCCCCACGTAGCGTCGTCCACCACTTCCTGGGGGGTGCGACCGGTGCGGGCGTTCTCGCGCATGGACTGCTGGGCCAGGATGGGGAGCAGACCGCCCACCCGGCGAAGGGCGTGGATGTGCCCTGGCGTTGCTGAGCCCAACCGGTCGCCGCAGCCTGCGGTCGTTTTGAGCCCGAGCATCTGGGGCCTGAGCCAGGGGAGTTTCGAGCGCAGTGCAGCTGCATTGGCTGCCGTGAGGGGGCAAAGCAGCGTCTCTTCTCGCCTGGTCCCCGAGAAGCCTTCGGTGTCTCCGATGATGCCCAGCACCTTCCCCTCGGGGCCGCGCCCCAGGAAGAAGGTCGTCCCGTCAACCTCTACCACCGAGCGCGGATAGACGTGCAGTCCAGTTGCCTCGGCCGAGATGTCGACATATCGTTCTCGGGACATCTTGGCCCCGTAGGCGATGGCGGCTCGAACATCCTCCTCTGTCAGTTGAGGATACTCTACGAGAATCTCTTCAATGCCCGTCCCGCTGGCCAGGAAATCGAGAATCAAGGAAACCCAGATTCGGGTGCCACGAATGCAGGGTTTGCCGAAGCACACGTTTGGGTCGATGGAAACGCGCTGTGGAAGTGGATTCATCCCTATCTCTCCTCCTTTGCTCGAGTTTGTCGAAGTGCGCTTCTCATTTAGGAGTTCGCTGCGATACTGCCTTTATCATCTGCGCTCAATATAGAACAGGTGCGCGGGAGTGTCAAGTGCTGCGACGACGAGGAGGTCCTGCATCACGTGTCGCTAATACATCATGTGCTCGCGATACACGTCCAGGGCATAGCAGTAGCTTTCATACAGCGTGTTGGTCGAGATGGAATGATCCGAAGCGAACACGAGTCGTGCTCCGCGGGCCTTCATTCCCTCGACGTAGTCCGCGACCTCGCGGCGGATGACGTCTTTTTCATTGGTCTCGAACACGCGCGCGTCCAGCCCCCCGACGAAGGCCAGCTTGTCCCCGTACTCCTCGGCAAAAGCGAACGGATCGTTCCCCTTGGCCTTGCGCTCCATAGGGTTCAACGCGTCAAAGCCGGCTTCCACGATCAGAGGCAGGGCCTGCGCGGTGCTCCCGCAAGTGTGCAGGACGACGGGGAGGCCGTGGCCGTGGAAGAAGTCGACCAGTTCTTTGTAGTAGGGGAAGACGAGTTCGCGCAGCACCCGAGGTGAGGCAAACAGGCCGTTCTTGTAGCCCAGGTCCTCGTAGAGCCAGACTCCGTCGGGTTGGCCGACGTGCTCAAACATATAGGCAAAGTGCTTCCTGAAGGAGTCGGTGTAGACCCGGTTGTAGTCGTGGATCCAACCTGGGTCGACGAGCAGGCTCTGGTACATGGTCACATCGCCCACGCTCTGGCGCATCAACTCCCACACAAACATGTGGCCGAAATGGGTCCATGCCCGCGCCTCGGTTGCCCGCGCGAAGTTCTTTCGCATCGCTGCGACCTCGATGCGTTCGGGGTCTAGCTCAAGCAGATGGGGGCGGTAGTCGCGCTCCCAGATCTCACGCGTGACCATGCGGAAGTCAATGTGCTCGGGCGTGCCCGACTTGTGCTTCCAGTATCTCAGCGCAGCCCCCGCACCGTTGCGCCGTATGTCCCACTCGTCCGTCTCTTCCACCAGCTCGTCGTACCCACGCCAGGGCATGACGTCCCACCAGGGCCCTATCGAGGCCATGTCGTATCCAAAATGCTCCCAGGGGGGCACGGGCTCCTCGTATTCGCCAGCGACCTCGACTTCAACCCACCTGCCGTCCTCCCTGCGCCAGCAGTCCTCCCCCACTCCCTTATACTCCACGCGCGTGGGGTAGCCC
>SDBU01010194.1_pt1 | contig 10450 bp, 9 predicted proteins | sample 2277071 | NCBI WGS metagenome assembly SDBU01 (sample SAMN10397929, study PRJNA504765) | marine sediment metagenome | isolation source: marine sediment core GS08_GC12, 126 cmbsf | place: Arctic Ocean: Gakkel Ridge, Loki's castle | collected 2008
GCGTAGAATGGATTATCCAGAACAGGGGACTCTTTCAAGAATTCCTGGGTCTTTATCAGCCTTTACCTATTCTGGTGAAAATTTAACAAAGTTCTGAATTAAGAATGAATTTTAATATAGTTTTAGAAGTAATCCTGTTAATCATGTCAGAGAATGTTTTGTTCTTCGTGTCTTCTAACTTTCGTGCTTTCGTGGTAAGTAGTTATCTGTTTTTACTTCTTGCCGCTAATTCCTCCTCTAAAGCGGTAACTACGGGGTTAGCAATCTCTTTGTGCAAACCTCCTCCTTTATCCCGCAACTGATGCGCCTTTTGCGAAAGTTTGACTACCAGAGCATAAATGTTTTCTTCTTGGCCGACCATATCCAATAATTTCCCAATTTCCATTTTGTTCTATTCTAACATTTTTGAAACTATTTGACAAAATATAGTTAAAAGATAAAATGTTGAAAAGGGGAATGAATGAAACCAATTTTTAAAATTTTACCAATCTTTATTATTTTCACTACCATAAACCTTTCTGCCGAAAAATTATGTCTAAAAGAATCATTGGAGATTGCCCTCCAGAACAGTAGCGAGATTCATCAGGCAAAAGAAAGGATTGCAGAAGCAAAAGCAAAGAAGAGAGAATCCTTTACCTCTTTTTTGCCTGCAATAGGCAGTTCCTCTACATTTACCCAACTCGGTGCGGAATCTACCATTTCTATATCCGGCTCTCCTTCAATAACGATGACCGACCAGGAACTTTATGACCTTAATCTGAATTTAAAACAACCTTTATTTACAGGGGGGAGATTAACCGCTCTCTATCGTCAGGCAGAAGAAGCAACAAAAGTCGCAGAAGAGGATTACTGCAGAACAAAAATTAATCTTATTTTCAAGGTAAAAGAGGCATACTACAATATTTTAAAGGCCGAGAAGATTTGCGCCGTAAGTAGAGAAGCCGTAGAGCAGATTAAGGCACACTTAAAAGTAGTAGAGAATTTCTACAAAGCAGGAATGGTGCCTAAGGTTGATTTGCTGAAAGCAAAAGTGCAATTGGCTAACATTAAACAGAATTTAGTGGAAGCGGAAAATGGACTGGAGTTGGCAAGGGCGTCTTTCAACAATCTCCTCAACAGAAGTTTATCGGCTCAAGTTGAACTTGTTGATGTTTTAAGTTATCAGAAAGAGGAATTTAATTTGAAGGACTGTGTGGAAAATGCCTTAAAATTACGCCCAGAATTAAAGATGCAAAAAATTGTCTCAAAAATGGCAGAGGAGGGTTTAGGAATTGCTAAAAGTGACTACCTACCCACTATCTCATTGATTGCCAATTATGACCAAAAAAAGGGCTCGGAAATTCCGATTGACAAATGGCAAAAAAGTTGGAATGCCATAGTTGCTTTTGAACTTGACATCTGGAACTGGGGAAGAACCAAAGCAAAGGTCCGGCAGGCAAAAAGCGTAATCAGCCAGAATCAGGATGCTCTTTCCCTTCTTAAAAAAACAATAGAATTGGAGGTCCGAAATGCTTTTCTGAATTTACAAGCCGCAGAAAAGAAAATTCTTGTTACCGAGAAAGCGGTGGAACAGAGCAGAGAGGGTTCACGAATGAGCGAGTTAAGATTTAAGGAAGGGATGGCGACGAATACCGACGTCCTGGATGCGACAACCTTACAGAGTCAAGCAGAAACCAATTATTATCAGGCCCTGTATGACTGTTATCTCGCTGAAGCAGCACTAAAGAGGGCTATGGGGGAAAAATGAAAAAACCTAAGATTATTATAACCCTGATTTTTATAGTTGTGATTGTATTCATTTTTGTTCGGATTAAGGAGATAAAAAGCAGAAAACCTGTTCCGAGCATCTCGGAGATTCAGAAAACAGAAGGAATACCCGTAAAAACATTAAAAGCAGTTAGCGGGAATCTTCAACCAACAATTTCTGAAAGTGGAACTATTCAGGGTTGGAAGGAAGTCGCCGTTATGTCCGATTTGACAGAGAGAATTATCGCAGTGAATGCCGATGTTGGTGATTTAGTTCAGAAAGGACAGCTCCTCGTCCAATTAAAACGAGATGAAATGAAGACCCGGGTAAAGCAGGCAGAAGCTGCCTATCAGGTGGTTCTTGATTTATCCTCAGAAATTAGAGCAAATCTCAAAAATATTAAAAGCAGATACCTTCGTATGAAGAAACTTTTTGAGCAGGAAGTAATTACAAGACAGGAATGGGAAAATGTCCAAACCGAGTTGGAAGTTGTAGAAGCGAAGAGTCAGCGCATTGATAGCCAGATTCAATCAGCGCAGGCGAATCTTGATTACGCTAAATTACAACTTTCAAATACTTCAATTCATAGTCCAATCAAGGGCTATGTGACTTTCAAAAATTGTGAACCCGGAGAGTTTGCTACCCGGCCGATGGGTATGGAAAGCGACATTCTGATGAGGGTTGTTAATATAGAACGCGTCGATATCGAGACCGAAATATCGGAAAAAAATATTATACATATTTATCTTGGGCAGAAGGTAGCGATTAAGGTTGATGCTTTAAGAGGGGAAGAATACGTTGGTAAGGTGACCGAAATTAACAAAGCTGCTGACCCTGACAGTCATACCTTTGGTGTAAAGGTAAGGATTAATAATCCAGAAGGGAAATTGAAGCCGGGTATGTTTGCTCGTCTAAATTTTCTGCTAAAGAGTCAGGAAGGTATAATTGTCCCGCGGGAGGCCTTATTATCCAGAGAAAAAGGGAACTATATATTTATTGTCGAAAACAACAGAGCAAAATTGCGTCCTGTAGAGATAGGGTTGATTCTTGATTCCAGGGTTCTTATTGCCAAAGGCCTATCAGAAGGAGATAGTTTTATTATTTCAGGACAGACAAACCTTGAAAACGGGGACAAAATTATTATCAAGGAAAAGCAATAATGTCTTTAATAGATACCTCTATCCGCCGACCGGTCCTGACCATAACGCTTATCCTTATGGTAGTGGTTTTAGGTATGTTTTCCCTCTCCAAACTTCCGGTTGAGTTTTTTCCTCCCATTGAATTTCCGATGGTAACCATTTCCACGGTCTATCCGGGAGCTGGCTCTGAGGAAATCGAAACATTGGTCTCCAAACCGATTGAGGAGGCAGTGGGAACGGTTAAGGGAATTAAGAACGTCGAATCCAGTTCCCAGGATGGAATTTCTCTGGTTATGGCTGAATTCCATATGGGTGCTGATGTTGATGTGGCGGCAGCCGACGTTCGAGCTCAAATTAACCGGGCTAAAGCTACACTGCCAAAGGATGCAAATGACCCTGTGGTAATCAAATTTGATATTGGCGCGATGCCGGTAATGGACTTGGCCGTTATGAGCAAGCATCCGCTTGAGGATATATATCTAACCTGCGATAAGATTATAAAAAAAGAATTGGAAAAAATTCCTGAGGTTGGTTCGGTCAACATTGTTGGCGGCAAAGAAAGGGAAATTCTTGTGAAGCTGGACCGGGAGAAATTGCGGATGCACTCCGTCTCAATTCTGAATGTTATCGAGGCCATTTCCATGGCAAATCTTGATGTACCAAGCGGTCACATTACACAAGAACGCTCTGAATATACGTTACGCTTAATGGGTAAATTCCAGACCCTGAACGAATTGCGTAATCTCAAAGTCAAAGGTTATAGCGGCTCTACCATTCCTCTGACAAATATTGGAGAGGTTCAGGATAGTTTCAAAGAAATGCGGGAACTGGCACGTTACAACGAGGAACCTGTTGTAGGCATTTCCATCCAGAAAAGGTCTGAGGCCAATGCAGTTAAACTTTCCGAAAAGGCAAGAAAAACCATTGTCGGGTTAAAGAAGAGATTACCTGACTATAAAATTGAAGTAGTAACTGACCGCGCAACTTTCATCAAGGGCTCTGTATCTGAAGTAAAAAACAATATAACCATTGGCATAATACTGACTGCTCTTGCTTTATTTCTCTTTCTCCATAGTTTCAGAGGGATGATTATTGTAGCTGTCGTTATACCGATTGCCATCATCAGTACTTTTATTCCCCTGCTTGCTTCCGGGTTTACAATTAATTTTATGTCCCTGATGGGTCTGGCTATCTCCGTGGGTATTCTGGTCAACAATTCCATTCTTGTCCTGGAGAGTACGCATCGTTATCTTGAACTGGGCAAAGATGCTAAAACCTCAGCATCTACAGGGACATCCGAAATTGCTATCGCCGTGTTTTCCTCTACGATGACCAATATTGTCGTATTCTTGCCAATTGCCTTTATGAGTGGAATTGTCGGTCAGATGTTCCGGCAGTTTGCACTCACCATTGCCTTTGCTACCTTGTTTTCTCTTCTTGTATCATTCACCCTTACGCCGATGATGGCTTCGGTGATGCTGCGGCCTGCCGGAAACAAACAGAATAAGTCCTGGCCCTTAGCGAATTTCTTTGCTCGCTGGGACAATTTGTTTGTGCGATTTCAGGAAGGTTACCGGAGGTTGCTTCTCTGGAGCTTGAAAAAACGAGCGGCAATGCTGTTATCTACAGGTGCTCTCTTTATCGCAACCCTCCTTCTCTTTCCTCTGATTGGTTTTGAGATGATGCCCCAAACCGATGAAGGGTACTTTAGCATTGATGCAGAATTGCCGGTGGGCGCCACGCTTTCTCAGACCGACCGGACGATGAAGCAGATTGAGCGGACTGTTTCCCGTATCCCGGAATTGAAAGGTCTCTACGCTACCGTTGGTAAGGTTTCCGGAATGTTCGGCGGCTCTACCGGTGTGAACACAGGCCAATTAAAGGGAGAGTTAATTGAGAGAGAGAAACGGAAACGTAGCACGCAAGATATTGTAGAATCTTTGCGTTATCAACTGGCTAAAATTCCCGGAATTACCACTCTAACCATTAAAGCGATAGGCGGTATGGAAGGGGGAGAAGGCGAAGCTCCGATTCAGATACAAATTACCGGGGAAAATCTTGCAGAACTTCATAAAATAGCTCAAAAGATTAAGCAAAAAACGGAAGAAACGCCCGGGACGGTTGATGTTGACCTTGATTGGCGTATGGGAAAACCGGAATTGATCGTCCAGCCCGACCGTGAGAAGATGGCTAAATTGGGTATCACCGTTGCTCAGATGGCACAGGTTTTACGCAGCAGTTTCGAAGGGGAACTTGCCGGTACCTACAGCGAGGGGGGTGAGGACTATGATATCAGGATACAGTTAGACCTTAAAGACCGGGCGAATCCAACCGATGTTGGCGAGATTATGCTTAAAACCTCTGATGATAAGTTGGTTTCCCTTTCTGAAATAGCACAAATTTCGCGGGTTGTCGGTCCTACAAGAATTGCACGCAAAAACTATCAAAGGATGATTAAGGTATCTTCCTTTATCGGTCATGAAAGTTTAGGAAAGGTTGTGCAAACAATTAAACGCAGCATCAAGGATATTCCTCTGCCTGCCGGTTATAATATTCATTATGGCGGTGAAGTTGAATGGATGGAGGAAAGTTTTCGCGACCTTTATATTGCTCTGGCTCTCGCCATTATCCTCACCTATTTACTACTTGCCGGAATTCTGGAATCATTCCTGCAGCCTTTCATCATTATGCTTACATTGCCTTTAGCCCTGATTGGTGTTTTCTGGACACTCTTCTTAACCGGCAAGACAATCAGCATTCTTACATTAATGGCAATAGTGATGTTAGTTGGACTGGTGGTGAACAATGCAATTCTCCTGTTGGACTATATCAAAGTTCTCAGGTCTTCGGGAAAGGGACGGGACGAAGCGATTTTGGAAGCTTGCCCGATCAGGCTACGCCCGATTGTGATGGCAAACCTGACCACAATTATTGCGATGATTCCCCTTGCTTTAGGATTTGGTTTTGCCGGTTCGATGCGTTCTCCGATGGCACTGGTTATTATGGGCGGGCTAATCGCGAGTACCGGACTTGCTTTATTAATCATTCCCGTAGTTTATACCCTATTTGATGACTTGATAAGCAAAGTAAAAAAGAGAAAAGAGAGGGTCAAATCTTGACATTTGACAGTTTCAAACTTGTTTTTTACTTTCTTCCAAATTTTTGATTATCTGCTGACGTATTTCCTCGATAAGTTTAACCTGTCTTTCCTTGCCCGCTTTGCCAATATCCATCGGTTCGGAGATAATAACTTTGACCCGCCCTCCGTACTTAATCAAGTATTGACCATAAGGCATAATATTTCGAGTGCCAATCAAGGTAATAGGGACCACAGGCACATTGGTCGAACTGGCAAAGAATAATCCTCCTCTTCGGAATACGCCAACTTCCCCGCTCTTGCTGCGACTCCCTTCAGGATAAACAATGAGTGAAATTTTGGAATGAAATAGAGCAGAAATATCGCTAAGTTGTTTTAGTATCCCTCGCGGATGGTCTCGGTCGACGCTAATGAAATGCAAACGTCTCATAAGATAATTATAAACAGGGACTCTGAACATCTCTTTTTTTGAAATAAATGTGACGGGAACCTTCAAAATCGCACCTAAAACAAAGGAATCAAACCAACTTTGATGGTTAGCGATGAAGATTTGCGGTCGTTTTTTCTGAATATGTTCAGCCCCTTTAACATCCACTCTTATTCCGGCAACCTTAAGCAGGATTGTTGTGGCAAGGCAGATTCCAAAACCATTGCGCACTTTCCAGGGCAGAATAATTGTTAGAAGAGTAAAGAACAAAATATTAAGTCCTAACGTTGGCCACCAGACAATAGTTATCAGTATTTTCCTGCCAATCTCTCCCAAGTCCTGATACAACTCTCTCAAAAATCTCATCTTCTGCATTTTACTTCCTACTTCCCGGTTTGGTTAAAGGAATTTTTTTCTTACAGAGAGGACAATTCTTTTCTGTGTAGGTGATTAGGGGAATATGCAACAAAATTTCTTTTTTTGCTTTAAAATCTATTCCTTTCTTGTTTCTTTCCACAAGAGCGGCAACACCAACCACATTTGCGTCATTATCTTTTACTAAATTTATTACTTCTTTAGTGGAGGCACCGGTAGTGATGACATCTTCCGCCACCAGACATCTTTCCCCTTTTTGAATGGAAAAACCCCGCCGCAAACTCATCTTTCCTTTTTCCCTTTCGGCAAAGATAGTTTTTACTTTCAGAATTCTGCCTATTTCAAAGGAAAGAAGAATTCCACCAATCGCCGGTCCAATCACCAAATCTATTTCCTCCTTTTCAAAGCGAAGAGCCAAGTCATTAGAAAGCAAGGTTGCATATCGGGGATACTGGAATACCTTTGCCGCCTGGAGATAATCCGGGCTGTGCAGTCCGGAAGAAAGGAGAAAATGTCCTTTGAAAATCCCACCGCACTTCTGAAATATTTTTAGAACCTCTTTTTCAGTCATCTTTAAAGTTTCTCAATCACCTTTTCCACCAAATGTGTCAGTTTAGGTTCGGCGGAAGCGCTGACTTTAAGGAGTTCCCGAAGATTAACCGGTTTTAAGGCATCGGGTAAACAGCTATCGGAGACCACCGAAATTCCCAGCACGCGCAAACCGCAATGGACCGCCACAATCACCTCCGGCACTGTGGACATTCCCACTAAATCCGCCCCGATGCCGCGCAGGAAACGGTATTCTGCTTTTGTTTCAAGATTCGGACCCACTACTCCCACATAGACCCCTTTTTTAAGAGGAATTTTTTCCTCCAGAGCAATGTCCTCTGTTAATTTCATCAATTTAGAATCGTAGGGTTCACTCATATCAGGAATCCTTGGCCCCAAACGCTCATCATTAGGACCAACCAATGGACTTCCTCCCATCAGGTTAATATGGTCACCGATGAGAACTAAATCCCCTGGTTTATAGTCCGGGTTCATCCCGCCGGCAATATTGGACTCAATAAGAATTTTAATCCCTAATGCTTTCATCACCCGGATGGGAAAGGTGATTTGAGGGCTATCATATCCTTCATAAAGATGGAATCTTCCCTGCATTGCTACCACAGATTTTCTCCCAATCTCGCCTAAAATCAAATTACCCGCATGCATCTCCATTGTGGTTTCGGGAAAGAAAGGAATTTTTTTATAGGGAATGGAAATTTTGTTCTCAATCTTTTCTGTTAGTGGCCCCAAACCGGTTCCCAGAATAATGCCGATTCCCGGCTTCAGCCCTGTTTCTCCTTGAATATATCTTTTTGCCTCCTCTATATTTTTTAATAATTTATCCATCAGTATCTCCTCTAAAATTTGGTCAGTTGTTCAAAAACGCGATATCTTCTTTCTATTTCTTTAAACTTTAAATTCTCCAGACATTCGGTACCAAAAGCCCCAACATCAAAGGCGGCGATAGCACTTCCATAGACCATCGCTTTTCTTAAAATCCTCTCCTCGGTGCTATCCTGCTGACAAACATAGCCGATAAAACCACCCCCAAAACTATCACCGGCTCCTGTTGGGTCAACAACCTTCTCCAGAGGATAAGCCGGAATCGAAAATAATGACCTGGACGTAAACATCATTGCCCCACTGTCACCGCGTTTAACTACGAGCAACCAGGGACCAAATTCCATAACCTTTTTGGCGCCTTGCAAGAGATTGGACTCACCACTAAATTGTTTTAACTCGTTCTCATTGACAATCAAGGCATCAACCCTAACAAGAACCTTTTTAAAAGATTCAATTTTTTTGTCAATCCAATAGTTCATTGTATCACAAACAACAAATTTTGTTTTCTTCACCTGCCGGAGAACTTCCATCTGAATCTCAGGGTCAATGTTTGCCAAAAATAGATAATCACAATCTCGATACTCTTGAGGGATTTCGGGCTTAAAGTTTGCAAGAACGTTCACCTCTGTTTTTAGCGTACTGGCTTCGTTAAGGTCTCCCTCATAGTAACCCTGCCATTTAAAGGTCTTGCTTTCTTTACTGATAGTTAAGCCCTTTAAATCAATGTTTTTTTTACGAAAAAGCCCAAGATAAGAATCAGGAAAATCAGAGCCAACAATCGAGACAAGATTAACCGGGGAAAAATAACTGGCAGCAAGAGAGAGATAGGTTGCCGAACCGCCCAGGATATTTTTTCTCTCTCCCGAAGGGGTCTTAATGGAATCAAGGGCTACACTACCCACAACTAATAAACTCATAATTGCGTTCGGACTATCTTCTTCGGCGGCACGTTCATCAATTCTCGCACCGATGGTGCTCGGTCAGGGTGCTCACCAACTCCTTGCCTTCGGCAAGCCGGCCCGCCTCACATCTCGACGGGCGTGCCAAACAGTGCTCTTTATTCATCGCACTGGCACCCCAATGCTGTCTCGTGCTCCTTACTCGTCGCACAGCATTCCCAGCGAGTTTGATTTCACTCTGTGAATCTGCTCGCTCGTCCCTACGGGACACCGTGCCCGCTTACAGATTCACAAGGCACGCTACAGAAATAGTCCTCTCTTTGTGTTAAAAACACTAAAGGCAATGGTAGTTGCGAAGTAATTTACCATTGGCTATAGGAATCTTCCTTGCCTATCCCATCTCCCCTGCTCTCTTTCGGGCGGCTTTGATGGCCTCAGAAAAAATCTCCTTGAGATGATTTTTTTCTAAAACTTCTAAAGCCGCCTGCGTTGTCCCGCCGGGAGAGGTAACCTTTGCCCGCAAACTTTCCGGGCTTTCTTTTAGTTCTTTTACCATCTTGCTGCTGCCGAAAACGGTCTGAGAAACTATCCGCAGTGCCATTTTTCGGCTCAATCCGTCTTTTTCCAGAAGTTCGGCTAATATTTCAATAATCCGAAATACATAAGCCGGACCGCTACCTGAGATAGCAGTAATCAGATTCAAAAAGGATTCCTTCATTTTAATAGTTTCTCCCAGGCAGTTAAAAACAACAAGAAATTTTTTCTCATCAGAAGGACGGGTATATCTACCTAAGGAATAGACGCATACCCCTTCTCCCACCGCCATTGCTATATTCGGCATCACCCGGATAACAGGAACTTTGCCTAATTTTTTCTCTAAAAAATCGGTACTGATTCCGGCGGCAAGCGTGATAAAAAGTTTTTTTCGGGAACTTTTCAATTTGTTTAATAAACTTTTCATATCCTTTGGCTTTACCGCCAGGATTAAAATTGAAGAGAAGTTTAAAGTATTTCTTATCTGGTTAGTTGTCCTTACCTTAAATTTTCTCTGGAGAAAGGAAATCTTGCTTCGAGATACATCACAGACCAGAATATCACTCGATTTCCACCCTTTTGCTCGCAAAAATCCCTGAACAAGGGCAGAACCCAGGTTTCCTCCACCAATAATGGAAATTTTCATAACATCTCTCTTTACCACAGAGACACAGAGAGCACGGAGAACTGACACGAAGTGTCACCCTGAATGTTAATGAAGGGTCTCTATTATACTACGAGATTCTTCCCCCTACTTCTTGCTTTCGCACCTGTGCCTGCGTCACCTTGGCAACCACAGGTGCAGGCAAGAAAGCAGTGGGGGTCAGAATGACTATGTCA
>SDBU01010195.1_pt1 | contig 10450 bp, 21 predicted proteins | sample 2277071 | NCBI WGS metagenome assembly SDBU01 (sample SAMN10397929, study PRJNA504765) | marine sediment metagenome | isolation source: marine sediment core GS08_GC12, 126 cmbsf | place: Arctic Ocean: Gakkel Ridge, Loki's castle | collected 2008
AATTTTAGGTATCTCAGGGAATTCAGACTGGCTGATACGGTAGACATTAAGGTAGGAGACAGGGTTGATGTTGGCTTGTTTAAGGCTGGTGATTTGGTTGATATTACCGGGGTATCAAAAGGTAGGGGTTTCGCCGGTGTAGTTAAGCGTTATGGTTTTGCTGGCGGCCCCAAGACACACGGGCAATCTGACCGGCATCGTGCCCCGGGTTCTATAGGGGCCGGCACTTCTCCCGGTCGGGTCTTAAAAGGCAAACACATGCCCGGACATATGGGCAGCAGCAGGGTGACTGTGCGCCATCTGGAGGTGCTTGAAGCTGACCCGGCCCGTAATCTGCTGGTGGTTAAGGGGGCGGCACCCGGTGCCAAAGATGGGCCATTACTGATAAGAAAGTCTAGCGGAGGGAAGTAAGGAAGTTGAAGGTTCCAGTTTATAGCATGGCCGGTGAAGTGGTGAAGCATATTGAGATAAGTGACGATGTCTTTGCTGTGCCCTTTAATCAGGCGGTGGTGCACCAGGCAATGGTGAGGCAGCTGGCAAATGCTCGTCAGGGGACGGCTAATACCCAGACTCGCGGTGAGGTTTCTGGTAGTCATCAGAAGCTATTTCGGCAGAAAGGAACCGGTCAAGCTCGAGCCGGCAGCCGCCGCTCACCACTACGCCGTGGCGGTGGAGTTGCCTTTGGGCCTAAACCCAGGAGCTACCGGCAAGAAATGCCCAAGAAGATGCGCCGGCTGGCCCTAAGGAGTGTCCTGTCAGCCAAGGCTGGGGACAAAGAGTTAGTGGTCTTGGAGAAGTTAGAGCTGGATGAGCCCAAGACTAAAGAGATGGTAAAAATTCTTGCCGCGCTGGGGATGAGTAGTAGTTCAGCCCTGATTACCACCAGCCAGCCTGAAGAAAAAGTGGTTAAATCGGCTCGTAATCTGGTCGGGGTTAAGACAATACCGGCCAGGCTACTTAATGTGGTTGACCTGCTTTCCCACAAGATGCTGCTCATGACCGAGGCGGCGGTGCGCCAGGTAGAACAAATGTGGGATAGGAGATTGGTTGATAAGGGGGAGAGCAGTGCATCGCTATGAAGTACTACGCTTCCCATTGATAACCGAGAAGAATACCTTGCTCCAAAGCCAGGGCAAGTATGCCTTTGAGGTAGCTCGGGAGGCTAACAAGCAACAGGTTAGGGAGGCTGTTGAAGCCGTCTTTAAGGTTAAAGTGGCCGCAGTTAATATGATGACGGTAGCTGGCAAGCGACGCCGTGTCGGCAGGCGACAGGTATTAAGCCCGTCCTGGAAGAAAGCGATTGTTACCCTGAAATCAGGTGATAAAATAGAACTCTTTGAAGGGGTTTAGTATTCTATGAAAGAGGCATGTAAGTGGCACTAAAAGTATATAAACCAACCTCTCCCGGCAGGCGGGGCATGAGCGGCTCTACTTTTGAGGAGATAACTAAAAGTAAGCCGGAGAAGTCACTGCTGCTGCCGCTTAAGAAGAGGGCGGGGCGTAATAGTCAGGGGAGGATAACTGTCCGCCACCGGGGTGGTGGTGCCAAGCGCCGGTTTCGCATCATTGACTTTAAGCGGAATAAGATTGGTGTTCCCGGCAGGGTGGCGGCTGTTGAATATGACCCCAATCGTTCGGCACGCATCGCTCTTATTTACTATGCCGATGGTGATAAGCGCTACATCTTGGCCCCCTTGGGGCTTAAGGTCGGGGATACAGTAAAATCGGGTGAGGATGCCGAACTGAAACCGGGTAATACCTTGCCCCTAAAGCTAATGCCCAGTGGCAGCCAAATTTATAACATTGAATTAGCGCCCGGTAGGGGGGGGCAGTTGGTGCGGAGTGCCGGAACTGCGGCGCAACTAATGGACAAAGAGGGCGGCTATGCCCTTATCCGGTTGCCATCCGGTGAAGTGCGGCGTATTCTTAGTCATTGTATGGCTACTATCGGTCAGGTAGGCAATGTTGACCATCAGAACATCAAGCTGGGCAAGGCCGGTCGCAGGCGCTGGATGGGTTGGCGACCATCGGTGAGGGGTTCGGCTATGAACCCGAGTGACCATCCTCACGGTGGTGGTGAGGGCAGGTCACCGATAGGTATGCCGGGTCCTAAAACACCCTGGGGAAAGCCTGCCCTGGGTTATAGAACCCGAAAGCCCAAGGCTTCGGACAAAATGATTGTTAAACGGCGAGGTAAGTAGCTAAAATGTCAAGGTCAGTTAAAAAGGGGCCGGCGGTTGATGCCAAACTAATGAAAAAGGTGGAGATGGTTCGTCGCTCCGGGCAGAAGGTGGTGATAAAGACCTGGGCACGAGCATCGACCATTTTGCCCGAGATGGTGGGGCTTAATATTGGAGTCCATGATGGCAGGAGGCATGTGCCTATCTTTATTACTGAAAATATGGTAGGTCATAAACTGGGTGAGTTTGCTGTGACCAGGACCTTTAGGGGTCATGTTACTAAGGTAGAGCGGATTAGTCGGTAAAGAAGTAAAAGTAGCTTTTTTGATTACTTGGTTAGGAAAGTAAAATGCAGGTTAAGGCAAAAGTTAAAGACACCGGAGTATCAGCTCGCAAGATGCGCCCACTGGCTGATATGGTGCGGGGCAAAAGGGTCAGTGAAGCGCTAGTCATGCTCCAGTTTGCCTCGTCACCATTGTCTAAGGTGGTAGCTAAGGTGGTGAAATCAGCGGTGGCCAATGCTGAGAACAACTTTCAGATGACACCTTCGGACTTGAAGGTGGTCAGTATCTTTGTTAATGAGGCACCGACTCTGAAGAGGTTTCGTCCGGCGGCTAGGGGGCGAGCGAATCGTATTCTCAAGCGTTCTAGCCATATCACAGTTATTGTTGCCGAGCAGGAGGCTTAATGGGACGCAAGGTTCACCCGTTTGGGTTTAGAATTGGTATTATACGCGATTGGCAAGCCAAGTGGCATGCCGATAAGCATTATGCTGAGTTTCTGCATGAGGACCTGGAGCTCAGGAAGGCTATTTCTGTCAAATACGCTGACACTGGTATCTCTCTGGTGGAGGTTGAGCGCCAGGCAAACAAGGTGTCAGTAACTATATATACTGCCCGGCCGGGCATTGTTATCGGCCGGGGAGGGCAGCGAGTTGATGAAATGCGGCATTACCTTGAGGACCTCCTTGGCAAGAGGGTACAACTTAATATCCAGGAGATTCGGCAGCCCGAGCTTGATGCTTATCTGGTAGCAAGGTCAGTAGCTGAGCAGATTCAGCGCCGTGTTGCTTACCGAAGAGCTATAAAACAGGCTCTTTTCCGCACTATGCAGGCAGGGGCTAAGGGAATGAAAATCATTTGTTCCGGTAGATTAGGCGGTGGTGAAATAGCTCGCCGTGAGATGATGCATCGGGGGCAGGTACCGCTGCATACGCTGCGGGCTGATATTGATTATGGCTTTACCGAGGCGCGTACCACTCTGGGTCGGATTGGTATCAAGGTGTGGATAAATAGGGGGGAGATTCTTCCGGAGCTTAAGGAAGTAGCGGTTGAGGAAGAAGTGCTCGCTGAGGCAACAGCTAGCGTGGTCACTGAAGTAGCGCCCTCGGCGGCTGTTGAAGCGGCAGCTGAGGAGAAACCGGCTAAACCAAGAGCGAAAAGAACAACGAAGGTCAAGCCCCCGGCAGCGGTAGAGTAAGAGGAGACGAATGCTACAGCCAAAACGGGTGAAATACAGAAAGAGTCATAAAGGACACCGTCGGGGTAAAGCCCATGTAGGGGCTACGGTTGCCTTCGGTGATTTTGGACTGCAAGCGATGGAGACGGTCTGGCTTACCAGCCGACAGATTGAGGCGGCACGGCGAGCTATTACTCACCATATTCGTCGCGGCGGTCAGGTGTGGATACGTGTTTTCCCGGATAAGCCGGTGACCAAGAAGGCGGCGGAAACCAGGATGGGTAGTGGCAAGGGAGCCCCTGACCATTGGGTGGCTGTGGCCAGGCGGGGCAGAATGCTGTTTGAATTAGGTGGCGTCAGCCATGAGTTAGCCAAGGAGGCGATGCGCCTGGCTTCTCACAAATTACCTTGTGATACTAAATTTGTAGTCAGGGAAAGCGCCATAGCTGCTGGTAGTAATTTAAGTGAAGAAGGAGCTAATGCAGCTTGAAAACTAAGGAAATCAGAGCTTTTGGTGATGAGGAACTCAAAAAGAGACTGGAGGCGGCTCATAAGGAGCTTCTTGAACTCCGTTTTAAGGCGGCCACTAAGCAGTTGAAAAACCACCGTGAGCTCCCAATGCTTAGAAAGGATATTGCCCGCTTAAAGACGATAGTACGAGAAAGAGAGTTAGGTATAGGGGTATAGGTCAAAAGTTATGCAGATTAAACGTAAAATCAGGATTGGCTACGTGGTCAGTGACAAGATGGATAAAACTGTGGTTGTCGTTGTGGAAATAGTCAAGCGCCACCCACTCTATAGAAAGACCTTTAAACGAGTGGTCAGGTATAAAGTCCATGATGAAAATAACAAGTGTAAGTCGGGAGATATGGTAAGGATTATAGAGACTCGTCCCCTCTCAAGGCAGAAGCGGTGGCGGGTAGCCGAGGTAATAACCGAGGGAGAGATAATAGAGGTTAAACCTCAGGAAATAGCCTGAGATTAGCTTGAGGGTAAACTAGAATGATACAAACCTATACCAGACTTAAGGCAGCAGATAATACCGGTGTCAGGCAGCTTATGTGCATTAATGTATTGGGTGGCACCAGGAAGAGATTTGCCAAGGTCGGCGATACTATTGTGGCTTCGGTAAAGAAGGCGACCCCGGAGGCGGTGGTCAAGAAGGGGGAGGTGGTACGGGCGGTTATCGTTCGCGTAACCCGACCATATAGGCGCCCGGATGGCTCTTATATTAAGTTTGACGACAATGCTGCCGTGATTCTTAGTGACAAGAATAATCCTAAGGGGACCCGAATATTTGGACCGGTAGCCAGGGAGCTCCGAGATAAGAATTTTACCAAGATTATATCGCTGGCACCTGAAGTTTTATAAGACGGGATGAAAAAGCGGCAAGGATATTCCTTGTGAGAGTGTGATAATCGGGATAAAGGGTGAGGTATTAAAAGAGAAGGTAAGTTTAAGATGTTGAATGGATGTCCGGGAAGCGGAAACATTAGAACTCCTATCCCGTCTTTAATAAAATGCCCCGGATGTGGGGAGGAAGTGGAGATATGGAGTGATGAACTAAAGGCTAAATGCACCAAATGTGGCGCCACGGTCTTTAAAGAGAATGTGCCTTCCTGTATAGAGTGGTGTCAATCTGCCAAGGAGTGTATCGGGGAGGGAAAGTATAACCGTTTAATGGGGGGAAAGGTAAAACCCGAGTAACCCGGGTCTTTTAGGGTACTTTAAGCAGCTATGAAGATTAGAAAGAACGATACGGTGCTGGTTATCGCTGGCAAGGATAAAGGTAAGAAGGGCAAGGTCCGACTTTCCTCCCCCAAGGATGAACGGCTACTCGTTGATGGTGTCAACTTCATCAAAAGGCACGCCCGGGCAACCGGTCAGGTTAGGCAAGCTGGCATAATAGAGCGTGAGGCGCCAATCCATGTGTCAAGCCTTATGCTAGTGTGCAATAAGTGTAACCGTCCGACGCGGGTTGGTTTTCGCTTTTTGGAGGGCGGCAAGAAAGTCCGCTTCTGCAAATCTTGCCATGAGGTAATTGATTAGATGACGGCTTTAAGGGAGCGATATAGAAAAGAGGTTGTCCCGGCTATGATGAAGCTTTATGGATATAAAAACACGATGCAGGTGCCGCGTCTGGAAAAGGTGGTTTTAAATATTGGTGTCGGCGAGGCAATTCTAAATGCCAAGGCTCTGGAGGCAGCCCAGAGCGATTTGGTAGCCATTTCAGGGCAGCACCCGGTGACTACCCGGGCCAGGAAGTCAATTGCTGCCTTCCACTTGAGGACCGGGATGCCTATCGGCCTGAAGGTAACCCTGCGGGGGGAGCGCATGTATGAGTTTCTTTTTAAACTGATGAACATTATCCTGCCGCGGATACGGGAATTTCAGGGGGTCTCTCCAAGCTCCTTTGATGGCCGAGGTAACTATACCCTTGGTTTCAAGGAGCAAACCGTCTTTCCCGAGATAGATTATGACAAGATAGATAAGCCCAGGGGACTGGAAATCTCGGTTGTTACTACCGCTCGGAAGGATGAGGAAGGCAGACATCTATTGGAACTACTAGGTATGCCTTTCAGTAAGGATTGAGGTAAAGATGGCTAAGAAATCAAAAATTATAAAGTCGCTGCGCCCGGCTAAATATAGGGTAAAGCAGCATAATCGCTGTTACCTGTGTGGTCGGCCTCGTGCCTATATGCGCCCCTTTGGCTTGTGTCGTATTTGTTTTCGGGGGCTGGCTCTTGCCGGGCAGATTCCGGGCGTGAGGAAATCGAGTTGGTAACTATAGACTCAGGGAGTAGAAGATGAGCGTCTCTGACCCAATAGCTGATATGTTGACCCGGATACGCAATGCTACTATGGCCAGGCATGGTTCGGTGCCAGTCCCGTCCTCGCGGATGAAGCTCTATATTGCCAAAATTCTTAAGCAAGAGGGTTTTATTGCTGACTATGAAGTAGTCGGTAGCCGACCGCACTGGCAGATTAAGATTGCTCTTAGGTATGATGAGGAAAATAAGCCGCTTATCTTGGGTTTGAAGCGGATAAGCAAACCCGGGCTGAGGATATATGTGCCGCGGAAGGAAATACCTCGTGTTTATGGGGGTCTCGGTATTGCTATTGTGTCAACCGCCAAAGGAGTAATGACTGGTCAGAAAGCCTGGCGTCAGGGGGTTGGTGGTGAGCTTTTGTGCTATGTCTGGTAAATATCACTTGAGGTTTTATATATGTCTAGGGTAGGGCGAATGCCAATAACTGTGCCATCGGGGGTGATGGTGGCTATTAAAGAGGATGGGGTTACCGTAACCGGGCCCAAGGGGGAGCTTCGTCGTAGTTTTAACCCGGATATATCTATAACCCTTAAGAGTGATGTCCTTACGGTATCGCGACCCAGTGATAGCAAGATGCACTGCTCCCTGCACGGGCTGACACGAAGCCTTCTGGCCAATATGGTGGTCGGCGTGACCGAAGGTTTTGAGAAAAGCCTTGAGATAGTGGGGGTCGGTTATCGGGCGGAGAAGGCAGGGGATAAGCTGATAATTCGAGTTGGCTACTCGCACTTGGTAGAGGTATTGCCATTACCAGGTGTTTCCCTGGATGTGGAAGGGACAAATCGCATCAAGGTTAGTGGGATTTCAAAAGAAGCAGTTGGCCAGATGGCCGCCGAAATTAGGGCTATTCGTCCCCCTGATGCTTATAAGGGTAAGGGTATTAGATACGCCGGTGAGGTAGTTCACCTTAAGCCGGGTAAGGCAGGCAAGGCTATCGGGGAGAGTACATAATGGGCAAGGATGAACCAAGAGCGGCACGCTATAAAAGACATGCCAGAGTTAGAGCTAAGGTAGAGGGCATAGCTGTAAGGCCTCGTTTGTGCGTCTTTCGTAGCCTAAACCATATTTATGCTCAGGTTATTGACGATGAGCGAAGTCACACGCTGGCCTCTGCCTCAACTATTGAGCCGGAGACAAAGGGTGAAGTCATGAGCAAGAACAAGTCAGCTCAGGCTGAGCTGGTTGGTTCTTTACTAGCCAAGAGGACTTTAAGTATGGGGATAACACAGGTGGTTTTTGACCGTGGTGGCTATAAATATCATGGCCGGGTTAAAGCCCTGGCTGAGGCCGCCCGTGAGGGTGGACTTAAATTCTAAAAGGGATGGTTTTAAGGTGGCAAAGAGACCAATAAGCAGGATAGATGTGACCGAGCTTGCCTTGAATGAAAAGCTGGTCTATATCAATCGCGTCTCCAAGGTGGTTAAGGGAGGCAAGCGCCTCAGTTTCAGCGCCCTGATGGTGGTCGGCGATGGCAATGGTCATGTCGGCGTTGGCGTTGGTAAGGCTAATGAGGTACCCCTGGCCATTAGTAAGGCGGGCACTATTGCCAAGAAGAATTTGATTAAAGTGCGCCTGGCAGGCAATACCATTCCTCATGAGATACTGGTTAAGTTAGGAGCCGCCAAGGTTCTCTTAAAGCCGGCGTCACCGGGTACCGGTCTTATTGCTGGTGGTAGTGTTCGGGCTGTGGTTGAGGCGGTGGGGATTAAGGATATTCTTACCAAGTCATTGGGTAGCTCAAATAAGGTTAACGTGGCTAAGGCAACGATACTGGCTCTAAGCCAGCTTAGGGACCCAGAGACAGAGTTAGCTAGGCGCAGAGGAGTCCCAAAAGGGCAGGAGGCGGTAACTGGTGGCTAGGTTCCGTATCACCTGGGTTAAAAGCGCTATTGGCTATGCTGATGACCAGAGGAGAACCCTTAGGGCTCTCGGTTTAAAACGGCTAAACCAGAGTGTCATCCATGATGATTTGCCCTCAATTCGGGGTATGATTATTAAGGTGAGACATCTGGTTAAAGTGGAGGAAGCAAGCTCGTGAGGCAAGATGAACTGGCCCCGGCTCCTGGCTCCAGAAAAAACAGAAAGCGGGTGGGTCGCGGCAATGGCAGTGGCCACGGTACCTATTCCGGTAGGGGTAGTGGGGGGCAGAAATCTCGTTCCGGCTACAGGATAAGGCCTGGCTTTGAAGGTGGGCAGTTGCCTTTAATTAAACGCCTACCACGGAAGCGTGGCTTTACTAATATATTCAGGATAGAGTACAGCGTTGTCAGTGTGGGTAAGTTAGGTATCTTTGAAGCTGGTAGTGAGGTAACGCCAGAGAAATTACTGGCGGCGGGGGTGGTGAAATCGTTACGGTCTCCAATCAAGATTCTGGCTGATGGCAGTCTTAATCGTCCCCTTGTGGTCAAGGTGAATAAATTCTCGGCGGCGGCAAAAGCTAAAATAGAGGCCGCCGGTGGCAAAGCGGAGGAGGTTGGCGATGCCGTCAAGGCAGACTAGGCCACGACTGTTGCAGGCAATGCTTGATGCCTTCAGTCTGCCCGACTTAAGGCGCAAAATTCTTATTACCTTCGGTATTCTGGTGGTATTTCGCTTTGTGGCTCACGTGACTCTGCCCGGGGTGAATGCCCAGGCACTTGGCGAGTTATTTGAATCCAATGCCCTGCTGGGTATGTTTGATTTCTTCAGCGGCGGTGCCATGAGAAACTTTTCCGTGGTGGCACTAGGTGTTTATCCCTATATAACAGCTACCATTGTTATGCAGCTAATGACGCCTGTTATCCCACGCCTGCAAGCCCTTGCCCGGGAGGGAGAGGCTGGCAGGAATAAGATAAATATGATTACCCACTGGTTCACGGTGCCTATGGCCGGGCTTGGTGGTTATGGACAGATAATGCTTCTTCAGCGCGAGGGGGCGGTGGCCAGTGCTGACCCGCTGCCAACCATAGCTATGGTTCTGGCGATAGTAGCCGGCACTATGTTCCTGGTCTGGCTGGGGGAGCAGATTACCCAGTATGGTATCGGTAATGGCATATCTATCATAATCTTTGCTGGCATTGTGGCTGGTCTGCCTGAAATGCTCGGCAGTGGTTTTCTGGCAGGGGAGCAGGGGCAGCTTGGGGGTTTGATTTTCTTTATTATCATAGGACTGGCCACTACGGTGGTCATAGTTATCTTTACTGAAGCCCACCGCCGTATTCCGGTTCAGTATGCCAAAAGTGTCTTCCGCAGCGGCCGTATGTATCGGCAATCAGGCTCGACCTATATTCCACTCAGGGTCAATACTGCCGGTATGATACCCCTTATCTTTGCCATGGCGCTGGTACTGTTCCCGGGCATGGTCGCCAGCTATTTTGCTAATCCAGTCGGTACTGACCCTAACTTTGCTAATGCCATTGTGAATTTGTTTAATCCTAATGCTGCCCTACCTATGGGTTTCTTTTACTGGGGATTATTTTTCGTGATGGTAGTTGGCTTTGCCTTCTTTTATACCATGGTGATCTTTCAACAGCAGGACCTGCCCGGTGTCTTACAACGACAGGGGGGTTTTGTCCCCGGGATTAGACCGGGGAAACACACCAAGGAATATCTTAATGGTGTCATTAACCATATTACTTGGGCCGGCGCCCTTTTCCTGGCTGGGGTGGCCATAATGCCCTTCATGGCTCGTGAGGTTACCAGTGTTCAGATGATTCAGCTTTCTAGCTTCGGCATGCTTATTGTGGTCGGCGTGGTTCTGGACACTATGAAGCAGATGGAGGCGCAGTTGACCATGCGCCGCTATGAGGGCTTTATCAAATAGGAGTAGTGGGTGTATATTATTTTCCTGGGAGCCCCTGGCTCAGGTAAGGGAACCCAGGCGGCTGATGTGGCTCGGGAGCTAGGTCTGGTGCATATTGCTTCCGGTGACCTGTTCCGGCAGGCCATAGAGCGAGGTAATGAATTGGGGCTTAAGGTTAAGGCTTATATGGAGGAGGGGAT
>SDBU01010196.1_pt1 | contig 10449 bp, 8 predicted proteins | sample 2277071 | NCBI WGS metagenome assembly SDBU01 (sample SAMN10397929, study PRJNA504765) | marine sediment metagenome | isolation source: marine sediment core GS08_GC12, 126 cmbsf | place: Arctic Ocean: Gakkel Ridge, Loki's castle | collected 2008
AGTTTTTCGTTAAATGCATAAGCATAAGTTATTACAGAATGGTCAACCAAAGCGTATTTGATGAAAAAGTATTTCGAATCATAGATTATGTTATCTCCAATATTTGTTATGTTTTTAGGTACCTCTGATTCCAATCCCTCATATTCACTCATTTTTTGAGTTATATGGTCTATTTCTACAATTTTAATAGGATAATTGGCTTTTAAACCAAGGATTTTTCTGTGGATTAATAAATAAAGAAAAAGATTTTGAGGTCCAAAAATAGTTAGTGGAGCTGTTCTTTCATTTAAACTTAAGCGAAATAAAAATCCCGGAAGTCCGATTATATGATCACCATGAAAATGAGTTATAAAAATCAATAATGGTTTATTAAATTTCAGACCTGCGTCTGCATATTTACGCTGGAAATCTTCACCGCAATCAAATAATATAACTTTATTTCGATATCTAATGGCAATTGAAGAGAGATTTCGATCTTTTGTTGGTGTTGCCGCAGAGCTTCCTAAGATAAAAAGATCCAATAATATTCAACACCAATTAATTTTTTCGTAATTGAACGATCTCATATTTCAAATCTCGGTTTTTGGACTGTAAATCTTGATTGATACCTTTCAATTCTCTAAGTCTTAATGCTAAGTGAGGATTATCCGGAGTAGCAGAAGAGGTTTGGGCAGAAATCTTTTCTATTTGTCTTTGTAGATCATTAAATTTTTGATCTTTAGAATTCACTTGGCTTTCTAATTGCCTATATCTTTTTTTAATTTGCACTGCTTCATTCTTAATTGTCTCGATCTCTCCTTCTTTTGAATCTAATTGCTTCTGTAAAAAAATTGCCATCTCTCTTTGCATTTTCAATTTTCCTTTAATTTCCTTGTTAGATTCATTATTTCTTGAAGATTCTCTAGTTTTTAGTTTACTAATCTGTTCTTGAAGTGATTTTACTTGAAGTTTTGATTTATTTAATTGATTTTGTAGATCCTCCTTTAACGTTTTAATCATTTCTGAAGAAGAGTTATCAGGTTGATTTGGATTTATAGAAATAATACTTTTCCTAACCGAGGAAATTTCATTCTTCAAATTGGAAATTTCATTATCTCTCACAGATAACGTTTCATTGAGTTCAGTAACTTGAGCTTCAAACTTGGTGATTTTAGACTGAACATCTTTCCTTTCTGATTTTTTACTTTTCTTTTCAAGTTTAGAGAGTTTTTGTTTTAAAGTGAGAATTTGATTTTTTGATTTATTTAATTGTGTTTGAAGATCTTCGATTAAGGTTTTAGCCATGGAAGTACCACTTTTTTCATGTTCTGAAGTAGTACTTAATTTACTTAATTTTTGGTTTAACTCGTTGATTTCTGAACTATAGGCTTCAATGATATTATCTTTATCTTTCAATCTTTCATCAAATTTTTCCGAGTGTTTAACTTTTCCATTTAATTCATTTATTAATGACTTTTGTTTATTTATCTTATCTTGTAACTCGGCAACCAATGCATTTAAAGGAGATTTTTCTCTTAAATCTTCTACTCTTATAACCGATTGCTGGCTTATTTTATAATTTTCTATCTCTTGTTGAAGTTGAGTTTTGTCCTTCCTTAAGTAACCCATTCTCATCTTCAATTCTCTTATTTGCTTCTCTTTCTCATCTAGTTCATAATGAAGCCTTGAATTTACAGCTTGTTTTTTTCTTGATTTCTTCTTCCCATCTTCTTCAGGAATAAGTCCTTCTAATTTCATCACTGAATCTTCCAGCTGATCGATTTTATCAAGATACTGATGAACATCTCGGTCTCTTTTTTCTGATTCTAACTTCAATTCTCTGATCTTATTTTCTAGCGTAGATATCTTCTTTTCCAGTATAACTTCAGACATATTGTAAACACACCCATTTATCGGAATTTATTTTATAAATAAAGTTTTAGAAATTAAAATTTAACTCATAATATTTTATAAAATTTTTGATATCCAAATTTTTAGTAGATCTCAAAATCCTTAATTGAAAATCTATTGATTTTTTTCATAATAGGGAGAATGCTCAAATAATTAAAAAATATGAAAATTGCTAATAAAATTCCAAACAACGTAATTGGAATGATTACGGGAGGCAATGAGACTCGTGCAAATAGAACCGATGAATTAAGAATCATTCCTATCCCGAGACTTACTAAGAGAGAAGGAATGATAATGAATAGTGATTCTAAAAACAATATTCTCTTCAATGCTTTATTTTTTGAACCAATTGCCCTCATGATCAAGAAATCTCTTGCTTTCTCCATTACACCGCCTTTTTGATAGTTATACAAGGATAAAAAAGCCAGGATCGCAATTACAATTATCAAAAACATTGGGTAAATGGTAAGATTTGATATGAAATGTAAATTTTCATTAAAAATACTATCAAGTTTTAAATAAGTAAATTTTACCCCTAATTTAAGAGAAATGTTATTAAGTTCATCTATAATACTTTCGAATGATATAGGGTCTATTTTTAGGGCAAGCAAATTTATTTCCTCGTTATTGAGGTTCCATATATTTCTTGATTCGTTCAATCCAATATATCCACCATATCCACTAAAAAATGAATCAATGATAACTCCAGAAATATGAAATTTAGCACCAAAGGAAGAGAGCTTTAAACTCTGATCTAAGGCATAGTCGAAGAAGTTATAAGCTAACCCATCCCCGATTGTCATATTGTCAAATGAATCCTGATTTGTGAAAAATAATCCTTCAATCTCAAAATCTTGGATAATATTGTCAGGATTGACACCCAAGATAGGGAAATTCCCTTTTCTATTTTGCCCTATTACTCTATATTCTCCTCCACCTTCGAAATCTTTAAAAAAATGAAAGCCAGAGATTTCTTGAACCTCATAAAAACTAACTAGTCTTTCATCGAATTTGATAACACCCTCAGTATCTTTTAGAGATTTTACATCAGTGAGGTTAAACAAGTAATTTGAGTCAGTAAAATTAATCATACTATTATCAATTAAGATTTCCGGGTCTGAAAACATTTTGTACATCAAGGAATAATTGTAAATTACGTTTTTATGACCAAATATAACAATATCATCACCTTGAGATTTTTCTATCCATACTCTCGATGAGGATCTTAATACAATTGTACTAAGTCCTAATGTGAAAAAAATCAGAGAAATCAAGGAAAAAACCAGAATATATCTTCTAAATTCTCCCTTCCTTCTTATTGTGTTAGTGATTGCGATTTTAATATTAAAACCAAGAGAAGACAGCCATTTTGGAATAAATTGAAGTTTTTTTACATTATATTCATATGGGATGTCTTTAGAGAAAGATTTAATTATATTTTTTTTCCCTAATTTTCTTATTGAATAGCCAGTTATGAAAAAAATCCCAAAAAAACACGATGCGAACAGTATTGGAGTAAATATCAAATCAATTTGAAATTCGAGAGTAAAGAAAAAGGAATTCATAATTAAGCTAAAAATTCCGAATGAGATCAACCCACAGATTAATCCTAGCCCGAATCCAATAAAAAATATGATGAAAACTTCAAGAAGATAAAAACTATATAATTTTCGTGGTATAGTTCCTATAGCTCTCATTATAGCTATATCTTTTCTTTTACTAATAACAAGCGTTGTACTTATGGCTACAACTATGAATACAGCTAAAATCATAAATAAAACTTGAATTAAAGTATTAAATTGTGTGTATACCGCATTTATACTCCCCGTGAAGTAAAGTGAATTTGAGAATTTGGGTTTGATGAATAAATTTAACCCTAAGGAGGATGTAAAATATATTAGAAATTCTGTTATAGCTACAACTAATATAATTACTAGTAGATAGGGATACGTTTGATGCTTTTTCCGATAAAAGTCTTTTAAAGCAAAATCAAAGGATGACAATTTTTTATCTCCTTACCAAACGTTAAAAATTTTTAAAATTCCTCATCAACAATCTTCCCATTATCAAAATGGATTACTCTATCTGCTAGAGATATTAAATGATCATCGTGTGTTACAACCATAACAGTTTTCTCACTTTCCTTTAATTCTTCAAAAACATCTCTAATAATTTGGCTTGTTCCTTTATCTAAATTTGCAGTAGGTTCATCAGCCAATATTACAGGGGGATCATTTGATAAAGCTCTTGCAATTGCAACCCTCTGTTGTTCCCCCGCAGATAATTGAAAGGGTAAATGTTCCCTCCTTTCTCCTAAACCCATAGTTTTTAATAGCAAAACGGCACGATTCCTCTGCTCATCTAATTTTACGCCAGTTAAGGAAAGAGGGAACATGATATTTTCTTCACTCGTTAATGTGCTTATGAGATTGTAGTTTTGAAATATAAATCCTGAATTCATTAACCTCCAAATTGTTAATGTTTCTTGATCCATATCTGATATCTTTACTCCAAAACTAAAGATTTTTCCTTCATTAGGGTTGTCTAACCCTCCTAGCAAGTTTAATAGTGTTGTTTTTCCTGCTCCGCTTGGTCCTTTTACTACTAAAAATTCACCATTTTTTATTTTTATTGAAACGTTGTCAATAGCTTTGACAATAAAATCTCCTATTTCATAATTTTTTACCAGATCTTTCCCATAGATAACAATATTTTCATCGATAATTTCCTTTCGTAATTTAATGTCTTCTAAATCTTCGTCTTCATCTTTTATCTTATTTAAAGTGTTGCGCTTTCCAGAATTTTCATTCATTGACAAGGGAAAATTACCTCTCGCTGAGATCTGTATAACAAGAATTAATTCTATTTTTTTTTTATAATTTATGTTAGATTTTAAAATAAATTTAAATATTAAAGTTTCATATTTATATTTCAGAGGGAAGATTGAGAAAACAAAAAAATATCCCCTATAATTAAAGCGCACTTCGCGAAATTGAGGAAATTTCCTAATTAAAAAATTATTAAATTTTTATACCAAAATCTTAAACTTCCTTTTTAAGATTTTGAAATTTTCTCATCTCCCTCATTCTATTTCTTGAATTTCAGTTATTATTGATACCAATTTCATTTAGGATTTTAATAAAATAAAATTTATAGGAATACCTTAATTACAATATATATAATTAATTTAATGAAAATTGTGGATTTTAATGGATTTTGAAAAACTTACTGAGCTAGTAATTGAATTAGAAGTTGATGATATAGCAGATGCAGTGAAAGAAGCACTAGAAGAAGGCAAGGAAGTTTTTGATGTTTTAAATGCTTTAACAAATGGGATGGATGAAGTGGGAAGAAGATATGAATCAAAAGAGTACTATTTAACTGAACTTGTATTAGCTGGGGAAACTATGAAAGAAGCATTTGCGATTTTAAAACCTGCTTTAGCTGCTTCCGATAAATCAAAGGATAAAGTAAAGATTATTTTAGCCACAGTTAAAGGAGATAATCACGACATTGGGAAAAATATTCTTGGATCTTTATTACTAAGCTCTGGATTTGAGTTAATTGACCTTGGTATGGATGTACCTGCAGATATAATAGTAGAAAAAGTTAAAGAAATAGGGACGTCAATTTTAGCGTTAAGTTCATTACTTACAATGACTGTCGAGCAAATTAAAGTTGTCCACGAAGCCTTAAAAGAAGCGGGAGTTCGAGATAACGTTAAAATGATAGTAGGTGGTGCACCCTTAAATGCAGAACTTGCAAAAAAACTCGGAGCGGATGATTTCGCTGATGATGCTGTAGAGGGAGTTAGACATATCAAAAAATTAGCTGGAATAGAGTAGTATTCGTTATAACTTACTCTAATTATTCTTTTGTCTCTTTCAATGTTCCTTAAAATTAAAAGTTTTAATAATTTATGTTTTATAAATACCCTTTTTTAGCAAGTTTATAACGATTCTATGAATACTCCTAAATTTGATTAAAATATAATAAAAACATTTAAACTTCATTTTATTCGTTAATATCTCAAGACTCGTATTAAAAAAGTATGAGGTCAAACAAAAAATTTTAATTAAAATTAACATTGATTTATTGTAAAATAATTCATGGAGGTTTAATTTTTGATTGAAAACGAAAGTGGAGAACCTGATTACGACCAAGAGTTAGACACACGAGGTTTATACTGCCCTGAACCTTTATTTGAAGTTAGAAATTTAAGCGAAACGCTTGAAGTTGGAGATTGTTTCAAGGTTATTGCAGATGATCCAGCAGCGGAAGAAGATCTTAAACGATGGGCAAAAAGAACTGAAACCAAATTAGTTGAATTCCAAAAAGATGGTGAAGATTTAATCTTTTATTTTAAAAAAATGAAATAGCTAATATCATTAAATTTCAATTAACCTTTAAGAGAACTAAATTATGAGTGTTTATTTAGATTACCAGGCTGCTAAACCAGTTGATATAAGAGTAATTTCAGAAATGACAATTTATTTAAATCAAAAATTTGCAAATCCATCTTCTCTCCATTGTGAGGGAGATGATGCTACCGACGCTTTAAGAGAATATAGAGCCAAAGTTGCAGATTTTATTAATGCCCCAGATCCTGGTTCGATCATCTTCACGTCAGGGGCAACCGAATCAAATAACCTCGCTCTTATTGGAGCAGCAATGAGGAATAAGAAGAAAGGAGATCACATAATAATTTCGGAAATAGAACATATTTCTATTCGTAATATAGCCAAATATCTTGAGCGTCAAGGTTTTAAAGTAAGTAAAGTTGCTGTAAATCAATATGGAGTTATTAGACTTGATAAACTAAAACGGTTAATTACTGAGAAAACTATATTAATCTCAATATCGACAGCGAGTAATGAAGTTGGTTCGATCCAGCCAATTGAGGAAATTAGTAAGATCGCATCTGAAAACAAAATCTTATTTCATACCGATGCTGTACCTAGCATCAGTGTTATTCCATTGGATGTTCAAAAACTACCGGTTGATTTAGTGACATTATCTTCAAATGATATCTACGGCCCTAGAGGAATAGGTGCTCTTTATTTGAAAAAGGGTGTTCGAGTAAATCCTATCATAATTGGTGGGGGTCAAGAAAAAGGAATGAGGTCAGGTTCAGAAAATATACCCGGGATAGTAGGCTTTGGAAAAGCAGCAGAATTAATGAAATTAGAAATCAAGACAGAAGCCGCAAGGTTGAAAAGTTTAAGAGATAAATTGATTGAAGGGGTTTTAAATACAATTCCGAAATCATATTTAAATGGTCATCCAGAAAAAAGAACACCCCATAATGCACATTTTAGATTTGATTATATTGAAGGTGAATCATTAATTCTAGGCTTGAAAGATGAAAGTATAGCTGCAGCTACAGGTTCAGCATGTTCATCAAAGACTTTAGAACCTTCCCATACTTTAATAGCAATGGGTTTATTACATGAAGAGGCACATGGCTCTCTACTTACTAGTCTTGGCCGATACACGAAAGAAGAACATATAGATGAATTAATTGAAAAATTACCGAAAATTGTTAAAAGGTTACGATTATTATCTCCCTTAACTCCTCCAGATTTAGTGAAAAAATACAATGAGGTGAATGAATAAATTGAAATCTACACAATATACTGAAAAGGTATTAGATCATTTCCGGAATCCGAGAAATGTGGGAGTAATTGAAAAACCCAACGGTTATGGGAAAGTAGGTAATCCTGTTTGCGGAGATCTTATGGAAATCTTCATTAAAGTGAAAAAGAATGAAGCTGATGAAGAAATAATTGAAGATATAAAATTTAGAACGTTTGGATGTGGTTCAGCTGTCGCAACCTCATCAATGGTGACAACAATGGCTAAAGGAATGAAAGTTAACGATGCTTATGAAATTTCTAGGAAAGACGTTGCTGAAGAATTAGATGGGTTACCTCCAATAAAGATGCACTGTTCTAATTTAGCCGCTGATGCTTTAAAAGCAGCAATTGATAATTACAGAGGTAAGGAAGACACATATGTAGAATTAGAACATAAAAGATGCGAAGCCTCAGAACTTAAGATAGTTCTAGGTATTGATGAATTTCTTGGAAAAGGCGTTTATAAGAAGAAAGTTGAAGATTTATCCGAGTTTAGAGATAAAAGAGTGTTAGTGATTGATACAGGGGATGAATCTTTAGAATATGCTTTAGAATTGACAAACTATACAGGTAGAGTCATTGCTGTAACGTCTGCGAAATCTGTACCCGGCTCTGAAAGCTTACGGAAAAAAATAAAAATGTCTGATGTAAAGATGATACATCAATCTGATCTTTTAGAAGTTATGGGCACAGATGATGTCGAAAAAGTAAAAATACATGATTTCGATGAAGATGAACAATATGAACTTTTTGTTGACTCGGTCATAATCCTTGAGGATTAAAATAATTTTTTTATCCTTCAACTAGATCATATATAATAAAAGTTAGACCAATAATAGGTCTGGAGAAAAGATTAAATTATGTTTACTATCTTTATATTAACTCCTTTTTAAAACTTTAAATGGATCCTAATAAAAATTCTTCAGAGTTGTATTGGTTTATTCAATAATTAAAGATAATAATTACTCCTGATAAGCTATAAATTCAAATGTTTTTTTACTCTCCGGCTTTCAAGGTCCCAGAGAATGTCATAAACTGCTTAAAAACTGAATAATCTCCTCCAATCTTAGCAAAAACATTGACTGGTGATGCTGCGACAGGATAATCATTTTTACTTCTAGGTGTTTTCCCAAAAAAAATAACCATGGCATCCCCACGAACCCAATATCCAATATCTCCGACTTCACAATCGATTTGAGTATTTTCAGCGGGAATTCCTAATCCCATTTTTTCATATAAAGACTCACCCCATGCTATTAAATTTAATTCTCTTGGGAGAGTGCCAATTATAGTATTCACTGTGTTAGGATTCTTATTATTAAGCAATTTTGCTCTTATTTGTCCTATTTTTTCATTTTCAATTATTATAGTATTCATATTCTAATCAAAAATTCTTGGTATTTAAAGATTAATGAAAAATTATATTTTTTAATCAATTTTAAATTAATCCTTTTTTAAAATCTTAAATACATTATAAAAGTCATTTAAAATTATACATCTTAGATTTAAAACTTGTTTTGGAGAAATTAAAATGACAAAAGTTGTTATTATAGGTGGAGTCGCGGGAGGTGCTTCAGCAGCTGCACGTTTAAGACGTTTAAAAGAAGATTTTGAAATAATTATTCTTGATAAGGGACCTTATATCTCATTTGCCAATTGTGGGCTCCCTTATTATGTAGGAAATATTATTAAAGAACAAAAATCTCTTGAGTTGTTCTCCCCCCATCGATTTAAGAGTTGGTTTAATATTGATGTGAGAGTTAATAATGAAGCAATTTCCATAGATAGAAATAAAAAACAAGTTCTGGTGAGAGATTTAAGTACATTGAATAAGTATTCTCTTGATTACGATTATCTTTTAATAGCTACTGGTTCAACTCCTATTATCCCCCCATTTAAAGGTCTTGAGGAGGTTCCATACTATACAATTTGGACAATTCCGGATGCTGTTAAAATAAGAGAATATGTTGAAAAAAACAAAATCCAAAAAGCTGTTATTGTTGGTGGGGGATTTATAGGGTTAGAAATGGCAGAAAATTTGGTCGAAAAAGGAGTAAAAGTCAAAATTATTGAAATGCTCGATCAAGTAATGCCCCCAATTGATAAAGAGATGGCTCAACTAATTCATCAAGAATTAATCTTAAATGGAGTTTGCCTTATTCTTGAAGATCCAGTAGAATCATTCGCTAGAACAGATAATAATAGACCTATTGTAAAAACTAAAAATGGAAGGGAAATCGAAACAGATTTAGTTTTAATGGCGGTTGGTATTAAACCAGTCAGTAATTTAGCGAAAAATTCGGGATTGGAATTAAATCCACGTGGTTATATCATCATAAATGAGTATATGCTAACCTCTGATCCAAACATCTATGCGGTAGGGGATGTAGTTCAAGTTATGCAATTTCAAACCAAAAGACCAATTTCCATTGCATTAGCAGGTCCTGCCAATAAGCAAGGAAGAATTGCTGCTGATAATATCGCTGGAAGGGAAATTAAATATAAAGGAATTTTAGGTGCTTCTGTTGTTAAAGTATTCGATGCTACTATAGCTGCTGTAGGACTTACAGAAAAACAATTAACAGAAACAAAAATTAAATATGAAAAGGTTTATGTCCATCCGAATAATCATGCTGGTTACTTTCCTGGAGCAACACCTATTACGTTAAAACTCCTATTTGAAGTACCAGATGGTAAGGTTTTGGGAGCACAAGCAGTAGGAGGACCGGGAACAGAAAAAAGAATTGATGTTATTTCTACAGTGATTAAATTTGAAGGAACTGTTTTTGATCTAGAAGAATTAGAATTGACGTATGCTCCTCCTTATAGTTCCGCAAAAGATCCTGTAAATATGGCAGGGTTTGTAGCATCAAATTATTTACGGGGTGATATCTCACTTAAACATTGGCATGAAATTGAAGAA
>SDBU01010197.1_pt1 | contig 10449 bp, 25 predicted proteins | sample 2277071 | NCBI WGS metagenome assembly SDBU01 (sample SAMN10397929, study PRJNA504765) | marine sediment metagenome | isolation source: marine sediment core GS08_GC12, 126 cmbsf | place: Arctic Ocean: Gakkel Ridge, Loki's castle | collected 2008
CCAAGCACCTCAATGTCCATCGCCGTCCTGCCACGCCACACGCCGTCGATCACGTCCGGTTGCTTCACAACAGAAACATCCACGTTCTCAAAGCCGCACTGCAAGCAACCGTCCTCACCGTACTGGACGACCATATCACCACCACACCGGGGGCAATCCCTAAACCTGATCATTCCGCCATCCTTGCTGCCTCGAGCGCCTTCATCAGTTGCGTCCCGATGTATTCTGAGTATGCCGGATGGATCGCTTGCCCTTGCTCGGTCTTGGTCATCCACTCCAGTTCTTGCGACGCGTGCCCCTTGCGAGCCCTCGCGCCGAGCATTCTCCCGCCCTCAATAACGCGCTCGTGTTTCGGGTGTCCGGGCTGGAGCCAGAAGAAGTTTGTCTCGAATGCCCTGTGCCGATAGAACGGCAGGCCGAACATACCGCCGCACAGCCAACCTGCCTCAAGGTGCGCCTGCATGACATTCTCAACGACGTACGGCTTGCCTGTGTCTAGCAGTCTTTCTCTCGTCGGCTCGATGAGGAGAGGGTGATCCTTGTGTTTAACCCACGGGAGATTCTTCATAATGCTATAACCCTGGCATGGCGGGCTAGCCCAATAAGCATCAAAGCCCTCGACCGGGCAGGTCATGGCATCGGCTTGGTGGAACTCGAAGGGGTAGTGAGGCTGGGGCTCAATGTCTACGCCGACAACCTCAAAGCCCGCACGGTGAAGGCCCATCGCTGCCCCGCCGGCGCCACAGAAGAGATCAAGGATTCTCATCAATCCTTCTCATCAATTGGCTTGCATATTACCACGCATCCAGCGAACCAGCAATAGTTGCGCTCATTGCAGTTAGCAAAGGGGCCGTGGGCCTCGGCGTGTTGGCACGGATGCCCGCACTCGGACCGCGTGTCGCATTGGTGGCTATTCATCATTCGCTCCCTGCGGCTGTCATTTCCCTGGTGTCAGGGTTATAGTCCGGGTTGCTGTTGTACCGGCACATGATGGCCTTCTGTTTCAAGAGGTGGCAATCCCGACAGGTCTGTAGGAAGGCGCCACCGGTAGCCCCGCGACCGTTGCTCTTCTGCATCCAGCGGCGCCCACCACATACGGGACATTCAACCCACACCATGTAGTTGTTGCCCCTACGGCATTCATCCCCCAGGTTGATGCCATCAGGTAGCTCAACTGTGGTCATCGTATCGCTGCCTCGCTATCTCGAACTGTTCCTCTGCCGTCAGGGGAGTCCCGCTACTGGGGTACTTCCGGTGGTCGTGACAGATACCACACGCCATGATGCAGTTCAACGGGTCGGTGGGATCACCTCCCCGGCTACGGAATCGGACCTCATGCTTGGCTAACCCTCGCCAATCTGGACCCTGACGGCAAACCTCGCAAAGACCATCGCACTGCTCCAGGAGGTCTTGGGTCAACTCAACCTCGAGACGCTTCTGTCGCGCCATCTTGTTGCTTACCTGACGGATCTCTGTCTGTTTCATGTCACCGCCGGCGCCGTCCCAGCATCGGGCGGCACCTGTCACAGAAGATCGCCAGCACTGACCTGATGCGCCATGCAAAGGGACTACTGGTGTGATCGGCGTCGATCCACTGGTGCGCTCGGCGGTCGCATTGGGGGCAGACGGTATCGGTGCCGACCATCATTGCGTCGAAGCCTCTGGTAGGGCAGTAGGCGCCAGGGCTTTCTCATCAAGGCACGGGCAGTTCCAGCACCAGCGACCGACGCCCTGCTCACAACCGTAGAACGGCCCACGGCGCCGGGACATCCGCAGATGGCACGAGAACTTCTCTGGGATTATCTGTGTATTGATGTCCATATTCTCCATCGTCTCGCCCTCATATCCCCAATTCCATCACCGTCTGTCTACAGCGGTTGGCCGCTATCTCGCAGTTCTTTTCTTCGATCTCAAAGCCTACGCACGTCCGAGCTAAAGCCTTGGCGGCAACCGCCACTGACCCAGACCCCAAGAACTGGTCCAGAATGACGAGCCCCGGCGTTCTCGCTATGATAATCTTGTACAGTTTGACGGGCTTCTGCGTGACATGAAAGCGTCCCTCACGGAAGTTGCTCTGCGGTCGCGGCGCTTCAATGACCGTCGTGTACCACATTCCGGGATCGCCCGCCATCAGTGGATCGGGCTCTCCTTTGACGAAGAAGAGGATTGATTCGTGGCGGTAACTCCAGCTGCGACGTGCCATCTGCATGGAGTAACCATTGCGCCCCCACCATATCAGACTCTGGACGTATCGCAGGCCCAAGGCCTCTAGCCGCGGCTTGGCAGTCCACATCCCCTTGTCTGAATGGCTGATATACGCATACCCATCTCCGAGTACTCGCTTTGTTTCTGTGAAAGCCTCCGTGAACCAATCCCAGTACTCATCATCGGGGCGAGAGTCCAACGTCGCCTTCCCGTAATTCTTCCCGCTATTATACGGCGGGTCGGTTACTACAACATCAATGCTGCCGGACTCTAGGACTGACATATCGCGGCAGTCCCCGTGGTAAATCGTCACGTAGTCGTCCTGATAGTAGGGACTAGCCATCAGTCGGCATCTCCTGGCGGTACTCGCAGTAAAGGTCAGCGTCGGGATCCTCGCCGACATACATATCCGCGTATGCCCACGGTGCAGTCCCGACAGGCAACGCCTCTTTGAGAGAGTCCTTGAGGAAGACCGGGATCTCGGCCGCATCTGCCGCCTCAACAATCTCGCGCACCCACTCGCGGTTGGGTATGATGGTCGGCTTCGTCTGTGCGCCGATGATTACCCAGCCAATGCCGGCATCTTTGAGGAACTCTGCCTCCATGACGACGTTGGACAGTAGGGGTTCATAGGACAGGTACTTCACGGTCGCTTCGGTTCGACCCAGACAGGTATACGCATTGGACTCTTCTTCTGCATTAGTGACGCTCACACCGACCCAGCAGTTGTCAGGAAACGGCGACCACTTGGCTAGATTCTGGGGTTGCTTGGTCAGGAAGAGGAACTTGTGCTGCGGGCACTTGTTGATTGTACCGAATATCCAATCCCGCAGTGAATGGCGCAACGTCGGCGACCACGACGGCCCCGGCAGGACGTGCTCGTAGTCCGGGTCAACCTCACCACCAAAGAGATCGCCCATGAATACGCAGCCGACTATGGAAGGCTTCCTGAGACGCAACGGTGACGTGAATGCCTCCGGGTATAGTGTCGGCTCAAACCCATTGGGGTAGTTGTGTGGGTAGTGTACCGTGATGTCTCTGGCGTAGCAGTAGGAACAACCTTTCGTACAGCCACTCTCGAAGTTCCACACGTGATCCAGGTACTCGATGGCGCTCTTGCTCAACCGTGGTGTTCTATTCATCGTCAGTTCCCAACCTCGCGGTTAGTCCTCTGCCTCATTCTGGTGTAGTCAGTAGGTCAACCAACTTGCCAACAGCCTCACTGCCTCCCCGTTGTTGTACCCGCCGTCGCTCGTTGAGGGCGGTCTGCTCCTCGTGTTCCCGGCGAAACTCCCTGATCCGACGCTCGGTGGCTTCGCGTATCGTCTCAATCAGCCCTTCCCGCGAATAGTCATGTGGTGGAATCTCGATGAAGAACCCGACTGTACCGCCAGCGCCAACGCCACCGGGGGCGTCAAGCCAAACGCTGATGCCTTCCTTCGAGTACTGTGTCTCAGCATCGAAGCGAATACGGCTGACGGCCAGCTTGCACCCTAGTACCTCAAACCTGTAGATCGTCCTTTCCATGATAGCCTCCCAATTCAGTCTGTTGCCCCATTTAACCAGCTGCCTCTGCCGCCAGCTCCAGCAGTACATCGGCGTGGCAGGGGAGCGGGGAACACCAGCACGCCAGGTCTTTGCACGACAGCTCCCTGAGTGCTGCTATCAACTGCGGTTGCGTCTGTATCCACTTGCGGTACTCGTCTACCACCATCTGATGCTTCTCGGCCTTCGTCAGGCCAGGTGGCATCAGCGGATCGGTGGTCAGGAAAGGATTGCCCCACTTGGTCGGCCTCCCAACATAGACAGCACCGGGTGGGATTACACCACGGGGAAGGTCACGCCTGTTCAGCACCACTGCCATCATCACACCCCATATCCGCAACCATTGTCTAATAGATAATCGACAAGGCCGAGCCGTCTGTCGGTAGGTGGCTGTGGGGCGACGTCACCGGACCAGCCGCCGACGATAATCTTCCCTGTCTCCGGGAAGTGAGTGAACCCCCAGTTGTCCCAGCCGCCGGCGAGAATCATCCCCACAATGTCAGCGACCAGCGCCATCGAGAAACCCGGCCGGAAACCCAGGCAATCAGTGCCGGGCGGCAAGTCCTCCTCGTACCGGTACTGCCAAGACAGGTTGTCTACCGGATGATGGCATTCGCAATAGGCGCCATCGTCCATGCAAGGGCTACTACCACCGCCAACGTAGTCAGAGAAGTGGCAGAAGGTACACAAGGGCGCAACCAACGACGCAACCTCCAGGTATGGGGCTCTCTGTTCAGCGTTCATGTCCCAACCTCGCTCTCAGCCTTTTGCCTCATTTCAGCGGCACCTTCGCCCGTTGCTCCAGTGTCCGTTCCTCATCGCAGACAGAACAGTGGGTGCTAGTCGAGCATCCATGCTGACAGCGGTCTTCCCTTCTCCCGCTGTCAGCCGCCGACCCCGCCAACAGTAGGCGACCTTTTGCCGTCAGTTCGAGCACCCTTTCGGTAAAGCGTCTCGGTGAAGGAAACCACCGAACCAACCCCTTCGCTGCCAGCCGGCCAATGAACCCGCCGGCCACCTTCGGCATCATCGCCCCTGGCGCGGCTCCGTAGGGACCGCAATGGTGGCTGTGTGTCCAACACTCCGAATCGGGCCACATGAGCCGGGCCAGCGCGCCGGGTCTTTCGATCTCGTTGTCGCGGATTATCCTGAGCGCCTTCAACGTCGCGGCTCCCATCATCTAGCCTCCGATTCAGTCCTTGCCTCGTCAACGTGACCTTGTCCTTCGACAAACTGCCCCTTGCGGAAGAAGAATAGTCCGGAGGAAGGCGTTGTGCTGTATACAATCTTTCCGGTGTCTCCCGGTGTAAGGTTATACCCACGGGTAATGCCGGTCAGTGTCGTTACCGGCCAGCCATGCACATTCCGATCAAGGTCAAATACCTGACCGCCGTTTCTCGTAAACTCTCGGAACGTTGCATTGGCGATGTCCCTTATGGTGTACTTTGCCCTTAGTTGTTCGACTGTCTTGCTCATAACCTAGCCTCCGCTTTAGTCTCCTGCCTCACCCGCTATCCCCCTGCCAGAGCCCTCAGACTTGTCGGGGAGCGGAAGGAATATCACCCGGCAGCGCGGACACATAAAGACGCTGCCGCCGCCAAAGTGCCCCCACTCGGGGCTGTCCTGAGTCGTCCCTCGCCTGTCGGGGTTCTCGACACTGAGCCCAAGAGCCATATTCATCCAGACCGTGTCGCGTTCGTGCCCGACCAGTAAACAGATAAGCCTCCCCAGGAATGTACTCTGTGTCAACCTCACTCCCCAGCCTCCGGCTCAATCATTAGCCCCATTTCCCCGACCACCATACTGCGAAAACCGTCCACGGAACGACTACCGCCATGGGCCAATAGTCACCGAACCATCTGCTGACCGCCACGACAGCGAAGGCGGTAAGGAACCAGACGGGGACGAACACCATCCACCATCTCTGATTCGGCCATCCTTGACTCGGCATCATCCCTCCCTCGATTCATCGCTGAGTTCTTCATCCTCATCGTCAAAGTCGCCGGCGCCATCCAGATCGGCAACCTCCGCCTCTATCAGATCCTCCATCGGCGCGTTCCCGAAGTACAACCCTTGGGGCAACCACAGGTCCGGGAAAGCCCTCTGCGGCCTGTACTGGTAGTCCCGGTCCTTGAGGTCGAGGTGGCATTTGCGCAGTTCTTCGTAGTCGTGCTGGATCACCCGCCTCAACTCAGCAATCTTCCCCTTGAAGCGACCTCCGGCATTTTGCACCGAGGATTCACGGTTCGCCAGGATTGCCTCCGCTTCTTCGACCCGCTGGCGATTATCCTCGATCACCTTGCCCCTGTCCTCGAGGTCTTTGTCATGCTCGTCAAACTTCGCCATCGACGCCCATTTGTGTTCCAGCAGTTCGTGGGCGGATCGCCTGTCATCAAGCTCTGCGTCAACCTTGGCCTTCTCCAGTTTCCGCTTCGAGTCCGCCAGGGCAAGCTGGTCGATCTCCGCCTGTTCCTGCATCTTGCTTAACTGGGCAGTACTCTCGCCCGTATCTGCCGGCGCAGCTGGCGTAGCCGGTGGGCTCGGCGCCTCACCACGAACATACGCCTCAACAGACGCCCGTTCTACCACTGTCAGCCCACCACCAGGCTGTATCCGCAGCACTCCATCTTTGACCAAGCTGCGCCAATACTGCTGTGACCGGCCGTATTCCAGGATAACCTCTTTGATGGTTAGCCATGCCTTCTGTGGAGTCATAGCCCCAACTCCATTACCATCTGCCGGCAACGATTGGCAGCGATCTCGCAATACCGTTCCTCAATCTCATAACCGATGCATCGAATCCCGCGTGCCTTTGCAGCAAGCGCCGTCGTGCCGCTTCCCAAGAACGGGTCCAGCACCGTTCGTCCGCCCGACTTCTCTATCATCGTACCCATCAGTTCAACGGGCTTCTCTGAGGGGTGATTCTTGTCGACCGTGAAGTTGATGGGCCCTATGTTCCAAACATCGGGCGTGGCCTTGTCAGACAACACGTGTCCATCCATCGCCCAGAACATGACAAACTCATGGCGGAACCTGTAGTGCTTGCCCGCCTTTATCCAACCATAGTCCCAGACAATCAGATTCGTCAGAGGTCGCTCTGGCGACAGGCACTCGAAAAGAATAGGGTACGTCCGCCAATCTGTACAGAGATAGATGGCGCCGGCCTTGGTCACCTTTGCGAATATCAACCGGCCCAGTTGCCGAAAGAACGGCTTTATCAAGCTGAAATCGCCCACGCTTGGTTTCTTGCCAGAACTGTTTGTCCCGACCGAATATGGAGGATCGGTGAGGACAAGGTCTATGCTCCGTCTGGGCACGTCACCCTCCTCCATGTTGAGGCAATCTCCGTGGTAGATGGTCACGTAGTCGTCCTTGTAGTATGGTTTCACAAACCTAACTCCATGACCATCTGCCGACATCGGTTTGCCGCTATCTCACAGTACCGCTCCTCTATCTCTATGCCGATGCACTTGCGGTTGAGTTTCTTGGCAGCTACGGCTGTCGTGCCTGAGCCAAGGAATGGATCCAGCACCATGTCGCCTGGGTCAGTCGATGCTATGCAGAGTCTCGCTATCAGCGGCAACGGTTTCTCTGTGGGATGGTTAGATCGGTTGATATTACTCGACTCAAAGAACCCCACCTCGTACGCAGCATTGAATGTCGCGCCGCTTCGCTTGGCATAGAAGCAGTGTTCGCCCGGGATAGACCAATAGACGTCCCCATTGCGCCTTGTGGGGTTGGTCTTCTTCCACCACAACACCCTCCGCTGGAGGCTGTTGGCATCCGCCCACTTGTCCAATTCTCCCAGCACTTGATAGGGACAGAATAAATAGAAGCTGCCCGCCCCCGTACTAGGCAGCAGCGGCAGAACCCAGGAAGGGAAACTCCCATCCCAGTCCCCGAATTGCACTTGACCGTACCGCTTCATCCCTACTTCGGTCAATCCACACTCTTGGCTAATCCCATAAGGCGGGTCAGTCAACACCAAGTCCACCTTCGGAAGGCTGGGTAATATCTCGCGGCAGTCCCCGTGGTAGATTGTCACCGCCTCATCCTGGTAGTAGGGGTCAGGAAGCGAACCGACAGCCGGAGCAGACTCCACCTGCACGTCACCACAGCCGGCACATTGAGGGGATACAGGACCATGGCAAGGCAACCCGGTTCCCAACATAGGGCAGCTAGTCGTGCCGCGTGTCCTGCTCATCATCGCCCCTCGCTTTCTCTCTTTTCCCCAACATCCCTTTCACGGGTGCATAGACCCACGATTATCACCCCGAAGTAACAAAGGAGGACAACACCGCCAGCGGCGAGCAGGGGGTAAGAGATAACGATGAGGCCCGCAGCTACCACCTTCAAGAACCCCCCTATTGCCATAGCCTCCTCCCACGCAGCGGGTAGGTTGGCAAACCCTAGTCCGATGGCCGCGAGTCCCCCTATCACCATTGGTAATAGGACCAGGAACAGTAACTTCCCGGCTCGCGGACTGTTCTTCGGGTGTTGTTCCTCGGTCATCGTTCCCCCTCGCTTTCTCGATGTAGCCCCGGATCGGGAATGTCAATCTCCCAGCATTCGTGCCGCCGCATCCCTCCCTTGAGAAACGGGTGATAGTGCGCCCACTTTTCTCCGGGCGCGCCAGGGTCACACTCCCCGATGCACGGCTGCATGAATACCGTAGTCGCCAGCGCCGCCAACTCCTCTACCGGCTGCTCATTGTCAGACTCCGACTTGACGACGGCAGCGAACTCTTCTGCCGTGGTGAATAGTCGCTTGCTCCCCCACCAGACTGAACCTTCCCACGCTTGAAGCACCTTCATCTTCTCAAGCTCTGTCCGCATCATCCCCCCTCGCTTTCTCGATGTAGCCCAGGTCTGCGTCGTGTTGTTCCGTCTCAAATATGCACTCCGGCTCATGCTGCATACCGTCAAAGATGAACCCGCTGTGACAGACACAGCAATGTACCTGAGAATCTACGCCATGCTGGCAGTAAGCAGCTCGACCGTCCTCGGCCTCTGACCAAACCGGAGTTACTTCATCCGACTGCTTCGCCATCACCCCGCCTCGCTTTCGGTGGTCATAATGGTGTCAATGGTGACTATGAAGCCTCCATCGTCCTTCCGAATGGTGACGGTTTCCCAGTCAAAGTCCTCACCGTACCGAACCTCGATGGCAAGTGCAACGAGGTGCCCTATGCGGGATTCTTCCATCAGCCCTTCTCCCCTGTTGCATTGACGCGGTCGCTCTTGCCTGGTGGGGCATCACTGAACGGCTGCCAGCGCCCTGTGAACGCAAGGCCCACGATCCCAGCCCAGACGTAGGCCACCGCTACGAAGGCAACCACTGGTACTGCACCCATCACAGCCAGTATCGAAACCAGCATTCTCATCGCTGCCTTAATCACTTGCCCACCTCGCTTTCTCTGTGCAACCCTATACGGCAAGTCATGGCTCCATCACGAACACGGCCAGGAACACCACGAATACAGCGAACACCGCCAAGACAGCCAAGACTTCCATCAGTCCTTCCCCCCTATTGGATTGAACTGCTCATTGAACAGGTACGTCAGCGCCGCCACGCCGTCGAAGTCCTCAATGGCGGCAACAGCACGGCGGTCCCCGGTGGCCTGATTGTCCCACAGCACGTGCGCCATTACCATTTCCCTGACGTGCTTCAACTCGCGGAATCCGTAAATGGCCTTCTGTTCCCTCGCAGACTCCGTGATCGATAAGGTCAACTCTAGGCATTTCGCCGCAACGTCACCGGGGAGCTCCACAAGGAGGGGACGATCTGGCGGCATCATCAGTATGCTGTCTGCCTGCCTGTAAGCCCCCTCACCTATGCTGTTAAAGATTGCCTCGACGGTTTCCAAGCCATAGCTGTAGCTCACGACTAGGAAGCGGCTCAGTAGCCCTGACACCATCCAAGTCATGCGATTCGCCAAGTACGCCGGTCGCGGCAGGCAGGCGATCACGCCCACACACGCCGGATGCTTGAATCGAATCGCCTCGCGCAGCGCCCCCGAGTGAATCGAACTGACGCCCTCCTCCATGAGCATTTGTAGAAAGGACATCGTCGCGCCGGCGACGGCGCGGTTGTTGCTGATGATACTCAGGAACTCAGGAAACAGGAAGTGGTGAATCTCCCCACGTGCTAACTGCGCCTGATAGTCCTTGACTAGAGAAAACCGAGTCGCCACATTCACGACCTCGATCCCCAGGTTTCCGTTGAATTTCAACGCTAGCTCGCTTTTCCCGCCGCCAGGGCGGTCACTCACCAGCATAACCGACAACGGGCGTTCGCCTTCGAGGTGGGCGGTCAGCAGGGCAAGGCCCAGAATCTTCTCGAGGTCGGCGGTGCGGATCACAGTTTGATGCCTCCCTCATACTCGCCGTAGTGTGGCTTGATTATGAGGGAGTCAGCGTCGAACTCCAGGGTGAACACCGTGGGCTCACCAGGCAACCTCACCAGCTCCAGCCATTCCGCCGGCAACACCATCATCAGGCTATTGCCTACCTTGACGGGTTGCTTTACCATTACCAACTCGCCGTCTACCAGACCATACTGGGGGTTTCGTCCCTGGCTACTCAATATCTCTCCTTAGCCACGCACTATCCGATAATCGCCTGCTATCCCAGCGGGAACCAGCTTCGTAGGACCATAGCACGTTATCCGGATGATGTCACCCTCCGACCTGCCGTAGCC
>SDBU01010198.1_pt1 | contig 10448 bp, 7 predicted proteins | sample 2277071 | NCBI WGS metagenome assembly SDBU01 (sample SAMN10397929, study PRJNA504765) | marine sediment metagenome | isolation source: marine sediment core GS08_GC12, 126 cmbsf | place: Arctic Ocean: Gakkel Ridge, Loki's castle | collected 2008
GCGCATCAGGAGGGCCTCCCTCACCCGAACAACAAGCTGAGATGAAATCCCTGTCTGAGACAGTTTCAAGAGGCAGCCAGATCACTTCAGTGTTCCTGGTACTGGCTTTGTTAGGGATGTCGATCGCCCAATACGTTTATTTTTAGTATTATCAACCTGTATAAAGATTCTGTTCTGGTCTCTAATAAAAAGCAGCTCAATTTGAGATACCCATGGGTGGTGATGTTTATGCCCAACTCAAAGAGAGTATTCTTTTGGATCCCCCTTTGAATTATATCGCCTTCCATTATCCATAATAAAAATATTTAACTGATTCAGGCACATTCTCCTGTATCCCCACATAGCAGATGATGATTTGAGAATGGATCCCAGCGAGAATTCTATCTGGAAATCTCCACCTTCAATGGCAATCCCGACACTCGACAAGATTATCAGTTTGACTTCAGGTTTTTAGATACATGTATAATCATTCCCAAAGAGAGTGGATAATGTTTAAACACGCCATCGTTCGACCTCCTTCCACGAGTTACGCTCAAGGATTGACCACAGCGGATTTCGGGCAACCTGATCTGTCTCTTGCCCTCCAGCAGCACAGCGCATACTGCGCGGCACTCGAGCGGTGCGGTTTGACCCTGACCGTCATGGAACCCGATCCACAGTTCCCCGATTCAACTTTCGTAGAGGATACCGCGGTGCTCACATCCCGAAGTGCCATCCTAACTCATCCTGGCGCTGCCAGCCGGCAGGGCGAGGTGTCCAGTGTTGGGCAAAGCCTGACACAGTATTACCCATCACTGCAAAAAATCCAGCCCCCAGGGACATTGGATGGCGGCGACACCTGCCAGGCTGGCGACCATTTTTTTATCGGCATCTCAGAGAGGACCAACGAAGAAGGTGCCCAACAGCTGGCTGGCTTTTTAGAGCAAAATGGCTATAGCTCAAGTTTCGTGGACATCCGCGGGTTCGAAGGACTGCTGCATCTGAAAAGCGGCATCGCTTGTCTTGGCGATAGACGGTTGGTATTGACCAGAGGAGTGGAAGAGCTGGCCACCTTCGAGGGATATGAAATTGTCTATGTCGATACGGATGAAAATTACGCGACCAATTGTGTGCGCGTAAACGACTATGTTCTGGTGGCGGCTGGCTACCCAAAATTCGCGACGGAATTATCCAATTTGGGCTACCAAACCCTTCCTCTGCAGGTATCCGAATTTCAAAAGATGGATGGCGGGTTGAGCTGTCTTTCTCTGCGTTTTTGACATCCAGAAATCATTATTCAATTTAATAAACGAAAAACCAGGATTCCCATCCCAAGCAGCTGAGGCGACCGAATCCCAATGGATCAGAAATAATTAGCCGGGGAATAAGCGAATCTACGACCGAGCTCAATGTAACTCCAGCACCAGCTCGGGTAATGATGGTGATATCTGCGCCTGGTCTTGGATCGATGGGTTTCAGGACAGAGTTATGTAGAAACTGAAATTGACCTTACGCGCTCGTTTCGGACGCCCACCATGGATAGAGGAGGGCCAAATATGAACTCAAACAAACTTTCAGGCTGCTTCTCAGGTTGAGTCCTGAATCGATTTTACTGATCGAAGTTGTTGATTCTTGAGCGGAAATATACTTCTCCCCTGGTGGTGAAAGCAGCGATAATCAGGCAAGTCCATTCAGATAGCAGTTATCGAGGCCAAGGTAAGAACCCTCCAACCGAAAACTACTCGTTAAATGAAAAAGTCGATTCAGAATAGAATCGGATGGCGTTGGCATTCATGCGCTCCATCAACCACTCATGGAGCCATTCGTCTTTTCGCTCCTGAGACCAATCCGCTTCCATCACTTCAAGAGGGATATTGATGTTTATCGCCCGGTTAGGGATGATGTGGCGCGTGATACCGGTGGGTATCTTCTCCCCACTTTGGGCAGCATGGATGATATCAGCCGGGGTCAAGTGCGGGAAAATAACCAGGGCGGTGATATCCGGGTAGTAGGGTTCCTGCTTCTCCCAGATATCATTCGAAGCGCGATAGATATTTGCCTTACCTTTGTACGCGCTGACCAGTCCATTGAGCAAACGGGTGTCAGGCTTCAAGGAGTCGGAGGTATTACTGACCATGCGCACCCCATGGGAACTGACGATATAAGCAGCAGCCTGTTGGTTACCCAGTGCCCGCCGGGCTTCTTCCAGACAGCAGCTCTGCAGGTGCAGTGCGGTCACCTTGGTCAGTTCAGTTTCAAAAACAGTAATGTCCATCCCCGAAACCACATGGTACCAGGTATCCAGCTCAACACCTGACCGTTCGTAGCTGACCAATTGAGCTACAATATGCGGAATCCCCATCGCAGCGAATGCCAGGGCGCGGTTGGCTCCATCCAACACGACATACGAATCGCTGTCCGGTATGGGAACCACGACGGGTGAATTCTTGAGGATGCCTTCTGTCTGCAATCGTTGCCTGAGCCGGTCCACCCGGAGGGGATCGAAATCCTCGTGTGGCACCAGCTTTTGGGTTGGCAGCATGCGCAAATCTGGTAGATCGGTACTGTTTCTCATCAAGCAACCTTTATTTATTCAAACTAGGCAAGAAGCTTACCATACTATCTGTGTCGATTAAATTGAACGTTGAGAGACTCGATGTTCCTTTTACTATCATCATGACACCACAGAAATAACGGTTCATTGATCAAGCTAAGAGCCGCACGAGGCAGGCGAGCCAATTAATAATTAATATTGCGGATTGCGATTACTTGGATTGTGAGATGCTATCAGCCAGGGAAGAAGCGGGTTAAAAGAGGTTTACTCATCTCTGCAGCGACTGCGGGAATGAAAACCAAAGGCAGGATGTACTGCCATTGCGCCCAGCCCAAAGCAGTCGTGTTGAAGATCGGCTGTAGAAACGGAATGTAGACCACGACGAGCAGCAAAGCCAAGGACGAGAGAACCGCGTAGTTCATCAGGCGGTTGCTGAACGGGCCGATCTTAAGCAAGGGATAGCGCTCAGAACGGACAGTGTAAGCGATGGGAAGCTCTGCAATGGAGATAGTCACAAATGCCATCGTCCCTGCAATTAATGGATCCTGAGAAAATACACGCAAGCCAATCAGGTAAGCGGTCAGGGTGACAAAAGTAAGTGCTACAGTTTGAACTCCAATACCGGCCATCATAAATTTATTGATGATGGGCTCAGAAGGCGGACGAGGAGACTGATCCATGGTATCCGGGTCGCCTTTTTCGGTGCCTAAGGCCAGAGCTGGAGCGCCGTCGGTGACCAGGTTCAACCACAAAAGTTGGATGACGGTGAGAGGCGATGCCTGTGTGAACATGATGCCAAGAAATATAGTAGCGATCTCCGCTACGTTGCATGAAAGGAGATAGTAGACAAACTTGCGGATGTTGCTGTAGATGACGCGCCCTTGCTCGACGGCAGAGATGATGCTGGCATAATTATCATCGGTCAGGACCATATCGGCGCTTTCTTTAGCCACATCGGTGCCGGTGATCCCCATGGCGACACCGATATTGGCACGCTTGATGGCGGGTGCGTCATTGACACCATCGCCGGTCATGGCGACGATCTCATCTCTGGCGCGCAAGGCTTCAACGATGCGCAGTTTATGTTCCGGGGAGACCCGGGCGAAGACATCCGTAAAGGCAACCTGGCGTTCCAGGAGCGCATCGTCCATATCATCCATTTGCGCTCCGGTGAGCACCTGGTGGCCAGGTTCGAGCAGGTTGATCGATTCAGCCACTGCGCGGGCTGTATTTGGGAAATCACCGGTGATCATTACCGTGCGAATGCCTGCTTTGCGCCCGACCTCCAAAGCCGGAGCCACTTCGGGACGCGGGGGATCGATCATCCCGATCAATCCCGCGAAGGTCAAGTCTTGTTCTAATTCTTTCAGATTCTCTTCGCCAGGCATGACTTTTACAATCCGATATGCCATACCCAAGACGCGCAGTGCTTTTTGAGTCATGCGATCATTGGCAGCCAGAATTTTCATTCGTTCAGCATCACCAAGGGAGGTGATCGAATCATCCATTTTTTGCAGCTGGGTACAGTGATCCAAGACCAGGTCAGGAGCCCCTTTAACTGTGACCACATACCATTCTTTTACCTTGTCGTTATAGAAAGGTGAGATATCTTCCGGTTTCGGGTCCCGCACGGTATGCAAAGTGAGCATCCGTTTCCTGGAAGAGTCGAAGGGTATCTCCTGTACCCGCGGATAGGCTTTATTCAGGTCTTTCGTCCAGGCACCCGCCTTTGCCGCGGCCACGATCAGTGCTCCTTCAGTGGGATCGCCAGCCACACGGTAAGCAGGTCGCTCATCATTTGGATCCCCCAAATCTAAATCCGCATCGTTATTCAGTGCAGCAACCCAGAGCGCGGTCGAAGCGCCAGGATAATCTTCAAGGGCGATCGTTTGGCCATCGACCTGGAATTCCCCAAGCGGAGTATAGCCGCTTCCGGTTACACCCATAAGCTGACCATCTACCCAAAGATTGGTAACGGTCATCTGGTTTTGTGTCAAAGTGCCAGTCTTATCTGAGCAGATGGTTGTCGTCGAACCTAAAGTCTCAACCGATGACAGGCGCCGGATGAGGGAATTGCGCTTGATCATCTCCTGCATCCCCAAAGCCAGGCTGATGGTGACCACTGCGGGTAAACCTTCTGGGACGGCAGCGATGGCTAAACTAACTGCGATCAGGAACATATCCAGTGGGTCGAAGCCGCGCGCCCAGCCCACCAAGAAGACTGCCCCACAGATTGCCAAGGCTGCCCAACCGAGGGTTTTCCCAACCGCATCCAGGCGCCGTTGGAGCGGGGTCGGTTCCTGCTCGACCATCTGGAGCATGGTGGCGATCAAACCGATCTGGGTAAACATACCGGTGCTCACGACAACACCTTTGCCCCGCCCATAGTTGACCATAGTGCCCATAAAAGCTGTATTCTTGCGATCTCCAAGGGGGATATCTGCCTGCAGGCGGATAATAGCATTTTTTTGTACCGGCACCGATTCTCCGGTCAATGCGGCTTCGTCGATCCGCAGGTTGGCCGTCTCTAACAAGCGAATATCGGCTGGTATGTAATTCCCCGCTTCCAAGAGAACCAAATCACCAGGAACCAGCTGATGAGCAGGGAATACCTGGCGAGAACCATCTCGAATCACTTCGGCATCAGGTGAGGCTAATTTCCGCAAAGCTGCCAATTCCTGTGCTGCCTTGCGCTCCTGTACAACGCCGAGAGCTGCATTCAAGATCACAATGGCAAAGATCGCCGCCGATTCAATATAATCGCCGAGTAAGGCTGATATCACAGCAGCCACGATCAGCAAAATCACCACAAAATTGTTGAATTGTTCTCCCAGCATCTGCCAGAATGAGATTGGTGGGGTTTCTTCGAGCTCATTTGGGCCATATTTTTCTAAACGCCGTTGAGCTTCCTCGCTAGATAAACCCTCTTCAGCATACGTTGCCAAGCGAGAAAGGACCTCCTCAGCCTCAACTGCATGCCAGGAATCTCCATTAATATTTTCAGTTATTTTGTCAGGGTGTGTTTTTTCCATTGTAAAATTACGAATCAGTATTCCCACCGGAGTTTTTTTGAAAACTGCCGTTTTATATGTAAATTCCCGCTCAATTGTACTCGATAATATCAATAGTATTGGGTGCTTATAAAATCATTCAGCTTTCCAACTCTGGTCAATATAATTCCAGATCGATAAGCCATTTTACAATGTTCAATTGAAATAAAGAATCCAACTGATCAGAAATTACGCAATCCACTTTATCCACCATGCTATAATCCACTCTCGATAATCCAAATAAGTAAGGAGTCAAGTTTTTATGGCTAGCACGATAAAAATCCCCGCAGGGGGAGAAAAGATCCAGATCGAAAACGGGAAACTTCAGGTACCTGATAATGCAATCATACCATTCATTGAAGGCGATGGTACCGGTCGTGATATTTGGCGAGCATCTAAGCGGGTTTTTGATGCTGCGGTTGAGAAAGCCTACCAGGGAAACAGGGTAATTTCCTGGGTTGAAGTTTACGCGGGAGAGAAGGCCTTTAATAAATTTGGTTCCTGGCTACCCGAAGAAACCATCGATACTTTTCAGGAATTCCTGGTTGGCATTAAAGGTCCGCTCACTACCCCAATAGGTGGGGGTATCCGCTCCCTTAATGTCGCTCTGCGTAAAGCGCTCGATTTGTACGTCTGCCAACGCCCCGTGCACTATTATCCGGGAGTCTCCTCCCCGGTCAAGCATCCTGAATACGTGGATATGGTGGTGTTCAGGGAAAATACAGAAGACATTTACACCGGCATTGAGTTCGAACACGGAACTGAGGGCAATGAGAAATTCAAGCGGCTATTAAAGAATAATTTTCCAGAGGATTTCGACAAGATACGCTTCCCAGATACATCCGGATTCGGTATAAAGCCGATTTCGAAGGAAGGATCTTACCGTTTGGTCCGGGCAGCTATTCGATACGGGTTGGAAAATAACCGGCGCAGCGTATCCCTGGTTCACAAGGGTAATATCATGAAATACACTGAAGGCTCCTTCCGCAATTGGGGTTATGAGGTGGCTGAGAATGAATTTGGGAATCAGGTGTATACCTGGAACCAGTGGGAGCGTACTGTGGAGAGCAAAGGTGAAGAAGCCGCCAACCGTGAGCAAGAAGAAGCTGTCAAAGCCGGTAAACTGTTGGTCAAGGATGTGATCGCCGATATTGTCTTTCAGCAGACCATCACCCGCGCTCGTGAGTTCGACATCATTGCCACCATGAATCTCAATGGTGATTACCTGTCTGATGCCTTAGCTGCCCAGGTCGGCGGGATCGGTATCGCTCCTGGTGGAAATATCAACTATGACACTGGGCAGGCCATCTTTGAAGCCACCCATGGCACGGCACCCAAATATGCCGATAAGGATATGGTGAATCCAGGCTCATTGATCCTGTCGGGCGAGATGATGTTCAGATTTATTGGTTGGCACGAGGCAGCCGACCTGATTGTCAAAGGGATGGAAGGAGCCATCGCAGCCAAAACAGTGACCTACGATTTTCATCGCTTGATGGATGGTGCTGAATTACTTAAGACTTCTGAGTTTGCTACAGCAGTCATCCAGCACCTGGATGATTGAATTAATGTTGCACATTAGATAAAAGGCAGCTTTCTGTGCCAGCTGCCTTTTATTATTTATTCCAAGAGATATCTTGTTTGGCTGCTTGATCTGCAGTTGAACCGCTCTCAATTCATACCAGGCTTTCAAAATTTCTCTTTAATCACAATGCCAGCTCATGTGCTAAAAAATCTACAAGATCAATCATAATCTCCGCAATTCCTTTCACATCTATGGTTTAATTGAATAATTAATCCAAGCATAAATATCAATCCTGGAGAGTTTCGAGATGGAAGAAAAGGATAAGACTGCTGAAAAGCAGGGAACAGCAGCTGCACCGATGACCCCATACATCGATTTACCGACAAGGTTTGATCGTTGGGAGCCAATTGCTGAAATAATTGTCACTATAGTATTGGCTTTTGCCACGCTGGCGACAGCCTGGAGCGGCTACCAAGCTACCAGGTGGGGAGGTGTGCAGTCCACTGCCTACAGCCAGGCAGGAGCTTTGCGGGTTGAATCAACCCGCGCCTCCACTCAAGCTGGACAACAGGCCCAAGTTGACATTGGATTGTTCACCAACTGGGTCAATGCCTTCGCGACTGAAAACCAGCAATTAGCGGATTTCTATCAGGATCGCTTCCGGGATGAGTTCAATCCCGCTTTTGAGGCTTGGCTGGCAACGGATCCAGTCAATAACCCGGATGCACCCGCAACCCCATTTTCCATGCCAGAATACCAATTAAGTCTGACTGAAAAAGCTAACCAGCTGGAGGTGGAGGCAGAAGAAACCTTTGCCATGGGTACGGAAGCCAACGAAACCAGTGATAATTACATACTTACCACGGTGCTCCTTGCTTCTGTACTGTTCCTGGGCGGTATTGCTACGCGTTTCAAAGCCATGTCAGCTCGTTGGGTAATCATCATATTCAGCCTGACAATCCTGACGTATGGTCTCGTCAATATTATCAGTTACCCCATAGAATAACGAGAGCAGAATTTCAAAGGGATCATTAATTCATAGAACACAATAACCCAGATTAAGGGGACACTGGTTATCCCTGGGTAGCCCATAATCACATATCGCAAGATTTGTTGGGGATTTTCGCCAACCTTTCTCGAGAAAATCCCCAGATTTACTATCCCAATGTAACGACTGTGGCAATATAGGTTAGTCCACCCACCGCGATCAAATACGTATCAATGTCGCCCATTGGCTCGAGAAGATATGGTGATAAGCAACATTTATAACGTGTGACAATGTATAATTCAGATAACTTTGATATGATAAAGAACGATCGTCTCGTCTTCTCTTTACTGGTTCCAATTCGTTGGTTATGCGGAGGTTAGCATGGATTCTTTAAAACTGAATATTTTAGGCATGGCACGCTACCGCGGCAATGTAGGGCAGTTCAGCTTTATCCTGCACCGTCTGGCAGGTTTGGGGACGCTGCTTTTCCTGGCAGTGCATATCCTGGATACTTCTACGGTGTATTTTTTTCCTTCACTCTACGAGCATGCCATTGATATCTACCGGAGTACCCCCTTCATGATAGGAGAGATCGCGCTGATCTTCTTTGTCATTTATCATGGCGTGAACGGCGCCCGGATAGCCATCTTCGACCTGTTCGCCCCTGATCGCTGGAACGTTGAAACCCAACGCAAATCTGCCATCTGGAGTTTGGTGATTGCTATTCTCATCTGGCTGCCTGCAGCTTTCATGATGGGACGCAGTTTATTGGTCAACAACTTCGGGTTGTGAACAAAAGAGAAAATTAATATGACAACTAACACTAATCAAAACCAGATCAATCAAACTGCAATTCTGGATGGCTTCGAAAGCATAGCCTGGAAGTGGATGCGCTACAGCGGTTTGCTGCTGATCCCCTTAGCCTGGGGTCATGTTCTGATTCAGGATGTTTTGGTGGGGGTCCACAGCATCGACCTGGATTACGTTGCCATGCGCTGGGCTTCGCTTGGGTGGCGAGTCTACGATTTTTTGCTGCTGGCATTCGCCTTCGCTCATGGTGTCAACGGGTTGCGCCAGGTGCTCAACGATTACATTCGCCAGGACAGCACCCGCAGGAGAGTCACCTGGTTTTTGTTTGGTCTGTGGTTGATCCTCTCACTGATTGGAGCCATGGCGATTATCGGGGGCGTGCGCTCACCCTAGAGTTATTGAACTGGTTGAATTCAGCCTCCGGCAACTCCTGAAAGGTCCGCACAATTTGATCAGTCCGGGTGGAGCCAAAACGACTTGCAGTAATTGATACAAGCCAAGTATCTTCTCTAGCAAGTTCTTATACGTTGTTATAGACCGGAATCTGGTGGCTTCGTGCCAATATACAAACCTCTTCCCTGTAAACCCTTTTCATCGTAGAGAACATTGAGTCCATCATCTTCAAAGGCAGAAGTATACTGGGAGCGGATGAACAAACCCAATTGATGCTTTTCTTGGAAATACTCGATCCCATCTCCAGTAGCAACAAGATAATGAAAATCCAGGTCTGTGAAATGCACCAGGAAAAGCCGCACAAGCGCTGTCAGAATCGAATCCTAGTTACAACGCTGGAGCGTTGTAACTAGAGGATTTACAAGGAAATAGAAGAACCTCCCATTTCTGAGAGGTTCTTCGGGATGCAATCTGAGGGACGGTTCCCAACCCAAGCACGACGCGTAGGTCAATGAGAGTGTGTTGATCGCAATTGGACTACGGTTGATGTAATACGCCGATGAATACGATCCAATTGCAGCTGCGATGTTGAGGTCGATGTTGCGTCAGTATTTGGAAGAATGAAACGCTGATGTCGGTGTTGGTACCTCCGTATCCTCAGGAATTGCCTATGGAGAGGTTGAAGTCTCTGCTGCCTCGGGGGCTGTGGGCGCAGAGGTAGGAGAAAGCGCCGCAGCTTCTTGCGCTGTTTCCGGTGCTCCACCGAGAACCCACCTTTCAAAGATCTCGATCAGCTCTGGTTTAAGTGCCCGAGTGGGCGGCATCGGGCCACCCGCTTCAATCTCCTGGCGATGGATCATCAAGATATTATTTGAATTAAGATCTCCTGGGATCACATTGGGAGCGTGATCGCCAGTTTCCATTGTTTCTTGGAAAGAGCGCATTAAGTAATCATTATTTTTCTTGCCCGGACGATGACAGGAAATGCAATATCGTTTCACGATCCGTTCAATATGTACTTCATAGGAAGGGGTCTCATGCGGACCGAGAGGTGGGATCGCGCCAGCCTGGGCAGCTTCCTCTGGAATCTCGACCCGGTCATCCCAGGTGTAGCGCATAAATGTGACCATGGCATCAATTTCGCCGCGT
>SDBU01010199.1_pt1 | contig 10448 bp, 17 predicted proteins | sample 2277071 | NCBI WGS metagenome assembly SDBU01 (sample SAMN10397929, study PRJNA504765) | marine sediment metagenome | isolation source: marine sediment core GS08_GC12, 126 cmbsf | place: Arctic Ocean: Gakkel Ridge, Loki's castle | collected 2008
TCTTCATAAAGAGCTCTTTGTTTTTTTGTCAAGTCATTAAACTTTATGTAGCCTCTAAATGTTGTAAGGCGATTATATTTTGGTTGGTAGTTTGGATTCATCTGTTTTCTTTTAGCCCAGTTCTCTTCTACTTTTCTATTATATTTAACATCCCAGCAATCATCAGAATAAAGAGTTCCTTCGTTAGCGATGTGAACTACACCAAATCCTCGCTCAATAATATGGATGTGGATTTTTATTAATGACCGAAGGTCTTTATCTAAACTATAAAAGTCTGGGACAGCTGCAGCATAAATATTAAAATTATCCCTATACATATTTAACATTTGTATAAGAAGTTTTTGATCTTCCTCATAAAAGTTTCTCTTATAGCTAGTTCTTATTGCCTCGTCGTCAAGGATGCAACCAAATTTATGTTTCTCTAATAAAGCTATAACATCTTTTCTAGAATAAACTTGTTGTTTCCATGGTTTAAATTGTTTGAACCTTAAAAAAGTTTTAAAAAGAAAAGTACTCTTTCCATTCCCACGATTTCCAGATACAACAATACAAGCATCAAATTTATTTGCTTGTCTTTGTTTCATTATCTCTACCAAATCTGTGATACTCCAAAGAACTCTCATTATTTATTTCTCCCAAAAGAAGTAAAGAATAAAACTAATCCTATCACTAACAAAATTCCAGAATAAATATAATTAATGTCAAGTCCTATATTGAATGTGATAAAAAGAATACCAACTCCGAAAATCAATCTAAGTGTTTTCATCTTAACCTCTTTCCATTAAACCTTTTTTGATAAGTGCTTTTGCTGCAGCTGGATCAAAATCTTCTTTGTGTGTGAAGATTAAATCATATCTATTCAAAGGTTCATTTATTGCTGATTTTATTTCTATCACTCTTTCAAGTGCTTTGTTATATTCGTCTTGAATTAATTTAAGTTCTTTTGTTTTATTTTTTTGATTAATTTTGTATTCAAATAATTTTGGGATAATCTTCCAGTAGCGAGATAGTTCTTTTCTTAATTCTTTTAAATCTTCTTTGTGTGTTTTTTTAATTGCGAAGAGTGAATTATCAATTACCATAATTAAAGATTTGATTAACCGTTTGAAACCCCTTATCTTTAGAACATCTGTATCTACATTCATGCTTAACTCGTCGAGAAAATCAGAAAAACCAAAAGTAGATATTATTTCATATTCATCTGCTAAATATAATTGTTTCATAATTTTTAGTTTTGCATAATCAGCAGCCACATTCCAGTTACCATAATCTGACACAGCCTCCCCCTCAAAGAAATTCTTTTTTGGCATGAACAATATTTGTTAACAGAACTTATAAATCTTATCTTTATTCATATATTCTTTCATAGTCCTAACTATGTAAATCAAAAACTATTTAAAGCCCGAAGAACTAATTAAGATACTTGGTTTTGGTTAGTTCTTGTCTTTTTCTTTTCTTTTTTTGATTTAATATTTTCATAAGTTTGTTATGTTAAGAATATTTATAAACATTACATCTTGGATAATAGGAGAGTTTATGAATAAGAACTTGAAAGGAGGTATAAAAAATGTGCAGTAGTTGCGACAAATGTTTTAGTGATGGAGAAAAAGGAAAGTTAAAAGATAAAGGTTGGACAGAAGAACAAATAAACTTTGCTGAAGGTTCTATCATTGAAGATAAAATAAAAGAATTAATGTAATATTCTCAATCTTTTAAGAAGGTGAACAAATGAAAAAGAAAAATATTAAAAATTAAGTTTCGCAAAGATTTTTAAGTATTGAATTCTAATTTAGATTATAAAAAGATGTTCAAAATTGAGGTAGATAATTAATGGGGATACTTCGCTTAATTGGGAAAAGAAAACCAGCTTATGTTATAACTCTTTCTCCAACTCCTGCTGGGAAAACTTGGACTACAGAAGGAAGGTTGATATCAACTCCTGGAACTCCATACCGTGCTGGTTATTCTGTTAGAAGAGAAGCTGCAAGACAAGAGGCTGCAAGAAAAGCAGCAGCAAAAGCAAAAGCAGTTGCCGAAGCCAAAGCAAGAGCAGAACTTGAAAGAGCGAGACAAGAAGCTATAAGAAAAGAGGCTGCAAGAAAAGCAGCAGCAAAAGCAGCATTCGATAGAGCATTTGCAAGTGCTAAGGTAAGACGATCAGTAGCTGCACAACAAAGGGCAAGAGATATATTCCAGAGAGCACAAACTACTGCAACAAAAGAAAAGACGAGCATTTTAAGCAGAATAAGTGAATCATTTAAAGAATCAATAAGGGCGAGAGCACCACCAAAAATAACAATTCCTTCTTTTAAAAAAGTAGATGGAAGAGTAGTTGATTTTGATTCGCCTACAGGAAGAGTAGTTGATTTTCTTTCTGGAGGATATTTTACAGAAGCAGGACTTAAAAAAGATCAAACTTCATTGAATAAGGGTATTGAAGCATTCAATAAACAATATGGTGGGCGAGAATTATCTGAATCAGAATTCAGAAGAGCAGAAGCAGAAGCGAGAGCGATAAGCAAAAAAGGATCTAAATTAGAAAAAGATTTTAAGACATTTGAAGAATCACCAAAAAGAAAACTTGGAAGAGTAGTCTATGATCCAGTATGGGGAAGAAAAGGATCTAAAATTGAATATCCCAAATTTATGAGCTCTGCTTTCATAAAATTAGAAAAGTTCAACATTAACAAATACAATAAATTAGTAGCAAACGCACAGAGTAATTATAATAAAAATCCAACAGCAACAAATAAAAGAAAATTAGATTCTTTCAAAAATAATCTTAATAGGGCTAATCAAAATCTAAACTCTTTAAAAGGAAACATAAATCCTTATTTGTCTCCTTCTCTTCTTGATGTTGTTTCGACTACCTTATCTGCTTATAGTTTGGGGGAGGGAGCAAAGATTGGGAAAAAAGTTACAGATGTGAAATTTATTGGAGAACAAAAGTTTGTAGGAAATAAAATCATAACAGATTTAGCTTTTTATGCTGATGATGGGGCAAGAATTGGAAAGGCAACTGGAGTTACAGTAACAAGAGGAGCAGGAGGTAAAACCCTCGTATTTGGAAAGTCTGGGGTGCCGAGCATCAAACTGACTGTGAAGGATGTCCAAGCATTTGTTGGCGTTGAAAAAGTTGGAATCAAACCATCAACATTTAAACTTGTTAAAGAAGTAAAAATAGGTGGAAAATTGTTCAAGATCACCAAAAATAATATTGAAGGATTTTCAGAATTAGGACTTGGAAGAGTATTAACAGCGAAAGGAACTCGAGTATTTAAAATTGGAAAAGTGAGTGCGAATATCGACGATTTTGTTTCTGTTTCTGCTTCCATACCAAAAGATGATTTGAGTTTTATTATTGGGAACGCAATTACTTCTAGCAAAGATAAAACAAAATTTATGGGATTTATTAAAGGTTCAAGTAGCATGGGGAAAGCTTACACATTAACAGGAGTTCAGCAGCAACAATATAATGCTGCGTTGAAAAAAGTTTTGGGTGTCGTTGGGGCTTCTCTTTCAAAAAGTAAAACAATCTCTGGTTTAACTCATGCACAGAAGTTAGCTTATTCAGTCAGTATTATAAAAAGTTCAACAAGACAAAAAGTTATACTTAAACCACCAGTAATTACAAAAGTAAAAGTAAAAGTTGTCCCTGCATTAGCTCCGCAACAAGTAACTAAAACAAAAGTGAAGCAAGGAATCACTCAAATATCAAAGCAACAGCAAAAAGTAAAACAGAAAATAGCTCAGATTACGAGAGCAAGGCAAAAAGCAAAAACCAAAGTTGCACAAAGATCCTTACAGCAGCAACGCCAAAAATTAAGGATGAGATTAAAACTATTACAAATACAAAAAAATGTTTTGACTTCAATTCGTATCTCACCTAAATTTGTTCCAACTGCAAAACAGATGAGAGTTTTATTATTGGCTCTACCAAAAATAAAAAAGAGAGTCAAAAGAAAAGTGAAAAAAGCGAAAGCAAGAAGTTATCATGTTCATGCAAGACCATTAAGAAAGAAGGGAAGAAAAAAACCCAAACTAATAAGAGTTACCAAAAGACCAATAAAAAAAAGGAGAGCAAAAGATTTAAGAAATTATCTTGTTGATACTTCACTTTCAAGAACTGCTAAGATAAAGCCATCTCCAAAAAAACCATCAAAAAGAATATTAAAAGCTCCAACTGGCTATGCCTCAAAAACAAAAAAGAAATTCAGAAAATATAAAATTGTAAAAGGAAAGAGAAAAACATTACCAAGTGGAAAAGTTATAGAAAGAAGGAAGCATCTTCTTGATACAAAACAAGAGAAGAAACAAATAACATTAAGAAAGAGAATAGCTCAATTACAAAAACAATCAAGAAGTCCTACTCGAACTAAAATAAAGACACCTCAGATGCCTTTAAAATTAAAAAAGTTAAAAAGAACAGTAATTAAAAAAGCACCTAAAGGACAAAAACCAACGAGATGGAGATTTAAGGGAAATCAAAGATTAGGATTTAGAAATAATAAAGTTGTTGAGATAGTTAAATTTAATCCAAGAAGAAAAAACCCAACTACCCCTTTACAATCTAATTATAAAAAACTAAGGAAAACTATAAAAAGAAAAGCAAGTCCTGCTCAACTTGCAGCATTGGCTAAGGGTAGAAAAATTTTAGCAAAAAGGAGGAAAAGATAATGGTAACAAAAATGTTTAAGAAAAAATCTTCTGGAACGAGATTTATAAAGATAAGTATGTCTCAAGGGATTAATAGAAAATTAACAGAAGAGGAGAAAAAGAAAATAAGGAATGTTGTCCAATCTTTTAGTAAACTAAATAAAGTTGAACAAAAACAAGCAATCAAATCATTTAGGATAAAGTATCCAAAAAAGAAAAGGAGAAGTAGATAATGAAAGGAGGTGAAAAATAATATGGTTATTAAAAAGAAAGAAAAGTTTATTATTATAGGCTCAAATGGTAACGGAAGTGATTTCTTTAGTGCTAAAACAAAAAAAGATGCGAGGAGGATTATTTTAAAAAATTTAGCAGTTGGAAGGAAAGTAAATGTTACAAAATTTGTTGGTAAAAAGGAAATGAAATTTACTCCAAAGCAAATTGGTGGAATAAATCGTGTAAAAATTGAAAGCATGAAACAAAAGATTATTAGGGGAAGAATAGTCAAAAGGAGATAGATAATGGAAGAAGATACAATAACTAACGAGCATTTAGCATCATTAGAACAATCAATGAGGGAGAAAGATAATAAAATTAATGAATTAACTGGTTATACTACTAGTGCCATGTCTAACCAAGCACAAGATAGTAATCTGATAATTTGGCAGTTAGAACTTGATAATATTCTTGAAAGAATTGAACACCTTTTGAAAGGAGATGTTGTTTCTGATGATGGAGAAGGGAATATAGTTTATAAAACTTCAGAAGATCATAGTTTAATTATACTCAATGATTATGGAGTTCAGTTAATTATGAATGTTGTATCCTTTTACTTAAACAGGAATACAATTTTGTCCAACTATGATGATCTGCGTATAAACAATATTTTATTTGATTTAGGAAATGAATTAGCAGATGTAATTTATATTAATTATGAACAAATGGGAATGACATCTATGGAAAAGAAATCAAGACATGAACTTTTAATATTGAATATATTGCACACGATTGAAAGCTGTTATAATAGGGCCTTGTCTGGTGGAGAGAGAGATAGTTTAAGAAGTGCAAGAATTGTTACCCAGAGCATCACACCTTCTGGGACAAGCAGTCCTTATGCTATGCAGAGAAGAAGGCATTCTGGCGGTTTTCTTAATCCTAAGAACTGGAATTTGTAAATTGTGTAAATTGTAAAGATTTATAAACTACTAAATAGTAACAAATTACCATGGTAGAGAAACACTTTTGTGATAGATGTGGAAAAGGTATTGACATTCAATCAGATGATTTTTATAACTTGTTTAATAGTGTATCTTCTGCCATCGAAAAAGTTGGAAAAGAAAGCCAGATTACTCAACCTCAATTATGCAGGAAATGTGAGAAGGGCTATAAGAAAATAATAAAAGAAACTAATAAAAAGATTGCAGATTATCTTTCAAAGCGATAAGTGCACATTAAGTACACATATACACATAAATTCCCATATAAACTTGCTCATATAATCATTCTCAGCCACTTTTATTCTTTGTTTGAGTAATATCATTAATGGATTCTTGCTATGATTGGATGGCTAAGTGCATTCGAATACAGGCAATATCTTATTTTTAATTAAGTCGGAGTTTTCCCCCTATCAATCAGACAAACGCTTCGCGTTTGTCTAACGGCGGCAAAGCCGCCTCTCGCACCCCTAAAGCAAATCCGCATTAAGTTAGTGCATTTTGTTACAGAGAGTTACTTTGAAGTGTAACATCTATAACTTCAAATCAAAATATCCATTGGCGAACGAGAAGTGAGCCAAGAAAGGATTTTCCTTTGTTCAACTGCATTTTCTCCGATTATTTTATTAGTAAAGAGCTAAAGTGAGAGTTAGGAAGTTATGTCGCTAACCGATTAACTTAATGATTCAATCAAATTCAATTAATCAGGGAAATTATTAAGAATTATCCAAAGTTAACAATATTGTTAACTAAACAATCATTACATGGAGGAAAATTAAGAAGTCCTACAAGAGCTAAAATAAGACTAAACTACCTTCCATAAACTCTCTTTTTTGTTCTCTGTTGTTGTTGTTGTTGTTGTTGTTGTTGTTGTTGATTAGTTAATAATATATATATACATTTACACATAAAACAGTCTTTCCTTGTGGATTTTGAGGGCTTGTATGACCACACATACATGATTGTTTAGTTAACAACATTAGCATACAATAATAGAAACATTTAAATAATTGGTTACACATGATTTAAACATGGTAAAACCTGAAAAAGATATAGAATTTGATGAATTAATTAAGAAAGGAAAAAAGATGGATAAGATAGAATTTCTTAGATTAGTATTTTTATCTGGTTGTGATGTTGGAAAAAGACAAAGAAACACAGAAGTTAAACAGGCGATTGAAAGCCAAGAGATTTTTAATTTGTTAGTTAAATGTATGACAGATGAAAATGGAGATGTGATTGCAGATAGATTTGAAAATTCAAGTAGAATTCAAATAGAACTCCTGCAAAAGTTGGGGTTGGGAAAGGAATGATGGATATTAAAGAAAATATAAGAATATGGATTAGAAGAAAGTTTGTCTCTACAAACAGAGATATAATTAGTTATACTAATCCAATAAAAACAGATGGATTTAATATAATCAGAAAAATTTTAAAGGAAAATAAAATTTTGCTTTATCCACACGAAGCATATCAGATTTATACAATAGTAAAAAGTTTATGTGAAAAGAGAGTATGCAATTTAGCAGAAGTTGGAGTTTATAAGGGAGGTTCTGCAAAAGTAATATGTGAAGTAAAAGGTGTTAGTAATTTATTTTTATTTGATACATTTTATGGGCTTCCAAAACCAACAGAATTAGATGTTAGTTTTAAAGAAGGAGATTATCCTTCAAAAGAAAAAGAAGTGAGAGAATATCTTAAAGGATATGATAATGTTAAAATAGTTTCGGGATTATTCCCTAATTCTGTTAGTGAAGAAATTAAGAAATTAAAATTTATGTTTGTTCATTTAGACGTTGATTTGCATAATTCAGTATTAAATAGTTTAGATTTTTTTTATCCAAGAATGGAAAAAGGAGGAATTATAATTTCACACGATTATTCATTAAAGGGTATCAAAAAAGCAATTATAGATTTTTTAAAAGATAAACCTGAAGTAGTAATTGAATTAAATGGTCATCAATGTATGATTATTAAATTAAATGAAAAATAAAAACTTGCAAAAGTTGGGGTTGGGGGATGAGAAATGATAAAGATTAAGAAAAAAACTAAGGATTTTGCTAAAGAAATACACAAAAAAGAACATTCATTCGTAGAAGGGAGACTTGAAGCTGATCATAAACTTGAAGAATATTATTATTTGATGGCTTCTTATATTTTTCATGGTTTAATAGAGAAAATAGAAGAATCAAATACCGAAGTTTATAATTTAGTTGTGGATTTAACGAAAGAAGTTAATTCATTAAAAGAATCCATGAAAGAAGTTGCTAAACAACAAAAATATCTTTGGCAAACTCTTAAAGAAAATGAAGTTGAAAAGAAAAAACAGGAGGATGAAGAATGATAAATACAACAATTTTAAGTGGTTGTGATAAAATAATATGTATGAATTTGGATATTGTTTCAATAATGATAGGAATGGGACTGGGAATGATGTGTTTTTATTTGGTAGCAAAAAAACATTTGAAAAGAAAAAAACAGGAGGATGAAAAATAATGCCAGAAGAAATTAAAGACAAGATCCGTGAATTTTTGAAAGAGAACAAAGGTAAGGAGTTTACTGTTAGGAAATTGAGGGAAGAGCTAGAGAATGCTGGAATGAAATATTGCTATCCTACAATCTTGAAGTGGGTTTCAATTTTGGGTGCTGAATCAGATAGCAATGTTCAAGTGAAAGATTTTGGCAGCCTTAAACTTGTGAGCTATGAGAAAGGGGAGTAAAAGATAAATGGAAATTAATATTGGAAGAGCAGATCATTTAAAATGGTACAAAAAACTTATGAAAGATGGAGGATATGAAGTTATACATCTTAAAAGTGTATCTTCAAAGAAGTTAGAAGATACTATAAAATTATTTAAAAAACATTTTCATTTTGAAGATGTTATTTTTATCTTAAGAGGTAAAACTACAAGTAGGACGCTTAGAAGGTAAATATGGAAACACCAGTTCAAAAAAACCAGAATAAATTCTTTGATGATATTCTTGAATCTATAAAACCTTTAGATACAGAATTTATTAAAAGAAGGATTCACCACATAAATTTTGCAAGGATAATCTGTTGGCTTTGTATAGAATCAAGAAAAAGAAATGTTTTCTTTCCAGAGGAGCTGAGAAAATTTATGAGGCTTGAAGTTTCAAGTATCCACAGAGTTTTGAAAGGATTAACAGAAGCAGGAATATTGGATAAGAAATATAATTCAAGTGCAAGGACTTCTTATACTTTTGTTAGAGATGCTAGAAAGTTGCCTGTCATTAAAGAATATTTTCAGGAAGCATTAAAAACTCTTAAGAAAAAACCGAAGAAAGAACTTACATTTAAGATAGAACAGGAAATAGAAGATGATGAGTATTTTTAATATAATTGTAAGGAGGTTAAATAATGGAGAATAAATTACAAAAGCAGATAGAGAAGAAAGAGAAAGAACTTAAAGAATTGAAAGCAAAACTTAGAGAAGAAAGTGAAAAAGATATTTGGATTGAAATTCCTGAGAAAGGAATAAAGATAATAACCAAATTGCAATTCACAGGAAAAACTTATTCAGAAATTTTAAAAGAAGTTGATGAAAGTGAAATAGCAGATTATCCATTGCTTCAAGAATTAAGAAATGAAGGATTTAAGTCAAACTGGAAAAAATATAAATTCCTAGAAGATACTTGGGCTTTTGTTCCTAATCCTGATGAAGTAAGCAAAGCGAATGGATATGTTGCGTGGTTCTATGTGGGTTCGGGTTATGCTGGTTTGTATTGTGGCAGGGATTCTGATGGCTCTGGCTCTACGCTCGGGGTTTTTCTCGTCAAAAAATTAAAGACAAATGAAAGCAAAAAGAATAAGTGAAAATATAGTTGAAGTAGATGGAGAGAGATTTGTTAGAGAAGATTCTACAGCATGGTTAGACATTCCAGAATTGAGAATTTCTGTTGAAATAGAAGTTCACGATAAAGATAAGTCTTGGGATAAGTTAAACTTATCAGAAAGAGAAAAAGAATTATTGACAGCAGAACAATGTATCTGGTTAGCCAATTCAAAGTATGCAAAGCAATTAAAGATGGATGGAAGTTCAACTAATGATGACTTTTTCATTCAGCAACCTTTTGATTTAAGCAGAAAGAACGGATATGTTGCGGGGTTCAGTGTGGATTCGGATTATGCTTATTTGTATTGTGGCAGGGATTCTGATTACTCTGACTCTACGCTCGGGGTTCGTTTCGCAAAAAAAATTGAGAAGCCAAAGAATTCAAAGAAATAATTTCATAATCCCAAAGGTTAAATCTTTCCCAGTTGGGACATAAAAGTTAAACAACCAATGGGCTACACGCAGATTCATAGTGCTGAAAGCCATAAAATACAATAATGATAATTAGTAGCGATGATTTGGATTGGGTAACCAATGAGCGAAAGTTAAAATTATAGTGAGACTTAATGAAATCTGCTACAAGTTGCGAGGTTCAATGTGAATTCGAATTATGCTAATTTGAATTGTAACAGGAATTCTGATAACTCTAACTCAACGCTCGAAATAGCCTATTGGTTTATTTATTTTTAAAGATGAAAACTTACAAAAATCTATATCAAAAGGTTTG
>SDBU01010200.1_pt1 | contig 10448 bp, 10 predicted proteins | sample 2277071 | NCBI WGS metagenome assembly SDBU01 (sample SAMN10397929, study PRJNA504765) | marine sediment metagenome | isolation source: marine sediment core GS08_GC12, 126 cmbsf | place: Arctic Ocean: Gakkel Ridge, Loki's castle | collected 2008
GGAGCTCACGCCTACCCGTTTGTCCGTCAGGAGGGATTGAATTTCATAGTCCGAGTCAATGGAAAAGATGAAAAGATTCCTATTAAACAGGTAGATAAAATGATCTACAGGGAAGAAGATAAACTACAATTAGATCCAGAGCCAGAGATAACTCCGGGTCACCAGAACTATTATGAGGGGCAAAAGGTATGGATTATAGACGAAGGGATAGATACATACACTATTCAATACGAGGATGGAAAGGAAATCACCGTATCGAAAGAGAAAGTTATTCAAGCAAAATAACAAAGATTAGCCAGTGACTTCCCTTTATCCTCGCAGTCAGCAATGGCCTACAGCTCTGGAGTCCTTTAGTTTTTTTTCTTCCTGGCTTCCAATGCACCGTCCTCCTTTGATAGCCGTATAGACTACCACATTTTGATAGAATTTATATTTCCATATTGAGAAAGAAAAGTTTGGCCAGCCGTCGCTTTCTCCCTGCTTGTGATATATCCCGGATTAAATTTAATATTATTCAAATGTTTCTGAGTGCAGACAGTTATCCTTAACAGTGGGAGGTGGCCTTTTTATGCAGGATAGCGCATTTTACTTTCTCTTACATGGTGATATAGTGTAAGTGGCATTTTGGCAAGGTATTCTCTTTATCTTCAACAGAAAATCGAGAGACTCTTAGTCTTGCTTGTTAAGCTTAGGAATGAGGGCCTTGTTCTACATTGCCATTCCTTCATACTGCTTAAAAATGCAAGATTATAGCAGTCTCCAAGATAGGGGAAACAAGGCACAAAGTTGGATCACTACGGCAAACTCGAATCGCGCCGTCTATCTAGCATGATATTGTTTCTTCTGTAATAATGATAGAAAAGAGCCATTTCGACGTCGTGTGCGGTGACTACCCTGCTCCCGTTCAAGGGATCAGTAAACCTAATAGTCTCTCTATTTGCAGCCTCACATATTGTCGCTAAGTCACTAACATATGCGGAGTAATGCCTCCAATTGAAGGGCGTATCCATAAGATAGGCTTGTTGTTTACGAATATCGAAATCTATCCAGCCCTTTGCCTTCCACACGGATCCTAAGATACTATCGATAATTCCGAAACTTCGTGTAGGTGAGATCGCGGTTACAAGAGCGGAGGCTACAGCTATTCCTATCTCTGCTAACTTAAGATCCCTAATATCGCCATTATGACCTGCAATTCGTTTTGCTCTCTCCCAAATATCAACTAGATCAGATGTCCTTCCCGAATAGTGACATGAAAACTGCTGAGCGCGACGATTGGTTTTCCAGAACCTAATAAGCATTACAGCATCGGCCTTGTCTTCTGGAGTACCTGCATGTGACATGCGGTCACATATCGCTTTGAGTAAACATTGAGACCTTCTTGGGACATCTTCATAGTTCGATTCCACAAGAGATACGATGTTCCAGCCACGAGGAATCCGATTATTGTTTCTATCGACTGGGCATCCTTTTGGCAAATAATTATAGTTTTCCCGCTCCCTTGGTAGCCAGCCGAGGATTTGGAGAATGTCACTATTTGGTATTGCCATCGATATCCCATCCCACGAGCTTTAGTTCGCTCTTCATCAGACACTTTGATCTATTCACAGATCTGTCTATTTAGCGCTTTCAAGTGCATCATCGGCCAAATCTCCACTTCTAAAGAATTAATGAGGCAGCGACCATTCATTTTTTGAAAGGCCTTCCGCGCGGGGCAAAGCCTTCATTCATCACCCAAGTAGTCTTTCTATTCTGCTCATAAAACTACCAGCTCTACACGGACCACCAGTTCCGGCAGTATACACCCTGCCTCATCCATCATCACCTTATCATCCTTTTCCTCTAAATACTCCAGGTAATCCCTTGCTTCCTTAACCAAGGGACAATCTTTAGGCAGGTGGAGTTTAACTACCCATCAACATGCCCATATCTTCAAAAAGTTCCTTAGAGTATAACCCTTGCGGCTTTGTAGATATTGCCTGAAATCATTGCTGTTCTCAAAAACACGTTGCTGATAATTTCCCTTCTGAGTAACGTGATGAGGAAAACTCGTTGGTACAGTCCTTCATGTCCGTAGCAAGCGAAGGATTTAGATACAGCGGCTCAATCTGTAAATAGCAATGGTCGCTGTTCCTCTTTTCTAAAGTCATTGCTTATCGGGTTTGGATTTCAAACTGAGAGTAACAATAATATCTATCTGTTCATCCTTCAGTATCTTTATTCCTTTATTGAATGCTGTTGCGTATCCTCGATTATCATCTATCTGATTAATTAATAAGCGATATTCTTTCCTTAACTCCTTGTCCTTGTCAATTTCATCCAAAACTTTGAATGTGTCATCGAATGAGCCATTATCTATGATTAGGATTGTTGTCTCGCAATTGGCTTTTTCAATTTTTTTCAAGTCTTTAATGCGTTCTCTGATTCTCCTAGCTTCATTAAACGCGACTAATAAAATACCAATTTTTTTGTTATCCAAGTTTATACATCTCAAATGGCCTATTTTCTATTTTCTATTTTTTCCTAGACATCTTCTGACATTAAATCGAGTGAATTCTTAATCTTTCTTAAATTTTCTTATGGCGAGATGCGTATAAATTCTGTTGTTTTTGAATTTTTGTGCCCCAAATGCGCTTGAGTGTACCCCAGACCAACTCCACTCTCTAAATAAAGTGATCTTCATCACTATTTTGCCTTAGGTCCTACAGCTACTTTTCCGCAATTTGGACAAGTCTTTCTTTCCCATTCGTCCATGTAGAATTCCTTCCCACAATTTGAACATTTCACCTTTATTGTGGCCATTTTGCTCACCTCCTTGGTGATCTCCTATCAAATCTTTCTCAACGGTATTTTATGCAATGTTGTATGCCGGCAATCATAAGTCAGCTAAATAATCTTTTGAAGAAGCTCTCTTTCTTTGATTGTTTTTCTTTATTGAGTTCCTCTTTTAGAGCACTTAATAACTCTGCTGCGTCGGTATCACCTTTGGAAACTGCCACTTCTAACTCATTGATTGCTGACTCTAACTCGTGTTGTTCGTAATGAATAAGGCCCAGCTGACGATGCAACTCAGTAGAAGCAATATCATCCTGTCCAGCTCGTATGCCATTTTTAAACTCTGTAATTGCCATATCCCAAGCCCGTTGATCTTGATAAATTTTCCCGCGGATGAGATGCACTAATGTAAGGACGTGTGATTTATCACTCAAGTGAGTTGCCTTTTCTAGAAACACATTGGCTTCATTTAATTTCTTCTCCGTTCTTAGATCATTTGCCCTGTAAACACAGCACAAACCTAAACTGTCTTTGGCCATTTCCCGAGTTAGGCCGGTTAAAAACTGTTCCCGAGCGTCGTCATCCATCTTCAGAGCTTTCTCTAGTTCTTCCTGGGCCTTATCGTGCCTTCCTTGCCTCTCATATCCATTCCCCAAAAAAGCACGCGCCTGGATTTCGTCTTTTACGGATAGACCTAGCTGCAACGCAGATTCGAGACGTATAACCGCTTCGTCAACGTGATCTTCAAGAATAAGATGTAGACCGGCTGTAAAATGTTCTTGTGCTTTGTCTTCGTGAGGCATACTCCATAGCTCCTCGTATTTAAGAGTAAAGGCAACTAGCCTAACGTCTCCAAGTTTACGAATTTGCGAAGCAAGTTAAACGAAATGAAGCTAGATAGCCTGCGTTAGATACAGTCCCTATTGATTATGGATCAAGCCGAAGAAATACTTGATTGCCACTTCTCTTCCAATACTTCGGCTGTTCCGGTATTATCTTGCCATTAGCAACCGTGAAGCGAAATATCTCACTCTCTACCTCAGCAAGAAAGCAAACCTTCTCCCTTGCCAGTTCTTCCAGTGCCTGGTGATCAACTTCTACATTAGGGTTCAAATGATGATAATCATCCCGTTTCATCCATATTCTGAGGAGAGATTTCTTCAGTTTACTGGAGATAACCTTCCTCGCACAAAGCTTCTCTACATTCTCTTCGAATTCATTGGCGGGTTTCCAGGAGTTTCTCTGGCAAAGGAATCGGGCGAGAGCTTCTGCTACGGCCTGAGTAAGGGCTATACATCCGTAGAAATGTCCGTCCCGAAAGAGTAAGCTGCACTCAGCCGATGCAGCTGAGAAGTGCGTGTATGGTATAATTCCATGAGGCTTTACTTGCAAGTAACGGGCGGCTCGGTCTGATAAAGTTTGTTCAAACTCCTGCTTTATGGAGCCCTCGACCCGCTTTTGCTGAGTAAATTCACGCATATTCTTTTTGCCCATTCCCAATACCCCATGCCTGACGGCGGCTAACGACTGGCGGGTATCTGAAGTTTGCGGAGCAAGCAGGGCAAATTTGGGCGTAGTGCCAAAGGCACGTGGCCACAAAGCCGCCTGTTAGATGCAGTAAGTGTGCAGATTTTTATATCATTTTCCATGTCTTTCTGCTTTTAATACATGAATCATCGTTCTAGAAAACTCTAAATATTTCACTAAAGTCAGGAATTTCAAATCTAGATTCTTTCATTATCTTGTATTGAAGACAATCCAGCATTTCAACAAAAAAGCGAATAATATGAAATGTGTATGATTGTCGATATGGACCAACAGCTTCAAATATACCAGTTCGATGACTAGCATCTTCAACACTCAAAATATCATTCTCATCTTCGCCTGTTTGCCGTACAATTGTAAATGGTTCCATTAATTGACCTATTATTTGAGAATTATTTCTAATTCTTTTTTTCTTTCTTAGAGAAACTGAGTTTCTAAAAAAATAAAGATCAACTTGCTCATACCATATTCTAATGGGGTCATCATAAGTTCTTTTATTCACTATTAAGTCAATATTAGAATATCGATCTCCTTTTCCAAACCGAGAAAGAATACTAATTATAGTCTGATAAATATCTAAGTCTAAATCTTGCAGAAAATGAAAATCAAATTGATATTCTTGCTTTAATTCCAATACTTTCTGATAAACTTCTTCAATATCATGACCAATTTTCTTTTTTAAGTAATCATCATCAGGATAATTTCCATTATTCTTAATACTGTATTCAAGTATTAAACACAGTTTTCCAATTCGCTCTAAACCAGTCGACAGACTTGTAAAAGCTTGGAAATAAATACCTCGCCTTGCATAATTAGCATTTCTAATTTGTGTAACACCTGCGCAAAGCATTTCACAAGTAAATTGAGCTTCTTTACTTAATGCATCGATTAGTTCTTTATTAGTCAAAACAACCACCTTTGAAATATTGAAATAATCTTGTGCTTATCGCAGCTAACTCAATTATATACGAAATTCGCTTTTTATCAAGTCTGGAGGGTTCTGGTGGAGGTTTCTTCAGACAACTCAATTAGCAGAGCGATTATTGAGGTGACCTGCCCCCCTAGAATCGGTCCAGTTTCTATGTTAGAATAGGGATCGAAAAAAGGGGGGCAGGTCAAGGTGAAGTTGTTCTTTTCATTCTTCTTTTTGACCTTTTTCTCTTCTACGCTAAAATAGAGACAATATGTTAGGAAGGTGGGGGGGGGAAGTAAGTTCTCCTCAGCTGGCAGAAAGATTCCGTGTGCCAATTGGCCATGCCTATCAGGTACTAGGAAGACTAGAAGAAAAAGGACTCCTGGAAAGACAACATCGGCAGTATCGATCTAACTTAATAACTGGACCAGTTTTTGGGGGGCAAGTCAGGAGCAGCTTCAATACTCAAATTATTGGTTAAGATTGTCCAACGGCTTTCAGTCAAACTTAGAACATCATTTGGACATTATGTCCGAACTCATCATCCTAAGGTTTACCGGAAATTATACATCCTCTTTCAGTGAGCTTTGGTTGTAATAGGGGGTGATAAATCACCAGGAGAGCAAAAATGACAAAAAGTATCCCGTCACAGAAAGGAATTGAGATAACTAGACAAAACAAAAGGATAGCTATTTCACAAGGTGGTGTGGAGATCTACCGCAAAGGCAAGCCTATAAACGGCGAAATGGTGAAATCCGGCTTTGTTTATCTAGTGATCGATTGTTCGGGGAGCATGACGGGGGGCAATAAACTTGACCAGGCTAAGCAGGGAGCTACACGTTTTACTGAGAAAGCCAGAGTCAGAGGCTACTCTGTTGGTTTGATCCAATTCCACTCTTATCCCACCCATCTCTGTGAGCCAGTTTCAAGGACCTCAATTCTCGAGCAACACCTAAAAAACATAGAAATAGGGGGTGGCACTGACATGGCTGAAGGTATTAAGGTCGCGCACCAGAAGCTCAGAACGAGGGAAGGAGCCCGGGTAATGGTGATAGTAACCGACGGAATGCCTAACGGTCCTGGTGATCCTGAAGCCACTATAAAAGCAGGAGCAAGGGCAAAAAGAGAGGGAATTGATATAATCACTATTGGAACAGGCGATGCCGACCAAGAATTTCTAAGAAAACTCGCCTCGCGGACTGAATTAGGAGTCAAGGTTTCAAGAGGCCAATTCCAAAAAGCGGTTACCTCAAGCGCCAAGATGCTGCCTCAATTGGGTTAAGGATAATTAGGAGCTGCAGGAGAGGTAGGTAATAAACTATGTCAGAATGGGAAGATTATTATCAGATATTGGACATTGACCCAGCAGCTAGTGAGGAAGAAATTAGAAAGGTTTACCGATATAAAGTCCTCTTCCTTCATCCTGACCGACTGCAACAATTTCCAGAGCGATTTCGGCATCGAGCTCAAGAGCAGTTGAAAAAAATAAATAGAGCTTATAATGTTCTGCGAGATCCTCAAAGGAGACAACAGTATCACTCTGAGTGGCTTAAGACAAAAAATACTCATACAGTTGTCAAACCAAAACCGGTGGTTGACCCTCCGTATATTAGCTTTAGAGATGTTAAGGCAAGAGAGGTCAAAAAGGCCTCTTTTATTATTGAGAACATAGGCGGACCTTACACTAAGATCTGGATTACCAATCCCGATTCTTGGGTAAAGGTGCTCAGCTGGACTTCGGTTACTTCTGATGATGAATTACCTTTAACAGTAAACATTGAAGCTGAGGGTAAAGATTGGGGACAAATTTATGCAGAATACATTCGGGTTAAATTGGATGAGGAAGAAATCGCAGTAAAGGTAGAACTTGAGACAAAACCTGAGCCCGTAAGAAAACGAGTATCGCCTAGACATATTTTGAAAGCTAGGCCAACTTCTTCATCATCCACAGTGAGCGCCCGACGAGAAACCCGGACCTGGGCCAAATGGACAATCGCTGGCGTCCTTTCCGCTCTATTGATTCTCATCTTCTGGTCAAGGCTCCCAACGGAAGTCGCGGGCATTACCAACTTCGAAGTTAGTCAGAGCTCCGTCTGGCTAACAGCATCTTTTACCCTCGTCGATGCTCAAAATGAGCCGGTAACTGCGGATCGTGAGGCACGTATTCGGCTCTACGATGGCGACGGAAATCTCATGTACGATAAAAGCTTGACCTTTGATAAAAACAAATTCGACAAACAGTCTAAGCAATATCGCTGGCAGATCTCCAAAAGACAACTTAGTTTGTTCACCTCTGCGGTCGGCTCTGTTGGGGAAGCGATAGTGCGTCTGAAGGCCGCATTAGCTCATGGACGAGCTGTTCTCGACGTTAAAAGTGGCGAAAATACCTTAACCGCAGAGTACTCAGAGATGGTTGTTTGTTCACCCGAGGAAGCGGAGGAGCGATTTAAAGAGATCTATTATTTCTCCGTAAGATGGCTCTTACAAGAGCGACTTAAGGACGAGTGGCGTTCTAACCTCGTTGTAATCGATTATGACATGCTCGGGAATTACGGTTGGGCCGTTGTCGGTGGGGTCAGCACAGAGTATGATTACTACGTAGTCCACAGCAAAGACCATGGTGAACATTGGTCTATTGCGTGGAGGGGCAATTCCCGGCCGTCATTCAAGGTAGAGTATTTGAACGAAAGGGAAGTTCGGGTAATCACACCCGACACTATCTTCCACACGAGAGACCAGGGCATGACCTGGACCAAAGCGGACCGGTAGAAAAATAGACAGGACTAATTAGAAGGTGATTTGAATGTTTAACGAAAATAGTGAACCTCTAATCATAGGCAGATGATCTGCCCCTCCAGAATCGGTCCAGTCATTATGTTCGACCAAGGATCGAAAAAAGGGGAATTGAAATGGCCAGAAGAGGCTACAGGCCTGAACAAGTCACTTTGCGCCTCGTCGCTGCCACAGGAGTTCGTATCCACTCCCAATTAGATGTGTATTTAATTGAATAGTCAAGTGACCAGCTCCCGGGGCTATTATTCCATTGACTCTAGCTTAGGAAGTGGTATATTTAATGGGGGCAGGTCAAGGAAATGAGAGCACAGGTCATATTGAAGATTAAAGAGGCTATATCAAGCCAATTTTATTAATCCAAATCAAGGGGTATAGTAACCTTGGACAATACTAACCTAAGAACTACGGTAAGGAGGAGAATATGTTCAAGACGCTGGAGATTGATTATGAGAAAAATAAAATCAAGCTTGATTTATTGAGACTTTACCCAAACATAGACATTGCCGAAACCTTGTCTAACCTTACCGGCAAATGGATTAAAGCAATAAAAGACGGTGAAGTTGAATTTACTGATGGAAGCAAGATAAATACAAAAGAATTGAATTACAAATTTATTAAACCATTAGTTTAGTGGTGAAAATATGAATCAGCAAACCAATCCCTTTATTGAATCAATTTCAGTTAACTTGTTTAACGGTATCTTCAATTCCGAGGTTAGATTTCAAAATGGTTTGAATATCATTAGTGGTGAAAATGGTACTGGAAAAACACAGTTGATTCAGCGTTTGAAAAACGATGCTGGGCGAAAATTTATCGATAATAAACCAAGTGATCGCATTGTCGTTTTCAACCCCCTTAGAAATGCCGAAAAGCGTACACAAGAGCAGATTGTTCAACGATTGCGGTCTCAAGATTTAAATCTGAAGAAGATAAACGATGCTTTAAAAGGATTTGCCATAAACGACTGGCAACTTACAACCTACTACTCTTTTGGGGAAATTTTCGTTTTGACTTATGAAGATTTATTTTTGGGTGGGGGTGTAACGATCGAGGAAGCAGTGAATCAGACAAAAAATAGCTTTAATAAGATTCTTACACAAGTATTCCCTCAATATGAGATTATAGCCGAGTGGCAGGATAAGCAATTAGACTTACTGATAAAAAAACAGGAGGACATCAAGATTAAAATAAATGAATTAAGTAGAGGAGAAAGTGAAGTTTTTGCTCTTTTATTCAGTATTTACGCCAGCAGAGACCATGAAGACATCTTTTTGATCGACGAGCCAGAACTTCATCTGAACTGGGATTTAGAAAGAGGTCTATTTCGGTTCTTGGATTTGTTTTGTAAAGAGCAAAAAAAACAAATTGTTGTAGCTACTCATTCACGAGTTGTTTTCGAAAGTGAATTTTTGCCCAAAACTCAATTTCTTGCATGGGAAAGTGGGCACATTATTGTAAAGGATAAACCGACGAATGAAATCCGGCAGAAAATTGCAGGTGACGCCTTGCAGCTTATTACTGCGTTTGATATCAATAAAGCCGTCTTCTATGTTGAAGATGAACCACAAAAGAAAGTTTTAGAATTTTTAAGCAGTCATTTCTCAAAAGATTTTTCCGTCTTTGTTGTAAATGGGCGGCCGAATGTCCAGAATCTTTGTCGGTACTTAACTAGTGAGGGACATAAAAATGCTTATTTCCTAGCAGATGGTGATAATCAAGGTATTCCTAAGGAACTTAAAAAAAACAATCAGTACATACAACTCAAGAAATACAGTATAGAAAATTACTTTTTGAATTCTATAGTCCTTGCAGAGACCGCTAATAAGACAGAGAAAGATATAAAAGACGCTATTAAAAAGGCAATAAAAACCTCACCGGAAGACCAACACACGAGGTCTTTCAAAGCATTGGCAGAGGTTTATGATATCCCCGATCAAGTTTTGGATACTTATAACGCCAAAAAAATTATTGAAGTTGTTTCTCAATCTTTGAACTTAAGCAACGGTTCAAATTTAATGGATAAATTTTTGGAAAAGTGCAAAGAAGAAAACAATGTGGAAGAGATATTTGGAGAAATAACACAGGTAATTAAAAAGCTGTGAAATTAATCTATGTCAAAATTATACTTACAAAACATCGTAGATCTTAATCTGGTATTAGGGTCGTTGGGTCAGAGAATCTAACACAATAACTGGACCGATTCTAGGGGGCAGGTCAGTAGTATTAATGGGGGCAGGTCACTTTACTGTCATATTTGAGGGAATCTAACAGTTTCTCGAACTCACTTGGCCTTCTGTAACCAGACTCTCTTTCGTACAGAATCAACTTCTTGATGCAAATACTAACTATTTCCTCATAGTTCGTCCCATCGAAACGTATGTATATAATGCTCGATGGCAATCCTAGCAGTCTCGTATCATCA
>SDBU01010202.1_pt1 | contig 10447 bp, 8 predicted proteins | sample 2277071 | NCBI WGS metagenome assembly SDBU01 (sample SAMN10397929, study PRJNA504765) | marine sediment metagenome | isolation source: marine sediment core GS08_GC12, 126 cmbsf | place: Arctic Ocean: Gakkel Ridge, Loki's castle | collected 2008
AGCAATGGATGCAGCGGTTGGTTCATTAATGATCCGCTCTACCTTCAGACCTGCAATAGTTCCCGCATCCTTGGTAGCCTCTCTTTGACCGTCGTTGAAATAAGCAGGAACAGTAATGACCGCTCTGGATATTTTCACTCCCAGATACTCTTCCACTGTCTGCTTCATCTTCTGTAGAATCCGGGCTGAGATCTCCTGAGGCAAAAACTCTCCCTTGCTGACCTTCACTTTTACCCGACCCTCAGAATCCTGAATAAGTTCATAGGAGACCTTCTTCTTAGCTTCTGTAATAGCCGCTTCCTCGTATTTTCGTCCCATTATTCTTTTGATAGAATTAACGGTATTTTGGGAATTGACCACCGCCTGTCTTTTGGCGGGAGTGCCCACCAGCATCTCCCCTTTATCAGTGAAGGCAACAATAGAAGGGGTTGTCCGACTTCCCTCCTGATTGGCTATAACTACAGGCTCCCCTCCTTCCATCACTGCCACACAAGAGTTGGTAGTACCCAGGTCAATACCAATTATCTTCTCACTCTTTTTGTCAGTCATAAATTCCTCCTTCATCCTCACCTTAAGTTCGTTACTTTTTGGGATTCTTGCTAGTCCGCTTGTTTACTTTCACTACAGCAGGTCTTAAAACCTTATCATTAAGGATATATCCCCTGCGCATCTCCTCTACGATGAGATTATCCGGATATTTTTGTGAGTCTATCATCCCCATAGCCTCGTGCAGGTGTGGATCAAACTCTTCTCCCTTTGCCTTAATTGGCATCACTCCCTGCTTCTTTAGCACCTCCCTCATCCGATTGAAGATCATTTTCACTCCCTCGGCAAAACGGGAAAAATTCTTTGATTTTTTGGTTGAATCTATGGCCAACTCAAAATCATCCAGAATGGGAAGGAACTCCTTTATAAGCCCCTCTGCGGCTGATCCCTTTAAGGTCTCTTTTTCCCGCAAGGTGCGCTGTTTGTAACTTTTGAACTCTCTCTTCAATCGCCCCAGATAGTCTAAATACTCCCTGGCCTCCCCATCCGTTAACTCCAGTTCCTTTTCCACATCCTTTAGTCCGTTCTTATAAAGGGAAAGCTCCTTCCTGACTTCTGTAAGTTTAGCCTGGACTTCGAGATGCTTAGCTTTATAACTGACTCTCTTTTCCTTGCCTTCTGTTTTTCCCATTCTTTACCTCTTCATATCCCTAAAAAATCAATGGAGACAGACTTAGGGGCTGTCCGAATTGAAATATTCGAGAGGGGAAACATCCCGCCTCAACGGCCTGCTTAGCGTATTTTAAGTAGGGGGAGGCAACGAGTCTCATTGAGCAAAGAATTCCTTAAACTAATTTAATAAAAAATCGCCCTCCTGTCAAGATTATTCAAGATTTCTGGGAGAAGAGGGGAGGAGAAAGTGACCGCTTTAAGGGCAGGCCTTGTATTGATCACCCTCTCATAATATTTTCAAAGCTTTTATTCTACAACAGCTATTTTTCCTCTGACTTCTTTAACTATATAAATATAGATACCTCTGGCTACTTTATCACCCTTTTCATTTCTACCATCCCACGAAAGTTTGCTGGCTCCACCTGTCTCCTCCAGAGTCCTCACCAGCTCTCCTCCAAGGGTGAAAATTTGAATCTCCACATATGTAACATAGGTTCCCCAGAATGCTAGGTTAGTATGTCTACTAAGAGAGAATGGGTTAGGATAAGCTACTGCCCCGGTGGGGACTACAATTACAGATACCTCTACGGTTTTTGTTCCACCGTTAGAGGTGACAGCTACCGTTCCGGTATAGGAGTTGAGAGACTCTGTCAAAGCATTCGTTTCAACGGTTACGGAAACTGTGTTATCATTGCCTTCAAAGCTGGTTGGAGTAACAGTTATCCAATCTTGACTAGCGCTAACATTGCCACTTAAAACTCCGCTCCCGGCGTTATAGGCTCGAAAAGTCATTGTCTTAGACGAGCCTTTCCCTATCTCACCAAAATCCAGATAGGAAGGCTCAACTTCCAGAAGAATGGCTCTAATCAGTATCGGATGGCTGGCAGACCAGCCTGATTCTGCGTTGTAGGTATCCTTGGCCTTTACCTTCACCTGGTAGGTGCCCTCACTAGACCAGGAATGGGATAAACTAGCTGAGCCTCCGCTGTCAACGAAAGACGTCCAATCAGACTCGGTCCCGTCGCCCCAGCTAAACTTAAAGGCTACCTGGTCTCCATCGGGGTCGGTAGTGGTCGCACTGAAATTGTAGGATGCTCCAGGAGTTCCGGTATCAGGTCCTGAGGGAGAGGAGGGAGTATTAGGAGGCTGATTTTCTGGTTCAGGTTCCGATGCAGGATAGATATAGCGAATACCATCTATGTCGTCCTGGTGCAGGCTCCTTTTCTTGGTTTCACCAGCAGAAGACCACCCGTACATCGTTTTTTCTGTATCACCACTATCATATAAATCCCCCAGAAGCAGGGTATGTCCGAACTCGTGGGCAGCAAGGTTCTCAACGTCCATTTTTCCCGTTTCTTCTGTCGATGACCAGGTGAATTGGTTTTGAAATTCAATGTCACATTCGAGAATTCTCAGCGTACCTCCCTCATACCAGATGTAACATACTGCGATGACACCGGGGTCCTGACTGTCACCCCAGGAGACCACGTTGTGGCCATCATAGATTAGCCCGCGAGTGCTCGTTCCCACGTAGGTTTCGGTAAAGTAACTACCACTGACATTCTCCCAGGTTTGATAGCCCGCCCGGATGGCATCAAACTCTCCGGTACAGTCGGCGGTTCCATTTTCATTTATTTCCCAGGTAACTGGCAAATCACTATCAGCCCAATGCTTGCCATCATAAACATAGGCAAACAAGGATGTGGCCAGAGTGGCAATAAGAGCTACTGAAAAGGCAAGAATTATGATGGGCCCGAGTTTCCCCCTGATAGACTTGGGCAGTCCCACCCTGAACCGAGGTCTCCTCAGGAATCCAGACCCGCTTGATCTAGATGTCATCGGCCTAGTCCCGGTCCCTGCATGATTTCTCTAATTTGACTGATAAGGCTATCCAAAAGAATTTCCTGCTCCAGAACTTTATTTTTAACTTTACCATCCTCAATGGTGTACTTGCCCTGAAATAAACCTGCAACTTTGAAAATGGGTAGTTTTTCTATCCTGAGAAATAAGAATACCTCCTCACCTTTCCTAAACTCTGGCGTATCCGATACCTTGAGGCCGATACCACCAACTTCTCCCCCTGGTACCTTGATGGTGATTTCCTTGACCTCTTTCATATTTGGAAGAGCTTTAGTATATTCTCTGACAGAAATGATAATATAGGTATAAATTAAGGTTCTGTCCTTGTTCCATCGACTCTCCATACTCTTAACTTTCCCAATTAGGATGGAGTCCGCCTCATAAGTTAGCTCTTCTATACTCTTTCTTACCATCAGGGCATCTGCTTGATTTGTAAAAAATCCAATTCCTAAGGAAAAGATAACCACACTCGAGAGAATAAAACATATCTTTTTCACTGTATCTCTCCTTTTCAATGATAAAAGCTGTATAGACATCGTGTTCTACGTATGACCGGCTACGGCGAGGCGGCCCCGACAGTGACTTCTGGCATCCTCTTGAAGAGCGGCTCTTTTAGGAAGGATTCTATATCTTATATGCAAAAAGCCAGCCATGTCAAGGAGACCAAGGATGCTGGACCTTGAGCTATGCGAAAGATGAGGTGATATCGGTAGTAAGCTGTTACGTAACATAATCTTGACAAAGCAATACCTTTGATATATTTTGGGAAGGAAATCGCTCCCTTAAAAGGCCTATTTTCCATGCATGAGGCGATGTTCTATGAAAAGATGGAGGACAAAGCAGTAAGATGCGAACTATGTCCTCATAGCTGTAAGATCGCCAACCAAAAGAGAGGTATATGCGGGGTCAGGGAAAATAAAGAAGGTGTGCTCTACAGTCTGGTCTATGGAAAGGCAATTTCCTGGGCTATTGATCCCATCGAGAAGAAGCCTCTCTACCACTTTCATCCAGGCTCGGATATCTTCTCTATAGCCACTATGGGGTGCAATCTCAGCTGCGGGCACTGTCAGAACTACAGCATTTCTCAGTTATCGGGAGAGGAGATTGAGGGACAAGATCTTTCCCCCGAGAAGGTTGTATCGCAGGCCAAAATCGCAGGGTGCCTCAGTATTGCTTACACCTATACCGAGCCTACTATTTTCTTTGAATACGCTTATGATACCTCAAGATTGGCTAAAAAGGACAACCTTAACAATATTTTTGTCACCAATGGATATATGAGTGAGGAGAGCCTTAAGAAAATGAGCCGCTATCTTGATGCTGCTAATGTTGACTTGAAATCTTTCAGTGAGAATCACTACAGAAATATATGTGGAGGAAAACTTAAGTTTGTACTTCAGATTCTGGAGCTTATGAAGGAGCTAGGAATCTGGCTGGAGGTAACTACCTTGCTCATCCCTACCCTTAATGACTCCGAGGGTGAGCTAAGGAAAATAGCTGAATTTATACTCCACCTAGGCAGGGATACCCCCTGGCATGTTAGTCGCTTTTATCCATCTTACCGCATGATGGATCTTCCCCCTGCTTCGCTCGAGACCCTTCATCGGGCCCGGCAGATAGGCCTGGATACAGGATTGAGATATGTTTACACCGGAAATGCTCCCGGTGATGAGGGAGAAAATACCTACTGTTACCAGTGTAGGCGAGCAATAATTGTACGCTATGGTTACCATATTAAGGTTAATCATATCCAGAGGGGCCTGTGTGAATACTGCAAGGCCAAAATTGATGGGATAGGACTCTAGGGCAGGATCATATAAATGAATTACCAGACCAGTATTGGCTTAGAGGTTCATGTGCAGCTTTTAACCCGGAGCAAACTCTTTTGCGGCTGCAGCACCCAATTTGGGAGCTCTCCTAACTCTCAAACCTGCCCCGTATGCTTGGGGCTGCCCGGAGTACTTCCCAGTATCAACAAAAAGGCTGTGGAGTATACCATCTTGACAGCTCTAGCCCTGAGTTGTAAAGTGAGCCCTTTCTCAAGATTTGCCAGGAAGAACTATTACTATCCAGATCTCCCCAAGAACTTCCAGATCTCCCAATATGACGAGCCTATAGCTAAAGATGGGTATCTCAAATTTGAATTAGATGGCAAATCTCGGCGGGTGAGAATCCAGAGGGTGCATGTGGAGGAAGATGCGGGAAAAATTATCCATGGAGAGGAGATACAAAACCCTGAAGACAAAGATTCCAGCTTCATTGACTATAATCGCACAGGTATCCCTTTGATGGAGATTGTCAGCTACCCCGAGATTCACTCTCCTGAAGAAGCCTACCAGTATCTTGTCAATCTAAAAAGGGTCCTGGGGTATCTTGAAGTGAGCGATTGCAATATGGAGGAGGGTTCTCTTCGCTGTGATGCTAACATCTCCCTGGCTCCCAAAGGGACTGGATTAGGAGTTAAGACAGAACTTAAAAACATGAACTCCTTTAAGGAAATAAGGGAGGGACTGGCCTCTGAGATAGAAAGACAGGCTGCTCTTTTGCATAAGGGGGAAAAGGTGGTTCAGGAAACCCGGCTCTGGGATTCTCATGAGCAGGCAACTATCCCCATGCGGAGTAAGGAAGAAGCCCATGACTATCGCTATTTTCCCGAGCCGGATCTTCTCCCTCTCAAGGTTTCTCAAGGATGGATTGGATCTGTTAAAGAGGCTGTGGTGGAGCTTCCTTTTCATCGCTATCAAAGATTCATCTCAGAGTACCATCTTCCTTCCTACGATGCAGGTGTCCTCACCGACTCAAGAGAACTAGCCGATTATTTTGAAGAATGTGTTAGAAATTTCCCCCACCCTAAAGTAGTGAGCAATTGGATCATGGGAGAGTTTCTTCGATTAGCCAAGAAAGAGACAGGCTCCCTCCAGAAAATAAAGATAAAACCTTTGATGCTGGCTCATCTCCTTGAAAAGGTAGAGAAGGGTGTAATTAGTGGAAAATTGGCCAAGGAAGTTTTCCAAAAAATGTTCCAAAGCGGAAGATCCGCAGAAGAGATAATCTCTCAGGAAAAATTGGGTCAGATTAGCGATGAAGGGAAGCTTGAGGAAATAATTCAGAGAGTAATGATGCAAAGCTTAAAAGCGGTGGACGACTTTAAAAAGGGAAAGGATAAGGCGCTCATCTTTCTGGTAGGACAAGTTATGAGGGAAACTAAAGGACAGGCAAATCCTGACCTGGTCAATAGACTCCTTAAGGAGAAAATGGGGGTGAGAGAATGAAGAAAGATTTTCTTTCCATCTCTGATCTCGGCAGAGAGGAAATTTTGGAACTATTTGAAAGGGCCGACTATCTCAAGGGCCTTCTGGAGAAGGGGGAAATCTATCATCCTCTTCAGCAAAAGACTCTGGGAATGATCTTTCGAAAATCATCCACTCGTACTCGCGTCTCTTTCGAAGTGGGCATGTATCAGCTAGGAGGACATGCAATTTTCCTTCCTTCTCAGGAGATGCAGCTTCAAAGAGGGGAAAGTATTGAAGATACAGGGAGGGTTCTGTCTAGATATGTTGACGGTATCCTCATCAGAACTTTTGATCAAAATGAGGTGATGCGACTCGCCGCGGCGGCCACTATTCCTGTCATCAATGGTCTAACAGATCTTCTCCATCCCTGCCAGGCCTTATCGGACTATTATACGCTCTGGCAAAGAGGGAAAAAATTGGAGGGACTGAAACTAACCTATCTAGGGGATGGGAACAATGTTTGTAACTCATTAATTCTAGGAGCAGCTAAACTGGGAGTTCGTATGGCTATAGCCAATCCCCCCGGTTATGGACCAGATAAAAAAATAATCAATAAAGTTAAAGCATCGGGCCAGATTACCCTCCTTAATGATCCTCTTGAGGCAGCAAAGGAGGCTGATGTTCTTTACACCGATGTCTGGACAAGCATGGGAAAAGAAAATGAGCAAGAGTACCGCAGGAAGGTATTTAAGCCGTATCAGCTTAACTCTACTTTATTAGGGCGAGCGAAAAAAGAGGTCTTGGTTATGCATTGTCTTCCTGTCCATCGGGGAGAGGAAATTACCTCCGAAATTATGGACGGTGAAAGCAGCATCGTTTTCGAGCAAGCTGAGAACCGCCTTCATTTTCAGAAAGCCCTTTTGGCTGAGCTTTTGAGCTAAAGAGAATGCAAAAATAAGGTGCCCAAAGGACACCCTGGGTAGAGACACAAACTTCAAGAGGAGAAATCTATGAAGGAAATAAAAAAAATTGTTCTGGCTTATTCAGGAGGATTAGATACCTCGGTAATTCTCTTCTGGCTCAAAGAGAAGTACAAGGCGGAGATAATTACTTATACCGCTAATTTAGGACAGGGGCCGGAGCTGGATGGCATTGAGGATAAGGCCAAAAAAACAGGTGCAAGTAAGACTTATGTGAAGGATATTAGAGAGGAGTTTTGCCATGATTACGTTTTTCCTGCCCTCAAGGCAGGCGCCCTCTATGAGGACAGGTATCCCTTAGCTACCGCCCTGGCCCGACCCCTGATCACTAAAGGATTGGTAGAGATAGCGGAGCAAGAGGGAGCAGAGGCCATCGCTCACGGGTGCACCGGTAAAGGCAACGATCAGGTGAGATTCGAGTTAACCGCCAAGGCACTCGATCCAGACCTTATCATCCTGGCTCCGGTGAGGGAATGGGAACTTGGATCCAGGGAGGAAGAGGTAAGATACGCCCAAAAGCACAACATTCCGGTTGAGATCACAGAGGAGAAACCCTATTCCCTGGATAGAAACCTCTGGGGGGTAAGTATCGAATGCGGCCCTCTGGAGGACCCCTGGGAAGAACCTCCTCCTGATGCCTACGAGATAACCTCTTCACCCGAGGAAGCTCCCGATAGGCCAACCTATATAGAGATTGAATTCCGGCAAGGGATCCCTATTAAGCTGAACGGGAAAACCTTGCCCGCTCACCTCCTCATCGAAGAGCTGAACCGAATAGGGGGAGAGAACGGGGTAGGAAGAATAGATATGGTGGAGAATAGACTCATTGGAATAAAATCTAGAGAGATCTATGAGGCCCCTGCGGCAACTGTCCTCCATACGGCTCACCATGCACTGGAGAAACTCAACCTGGACAAGGACACTTTTCATTTCAAGCAAATCATGGCCTCCAAGTATGCTGAACTGGTCTATAATGGCCTATGGCTTTCCCCTCTGCGTCAGGCTCTGGATAGCTTCGTAGATCAAACCCAGAAATTCATCAGCGGAAAGATCAGGGTAAAACTCTATAAAGGCATGTGCCAGGTAGTGGGAAGAAAGTCTCCCTACTCCCTCTATGAGAAAAGATTGGCTACCTATACTGAGGAAGACATTTTCGACCAGAAGGCTGCCAAGGGATTCATGGAAATATGGGGCCTTCCCTTGAAGACATTGGCCCGATTAAGAAGCACCCAGAAAAAAGATACCTAAATCCCAGGAGAATGATAAGTAAACTCGGAGTAGATTCGGAATATAAGGAGGACAGCCTATGATTTCACGCTATACTCTACCCCGTATGGGGAAGATATGGAAAGAAGAGGAAAAGTTCGCCTTATGGCTTAAAATCGAGATTCATGCCTGTGAAGCCTGGGCAGAGTTAGGAGAAATTCCCCGGGATGCCCTGATTAAGATAAAGGAAAGAGCCAACTTTGACATTGAGCGAATAAAAGAAATCGAGAAGGAGGTAAAACACGATGTGGTCGCCTTCCTTACCAATTTAACTGAATTCATTGGTCCGGAGGCTCGTTATGTCCATTTCGGACTAACTTCTTCCGATATACTGGACACAACTTTAGCCTTACAGATGAAGAGGGCGGGAGAAATCATTACTGAGGATCTGGAAAGGCTGGTTGCGCTCTTAAAGAAAAAAGCGGCCCAATATAAGGATCTCCCTATGATGGGGAGAACCCACGGAATACACGCAGAACCCATAACTTTAGGCCTGAAATTTGCCCTGTGGTTTGAGGAAACTAACCGGAATCTTGAGAGAATGAGGCAGGCCACGGAGCAAATTGCCTGTGGGAAGATCTCAGGAGCGGTAGGAACCTATGCTTATCTGGACCCCCGGGTAGAGGAGTATGTATGTCAGAAACTGGGTCTTATCCCTGCTCCAGTATCCAGTCAAATCATCTCGCGAGATCGCCATGCCCAGTATTTATCCACCCTCGCCCTTATTGCCTCTTCTTTGGATAAATTTGCTTTAGAGATTCGGCTCCTGCAGCGCACAGAGACCAGGGAACTGGAAGAACCATTTACCAAGGGTCAGAAAGGCTCCTCAGCCATGCCCCATAAGCGTAACCCCATCCTCTCGGAGCGGATTTGTGGCTTGGCCCGTCTGGTAAGAAGTAACGCTCAGGCCTCTCTTGAGAATATTCCTCTGTGGGGAGAGAGAGATATTTCTCACTCCTCCGTGGAAAGAGCAATTATTCCTGACAGTACCATCCTGGTTGATTACATGCTGGAAAAGTTCATCCAGATCCTGGATGCTCTTTCCGTTTATAAGGAAAATATGAAAGCAAATTTGGAGATGACCGGAGGGCTTGTCTTTTCCGAAGGCATTCTCCTTGAACTGGTAAAGAAGGGGGTCTCCCGTGAGGATGCTTACCGGATGGTACAAAGAAACGCTATGAGGACCTGGCAGGAAAATAGAGACTTCCAGGAGCTGGTAAGAAAAGATTCTGAAATAGCTAACTACTTAAATAAAGAGGAAATCAAATCCATATTTAGCCTGAAGCATCACCTCAGGTGGGGGGATAAGATCCTGAAAAGATTGGGAATTTTACCTGGTGGGAGTGAGGAATGAGCACTTTCGTTCATCCTACAGCTCTGGTTGATCCAAAGAGCGACCTGGATGATGAAGTAAAAGTGGGCCCTTATTCCATAATTGGTAGCGAGGCAAGAATAGGAAAAGAAACCATCATCGGTCCCCAGGTCCTGATAGAGGGCTGGACCAGGATTGGCAGGCGATGCACCATTGGCAAGGGGGTGATCATAGGAACTCTACCCCAGGATACAAGTTTTGAAGGAAAAAGGAGCTTTGTGGAAATTGGAGATGACAATCTAATCCGAGAATACAGCACTATTCACCGGGGTAGCAAGAGTGAGAGCGTAACCAGAATAGGCAATGAAACCTTTTTGATGACTTACTCCCACATCGCTCACAACTGCACCGTAGAAGATGAAGTGGTGATTGCCAATATGGGTACCCTGGCTGGATATGTTACTTTAGAGAAAAAAGTTATGATTGGAGGTCTTTCAGCTATACACCAGTACGTCAAGGTCGGAGCCTACTCTATCATTGGAGGATGCTCTAAAGTCATTAAGGATGTTCCCCCTTATACGAAAGCAGATGGTCATCCCGCTACTCTTTGGGGACTTAATACCATAGGACTGCGCCGA
>SDBU01010203.1_pt1 | contig 10446 bp, 6 predicted proteins | sample 2277071 | NCBI WGS metagenome assembly SDBU01 (sample SAMN10397929, study PRJNA504765) | marine sediment metagenome | isolation source: marine sediment core GS08_GC12, 126 cmbsf | place: Arctic Ocean: Gakkel Ridge, Loki's castle | collected 2008
TGAGGAAATGTTATGGCGAGGCCGTTGCGTATTGAATATAAGGGAGTCTTTTATCACACAACATCTCGCGGAAATGAGCGAAGGAGGATATGTTTTGCCGAATTGGACTATGGTAGATTCAAGGAAAAGGGTAGAAGATATCACTGTCAATTTGTCCTGATTCAAGGGCTGGTACATTTCCGACCCCATTTTTCTTGCATTTTCATTATCTCTAATACCCGTCTCCCCGAGGTCTCCTGGTGGGGCGGTGGGATGACGAAGGAACAGTTCGAGGATCGCCACGTGCTCTTCATGCAAGAGGACAAAGCCTCGTGCATAGATAAATTGCTTGCAAAGGCTCTTCAATGATGGAGAAGTATCTTACTACAAAGGACCGAAAGATGAACGACGAAAACCGCAACTACGGCACTAGATCGGATCAAATTCATGAATTTTTCAAGGTCAAACGCGAATGGTCGAAGGTTAAGGATAAAATTGTTGGAAATTATATTGCATGCTATCTCAAAACCGTCCAACATCGTGGCCGCCCGATTATTATTGTGGACGCTTTTTCGGGTCCAGGACGATTTGGAGACGGACCGGATGGATCGCCATTAATAATATGTAAGACGATTGAAAAGATGCCTAAGAGTGGTGTGGGAATAGCATGCCTATTCTCCGACTCTCATCCGGCGCACCGGGCTGCTCTGGAGGATTGTCTATCTGAATATATAAGTAAAGGGATTGCAGAAAAGCCCCTATCAGATTTCACAGACACCCTTTTGCGAGCGCTGGAGGTTGGGAAAGATTCAACTCTATTCTTTTATCTCGACCCATATGGTATCAAGGACCTTGAGTTCGACACAGTAAGGCAAATCTACGAGAGAGACAGGGATCAAAGCACTGAAGTATTGATTAATTTTAACTTCAGAACATTTATGAGAATGAGCGGGAATTGGAATTATGACGATTCAGCCAGTGAGGTTGCAAACAAGGTCAGAGAATCAAAGACAGAAACGGTAAACAGCGTCATGGGTGGTAACTACTGGCTAAAGATTGTGACCAACTCTTCAATGGACAAAATTCAACGAGAAGACGCAGTTGTAGGTGCTTATATGGATCGCGTGCGGGGATTCTTTCAATATACATACTCGATCCCTGTAAAAGAAATCGATGAAGGATCTAACATTCCTGTAGACGATTTATCGAAGTACCATTTGATCTTTGGAACACGTAGCCCTCGAGCTGTCGTTTATATGAACGATGTAGCGAATATTGCTCTTGAGCCATACTTTAATCAGTTTACAGAAGGGCTCCTATTCCCGATGACTCCAGAGAGATACGAGCCGGCCTCTGTGGAAGAGGTTAAGACAGCAATTGTCGAGGCCGTAAAAGAACAACCAGTGAAAAGGCCCCAGATCTATGAAGCAATTGTCCCTAAATATTTTCTCCACTACCGATCTAAAGATTATCGGGCAATGATTGATAATCTTGTATTCAAGGAGAATAGATTATTCGGTGATCCTCGAACTCTAAAACGCAAGAACCAGCTGAATAATCAAACGCTAATCTCAGTAAAACCGTGGAATTGAGGCTTAGATGGATGAGCGCTAAATCTTCAATAGAGTGGACCAATTCTACCTGGAATCCCGTCACGGGGTGCAGCAAGATCAGCCAGGGATGCAAGAACTGCTATGCCGAAAGGATGGCGAGACGACTTCAGGCAATGGGACAACCCAACTACACTAAGGGATTCCAACTTGCCATGCACGAGCACGCATTGAATCTTCCGCTGAGTTGGAAAACACCTCAGGTGATTTTCGTTAATTCAATGAGTGACCTGTTCCATAAGAACGTGCCGCTGGAATTTGTTCTAAAAGTCTTCGGTGCAATGAATCACGCCGATTGGCACATTTACCAAGTTTTAACGAAACGCTCTGGCCGCCTGCGGGAGCTTGACCGAAAGCTTTCCTGGTCTCCACATATCTGGATGGGAGTAAGCGTTGAAACCGAAAAATATCTGAGCCGTGTTGATGATCTTCGCCAGACAAGCGCTCACCTGAAGTTCCTCTCACTTGAGCCGTTTCTTGGCCCGATGCCAGAACTCGATCTGTATGGGATTGACTGGGTGATCGTGGGTGGTGAATCCGGCCCAAAAGCGCGACCAATGGACCTAGGTTGGGTCACTGAAATACGAGACCAGTGCATCGACGCGATGGTCCCTTTTTTCTTTAAACAATGGGGGGGAGTGAACAAAAAGAAGACAGGTAGACATTTAGAAAACCGCACCTGGGATCAAATGCCATGCGTCTTTGCAGAGGAGGAGACACATAGGTGATACTGAGGGACTTGGCGCCAGCCCTTGACATGTGACACTTGTTGCACGTATTGGACGGGTTAGAGTCAGAGCACCGAGGATACAAGATAAAGAACGCTGAGCTTTTCCGCAATGGCCAAAGTAAACCAGAGGTTTTAAAGGAAAGTAAAGAGTGATAAAATCCCAGGGGATAGGTATGAAGAGATTTGGATAAATTGTGGGAAGTGCGGAACGTCCATAAGAATCTAAATAACTACTCATAAAATAGTTTCTTATATTTTTATGGACGTCCCCAAAAGTCACACGCATCGGAATTGTTAAAACGAATCAAGGAAGAACAGGCGGAAAAAGATGGAAAAATAAAAACAGGTAGCATGAAGAGAAAAAAGAAATGATGATTAAGGTAATTTCAGAATTTTCGACAATACATTCCAGGAGCAAGCCAAAATGTATATCTATGCTATCCATCTGAGACATTTTAGAAGATTTTCACGGCTCACTGTATATCCCAATGCTGATCTTAATGTCTTAATTGGTCCCAACAACAGCGGAAAAACTTCTATCCTCCGTGCCCTTGATCTCATTCTGAATCCTTCCCATCACCCCTACATTGAAGATTTAGTGGGAAAGTTTGACTTTCATAATGCTGATCCCACCAAAGCTATTGAGATATGGGGATATCTTCATCTGGAGGGTTCAGAATCTTCAGATTTACATGCCCAATTTGGTGACAAGGTTTCGAGATGGATGCTATCTGATAAAAAATCCCTTAAGAGCAAACTACAAGAAAAAACAGACTCGGAAGGATTGCCATTTATCCCTGCCGTGAAGCAACCAATGGAGGAAGAACAAGTTGGTAGTGACGATACCGGTATTATTGAACTCTTGGCAGTTCGCTTTTCAGCAGCTTGGCAGGAGGAAAGCGGCGGTTTCGAGCTATCCTGGAAGATAGTAGACGAGGTAGGAGATGAAATTCCATTCACACAAGCTGATCGTCGTGCCATAGGTTTTACCTTGATACCAACCAATCGAGATCCTGCACGGATGCTTGGTTTCACAAGACGATCTTTACTCGGGAAAAGCCTTGAAAACATGGAAATTTCTGGCCCCTTACATGATATCTTAGAAAAAATTGAAGAGCTTAAGGGGCCTCTCAAGCAAACTGCGTCTATGAAAGAGGTACTTAAGTCCATTAAAAAGACTATTACAGATCTTCGACTATTTGAAGGCGATAGTGAGGTTGAGGCTACAATCACTTTTCTGAGAGCAGAGATTGGAAGGCTGAGAGGAGCCTTAGAGTTAGCTTTCAGCACAATTTCGAAGGGAGAAAAGGCAAAGGCTGATATAGATACTGATGATATAGCACGGCCTGACGACCAGCAGAATAGTTTTTCAGTACCGCTTTCATATCAAGGCGACGGAATCCAAAATGCGCTGCTACTTGCGACCTTGTCCTCAAAGGGTGCAACAAAGACACAGTCGATCGAAGCAATTGAGGAACCGGAGCGCAGTCTGGAGCCTTGGCGTGTAAGATCTTTGTTTGCAAACCTCGCATCGCAAAACAGTTCACAATTATTCATAACTACCCATTCGCCGATAGCTGTTGGAGAAATAAAAGGTGCAGATAGCCTCCTTCTTTTGGTTTCGAAGCTGAGGTCAGATGGTCAGACCCACCATACAACAGAATTTACGGCAATTGCCGGCCGAGATCTTCCCGACTCAGTTAAAAAGGAATTCGAAAGGTTGCGGGACATATATGCCAGATGTCTTTTTGCCCGCTTAATACTTGTAGTTGAAGGCTCGTCAGAAATGGGCTATCTTCCGGTAGCCTTGGCAGCGGCGGCAAAGAAGCGTGGCGGGCCGGATTTAATCTGTCTGGGGCTCGAGTTTTTCGAAAACGATGAAGCAAGAAAAAATATGCATATACGTGCTAAGCATTTAAAAGTTCTCGGCAGACGAGCTGTGGTGCTTCTTGATTACGACGCAAAGACAGAAAAAGAAGAGGCAGAAACGAGAAAGCGATTAAAAGATACAGCATCAGAAGCCGATGCGGTATTTGTCTGGTGTGATAATGCAATCCTTGAAGGAATCTGCGGATGTGATTTGGAAGTAATCTTGGCAGAGGGAACATCATTAGAAAAACTAACGGCGGCAATAAAAACCATTTATAGTGACCCCGGGCATGAAATTGATCAGGATAAGTGGCAAAGAGAACAATCCAAACAATCACAAGAAGGTTGCCCTTTGGTTGCGAAGGTGCCTGAAGAATTTCCCGATCCAAACATATATTCGTTCGATAATCTTGAAGAACCGGCTGCAAGATTAACGCTGTTCACCTTGATGCATACCCCTCACTCAATAAAAACAAGCAGAGACATGCGTAGACTTGCTGAATCACTCGGCGATGATCTGCCGGAAGCAGTGATGCGCTTGTACGACAAACTGAGAGGGCTATTGGAGGATAGCCAAAAGGTTTCAAGAATCGGATATTGGGATCTCTGGAAAGGAGTTTTTGTTGATACTGGCCAATCAGTATGATGCTTTCACTTTGGATACAGAACAACAAAATGTTGTGTCGGCTTTTCTGTCTGGCCAGAACGTTATGGTTGAGGCTCCTCCAGGTACCGGCAAGACATACTTGGGCGTGGCATTGGCAGCAAGCTGTATTCGATACGACGTATTAAGTGACCATGGGAATGTCTTATTCCTCACTTTTTCGAAAAATGCGCGTGTTCAAATTGAGGCGCAAATGGAGCGACTTTTTTCTGAGGGAAAAATCAATTCAAAGGAAAGGCGACATATCGCAATATCAAACTATCACTCATTTTTCTTCGAATGCTTGCAAAAGAAAAAGGCTCTTTGGGGGGTGAAAGGACGGATCCGGGTTGGTTCTCTGAAAGCTAGGGAAACGATGCTTAAAAAACTTGCCAAGAAGGATGGTTCCAAGAAATCAAAAAATTGGGAATATGCACTTCTCTCATCAGCTTTTGCATTACAAAAGTTTCATGCAACCGTCATTTTGGGATCATGTGCAATTGAATGTCCTTCCCATCTGAAGGATAAAGCATTTGATATTGCTGTGCAATGCCTATACAGCGCTCACCCTCATTATGATGACTTTGCCCCTTTAATGCTTGATTTATTGGAATCAAGCCCTGCTTTCCTACGATACCTCAGAGCTAAATACCCTGTGATCGTGTTGGACGAATTTCAAGACACGGACAGACTTCAATGGGAAATCATCAATATATGGAAACCTTCGAGGCTGGTGATCCTTTATGACAGGTTTCAGATGATCTATGAATGGAGGGGATCGTCTCTGCAGCGGATAAATGATCTAAGGTCAGCACTTGGGCCGTTCCAAGAATTCAATCTTCAGACAATTCACAGAAATAAGAGCGGGGGCAAGGGATTAGCGCAATTCCTTATGGCCTTGCGGGAAGATAATCTCGAAGGAGAGAATGCCCATAAGCTGCCTGGAGCAGTTCATGCAGAATGGCTGAAACTGAAAAAGATGGAAGCCCATAGCATTGCACCACCCGCAAAACGAGCACGTCCTTGGATTTCATTTATATTGGACGAGTGCCGCCAAACAAAAAAACGAGCCGCAGTTATCACGCGGGGTAATGATCTATCCATAAAATTGCAAAGAATGCTTTCAGATAAGGGTAAGGGTAAGACGGCAAGGCCTTTCTTTCCCTGTCGTCGTATTACCTCAAATGACAGCATCGAAGAGATTTTAAGGGATAGGATAGAAGGTTTAAAAAGCATTAAAACAGGCTCCCCATTGGCCTCTTGGCTCGGTGAATGTATAGATATTCTGGTCGGCGGTAAACAAAGGATCACTGTAGAACGTTCCAAGGATAGTGTGAAGGTAGAATTTGCGTCACTCGTAAAAAAAGCTATAAAAACAGGAACAGGTACTCTTGGTGATTTGTTGCCCATAGGAAGGGCTGATAAAACTTGCTGGATGAAAGTCCAACCCAGTTTTGATTGTCTCGTGAACAAGGTATGTAACTGGAAGATAAATGACCTTGGAGATTGCTTGCAGTCCGTAATTGACATATCATGGCAACTGTCGAGGCATTATGATTTTTGCCTTGATCCCGATGCTTTATATCTGTTTAAGGCTTTGACTACAGCTGCCTACAGACTACCGGAACATGTGGAACCAATAGAAGCCATTGAAAGATTGGAAGATGCCTTACTGCAAGCATCATTTCTTGCAATAAGAAAAACTTCTAAATTCCCTGTATTTCTGTCTGCACATCAAAGCAAAGGACGTGAATTTGACCATGTCATAATACCCTGGTTGGCAAATGTTCCTGAGGACAAGACCAAATATTATGAGGGAATGAACCAATTTGGTAAGATTACTGGCGACGTTATGCGCGACGATGAAGAACGACGGTTGCTATACGTAGCATTTTCAAGGGCGAAAGAACGTGTAACTATTCTATATCCAGAGGAATCCCCCAGCACTCTTTTGCGTCAGTGGGGACTGTTGCGAGGGTAATAGAATAGTGAAATATTTTCTACTAAAGTGAATGATAACGTTGGTTCTAAGACAACTTAAAAGTGGGCGTCGATCTGAATTTGTGGCTCAAATCTTTATTCTTGCCACAATCACCTCATCGCTTAGCGCTTATGAGTTAGTGAAACAGCGGCAAAAACATTTTCTTCACAGATGAGGATCGGATCTTGGTTTGGGAAGCCCTTTGCTATATCAATAGGATGCATTTCTAAGGGAACCTTGTCAATGTGACAAATTCAAGCCCCACTATGGAGGATTTAGCATAATGAAAAAAGAAGATGCAATTAAGAACTTTGTCCGTAGATATTATAGAATTCTATATGAGAAAGAAAGCTTCGACAGAATAAGATATAAAGATCTTAAGAGAGTTTATTTCGGGAAAGAATTACAGCATAAATTTGGCATTCCGCGGGACAAAGAAATATGCAACTTCCTTGTGGATTTTTTGATAAAGGCCCAAAGGATATCTGACAAGGAGACTTTAGAAAAGATAATATCAGAAAGCCCGTTCCTGAAAATGAGTAATATAAGACCAGATGATTATACCGCTCTTATGGATTTGGTGACAAAAAAATATGCTATTAAGGAAGATATGCAGGGATTAAAGGAAGTCGAAAGAATCGAAAAACAACTTGAATGGATTAAGAGAGGTAGCACAAAAAAAATTGATGATCTCATACAGAAAAGGGAAGAAGAATATCGCAGGTTGCCTTCAATTCTAGATGATATTGATTTCAATGAACCTAAAGAATTGCCTAAAGAAGATGAAATAAAAGAATGGTGGGAAGAACTGAATTTGAGAGAAAACCCATTCCCTGGTCCACTGGATGGTTTTTTCCTAATTAACAAATCGCTTTACGATGAAATAATTGTTGAAACTCAACCGATACAATGGGCACTAACTAAGATAAAAAGGGGACAATTTGATTTTTTTCATAGAGGATTTTTATTGGGTGGCGAATTTGGTACTGGTAAAACTACTTTCTTTGATTTTATGGCTCCACATCTAACTATTAAACGCATTGAACCAATTAGGATTTCACTTTCAGAGAACATCAGTGAAGCACATTATGTTCAGAAATTTGAAAAAGAAATGTGTATGAAAATTGCCAAAATAGCTAAGATATATAGCCTTCCGATAACATCCAGTATCATTGACTTTGAGGAAGCAAGATTGCAAATGCTTGAAATTCAAGGCAAAGGTGCAAAAGGTTTTTTTGTTTTCTTGGACGATTTGCATAAACACAAAGATTCGAATCGTGTTTTTAATTTCCTAGCTAGTCTTCAAATAACCAAGAATATTTTCTCCCGGGATGGTATCAATGTTGTCTTTGTGGTTTCGGGGTTTCCGATTTGGAGAGATAAGATACGTCAGGATTCTGCCTTAACGGGTTTTTTTGATGCTGGCGATGAATTGATCTTGCCAGAGGTTACGCCAGAAATTGCTGCTCAAGCTATTAAAAAAAGGCTTCAAGCGTTTTCTATAAATCCTGAAAAAGAACTAACAGTTAAAGAAGAATTTCTTAAGACTATTTTTAAGATAGTTAGTTCTGAAATTGGGCGAGCGAATATTGGTTTTAGACCTTATATACAAGAAGCTGTCAAAAAATTTAAAGAAAAGAAATTTGACATACTTAGCATAGATTTTACAAAAGTTGATGAAGATATTATGAAAGAAATAAGGCTAACCTTAGAAGCAAATGATGATTTCAAGAAGAGTATAAGCAAATTAGTATTTGCTGGAGGAATAAAGAAAAAAGAAGTTAGAGAAATGACACTTAAAGTTTTATGTGAAATATACTTGAGAAGAGGGGTTAGGGAAGATGAGGAAATATTTGATAAGAACATGTTTTCATTTAAAAAGTTAAGTGAATGTGGACTTATTCAAAAGTATGATAGAGAAGATGAACTCGTATGGAAAATAACTCCTCTTTTGAATGAATTAAATAAAAACATAATTACACAATTTAATTTATCCATGGAAGATTATTTAGTGCCAATTTATTCTGCTCCAACCCTTAAACTTAAAAAAGAAAAGATAGAACAAAACAAAGTTGAGATATTTGAGCAGGATTTGAGAGAATGGAAGGGGAAATTGGAACCTTCTTTTGAGGCAAGCCTAAAGATCGCATTAAAAATATATTCAGAAAACATATTCCCATTCACTGAAACTCAGTCCAAGAAATTAAACTCGCTAAGCATGACGTTTAAGATAGGAAAAATCAGGGAATGTATCTGGATGATGATGAAATCTATATTTGGATTCGAATCACCTTTACTGTTAGATATTTGCGGGGAATCCAATATTTTAGGCTGGACACTAAGGCATCGCACCTTGGAGTATACTCAGCATTTTATTTCTTTGGAGCAGAATTTACCAAAAGGTGGAATCGAAAGGGATTATATTACACGATTGATTTCATTTGCCAATGATGCATTTGGAGAACTATGGGCTGAGTTCAAGGAGAGTATGAATATATATCAAAGTTGTTATGTCAAATGTTGTGAAATTCCACGGAAAGTGCTAAGGACTACTTATTCGGAATACAACAATATATTTTCTATTACACAACCGAGAGAAGAATATTTTGCTTCGCTTAATAAACTTGTCGGAGAGATTGAGGAAACTATAAGGCAGTATTTGTTAGTAAGTTGTACTTTAATTTTCGGACCATATCATTTAAGGATCAAATATTATCCAGAAAACATCAGAAAGTACATTACTAAAAATGTTCCCTCCTCATCAACTTTCTATGAAAGCTATAACGAGTTTGAAAATCTAAATAGAGGGCAATACAGATTCCTTTTTACACAAATAGGGAAATCCAGCGAATTTTATAGATTCATCATTCAACCAATTATTGAAAAGTGGGATTTACAAGACATTAAGTCCTTTTTTGAACTTTTCGGTGATCTTAATATAATTGCAGGCCACAGAAAAATAATCTCGGTCGAAGATATAAAAAAGGATGTTCCAACATTCTTCAGGTTAGCCTACAGGCTAATCTCGTCTATTTCAAAAAGACTAAGAGATTTGGTAATACTTATGAACACTGTATTATTTACAAATGGTAAAACTTTTATCGTTTTTGGCTATCAATATGAAAGAGAGAGACAAGCCATAAAAGCAGCCGAGATTGACGAGGCGACTGATGTCCCTGGCGCTATTTATCATCATGAAATTACAAGCGCTCTTCTAAATGATGGAATTAGTAAGATTATGGAAAATTCAGATAATCTGTTTGGTTTTATTGAACTGGATCTCTTAAATATTGAAGAAACTAGAATAAAATTCAATATGAACTACTGCGAATCCATCGCGCTTATTACATACTTTTTGGCTAATTGTAAGATTCGAGTCGTACCCTTATATGGTACAAATATCTGTCTGCTAGAAATTTGAGACCGAAAAACGGCCCACGCCTGAAAAGTGAAGTGAATGCAAAAATCCAGAGACTTGGGGTCAGCCCTTGACATGTGACACTTGTTGCACGTATTGGACGGGTTAGCGTCAGACCACCGAGGATACAAGATGAAGAACGCTGAGCTTTTCCGCAATGGCCAAAGTAAACCAGAGGTTTTAAAGAAAACCTGGGTTGAGCAGTTCAACGTTCAC
>SDBU01010204.1_pt1 | contig 10446 bp, 18 predicted proteins | sample 2277071 | NCBI WGS metagenome assembly SDBU01 (sample SAMN10397929, study PRJNA504765) | marine sediment metagenome | isolation source: marine sediment core GS08_GC12, 126 cmbsf | place: Arctic Ocean: Gakkel Ridge, Loki's castle | collected 2008
TGTCCCGCAATATCCCTCAATGTCCCTCCCCTGTCCCTAACAGGTGAGTGCATTTCCAGACTTCTCCATCAAAAAAGGGGAGCTGGTAACTAGGCTCCCCCATTTTGTTTAGTAGGTATTACCTCTTGATTAATTGCGGGTTGTCTCCCAAAATCCGTTTGATTACGGGCTTCTCCGCGCTATACCTTGCCGAGTCTGGTCGGCTGGTAGCTTCCGATTCGGCGGTCTGGATTGCTACCTTTTCCTCATTGGTGGCGAACTGGTCAATCAATTCATGCCTACTTAATCCCGTTTGGGATTTGAGTTGACCTGTGCTACCACCTCCACCGCCACCAGTTTTGCGGATTGCCGGGACTATCAAGGCACAACCTCCCGTGACCTTGACGGTGCCAGCCGGGTCAATTTGACCTTTATCGTTTTCGGTGTGGTCAATCGTGAACGTGAATCCCTTTGCTTTGACCTTCAACAGGTCGGCGGTGTTAACCACTTCCGAAACCGCTTTCATGATTTGGGCGGATAATGCTTCACGGTCTCCTGCCATTGCTGTGGCTTCGGCTTGGAGCTGGAGGGCGGCGGCTTTTTCCACATCAGACTTCTGCTTCAGGATAAGTTTGGATAAGCGTATTACCTCGGTGTCATTCCCAGCTTGTCCAGCGACTACCATCATTGTGGTCAGTTCTTTGAAAGTCGGTTCAGCTTTGGTGACTGGAGCTGGCTCCACGACTTTGGTTTGTTTATCTGGCATAACTTACCTCTCTTAATTTATTTTATATATAGGTAAGTCATGACGTTACCACTTCACAACTATTGTGGGCTGCTGGCAGGCATTAAGCCTGCGTTTTGATTTTTGTTAGTAGTCTCTCAAGTACTGGTAGGTAGGGAGATTGCTCACCGCTACCCTTGTAGTTATGTTTGGTGATTTCAACCCTACGTTCTAGTGCGTCCTGTAATACTGAGAGTTCTCCGATAGTAAATGTTATGGTCTTGGCTAACATCTTATCACCTCCCAGCAGCCCACAATTATTCAATCACTCCTAGGAGCAATTAAGCTCCATTCGTGCAAGGTCTTGTATAAGTTGACCTGTTACCACCTTCTGGTAGTATCTCAATATTGTACCAGCCACAAGAGTCGCACCTGTCCATAAATGCTTTGATAGCTTTCCCAAATATGGAGCAATAGGCATAATCATTATAATGGTTATTACTTCCACATTGTGGGCAGGGGTCAGGTGCTAAAGATGTACTTGACCTAATGTTATTTACTACCATTCTACACTCCTAGAATTTATTAGAGTTTACCCACTCCTAGGAGTGATTGAACTATTCTATTGTAGTTCGGGCTAGTTGTCCCTACGATAGACTTTCAATCCTCCTCCGTAGATGCTATGTCCCTGATTTTCTAGCTTCTAGCTAGTCCTGCTTTGTACATAGTTGAGCTAGCTCGGCTTAACTTCCCCCTAGCTTCCCGATGAGTTTGTCTGATTGCTCAGTATTCGGGACACTAACTCTATTCAATTATTCTCCCTTTATGCTCTATACTTACATTATCAGTATAACACAATGGGCGTACAATGTCAAGTGTCTGGGAGTTATTTTACCGACCTGATGTAAAATTGACATAACGTGGTGGGTTGACATAACACTCCAGCATTAGAACATTTGTTCTACTGTCGCGGTGGGCATAACAACTTGACATAACGTGGACTGATTAGGCATAGAGATAGCCCACTAATCCGGACTAGACTAATGGGCTATTGAGCTATCGCTTGACTAGCCAAGCATCAATAAACATGAGGGTGTCAAGGTCTAGCTTCATGAGGGACTTTATCTTGAGCTGTCTATATCCTGCCGCTGGGGTGTATGGTGTGGTGTCCATCCACTTGTTGACTAGTTGACTCTTCTTTACTTTTACATCGTCCATGGTTCACCTCCTACCTATATTAGACCACATTCCAGCGTAAATGTCAAGTCCCCAGCAACTTTATTTTACCATAGTACGGGTGGACTATTTATGAGATAAGGTTATTTTTTACTATTTGGACTCTCAGATTTTAAAATTTTCCATCCATTTCGTCGGGAGTTGGAATAATGCCCTTGCCGTTGCAGGTTCTGCACGGTTCTGCTGCGTGGTCAGAAACCCAAGTTCTATTCCCATATTCATCAATGCTCCCAGGGGAGTCAAAGAACCCGCCAGCTACTAGACCACATCCCCCGCATATTGGGCATCTTTGCCATTCTAACATATTTACCTCCTATTAGCTTGTACTAAATCCCTGCCCAGCTGGTCCCCCAGGTGTCTGTCCCGGTACATCTGGGATAAAGACTAGATAGCCCTTTTCCCCATAGTGGAGAATATCGCCCTCTTTGAATATATCTGATAAATCATCCCAACCTCTATCCGTTCTAATGTGTATGCTATCTTTCTTCAACCCCTCCAGCATCGCATTGGCTCCAGCTTCAATAAGCTTGCACTCCTCACTATTCATATATGTAACATCAAAGCTGTCTAGTATCTCTCTAAGAGTTTTCTCCCATCCCTTCGGTCTATACATCTTTATCTCCTTTGGTCCAGCTCTTACCATCCCAGACCTTGTTGTATTTCTTCTTCATTACAAACGCTAACCAGAGTTGTTCCATTGATAGCCACTGTCCAAGATTCTTTAGGTTATCAACTGAGCAGAATTGAGCAAGCGCACTAAGTAACTTTAAAGATGTGTAGGGGTGGTCAATGGTCATCATCTCCTGTAACTGGTCTTGTCGGGGTAGCCAGACTCTTGTGGCCTGTATTTCATCCTCCCTATCATAGAAGCCATGTTCACTTCCCAGGTCTTCAGGAGAACCGTGAGAAGGCCGCTGCCCCTGTATCTCCTCACAATCACTCATCCTTATATAGGTCTCTGTATTATCCATCTTTTACCTCCTTTTTGGAACCCTGTAATTTTCTCTTGGAGCTTTCTCATCTGCACCTATTGTAAAAGGTTGTTTCTTACCATATTTCTCCATAGCCTCGTAGAATGTCTTGGGCCACTTTCTTACATCCCCACAATACTTACAGACCCACAGACCATCATACTCCCTCCAGTGATGGGCCCCAGTTGGAGAGCTGGCGCATTTCCAGCACCCAGACTGGATGTACTTCTGCTCATTGGTTATGTCAGGTTTTCTAGCCATTTCTTGGGTATCCCTCCAACCTTTATTATCTCTACCATCAACTCAGCTATATGCTTTTCCAGCCTTGCCTCTACCAATATACGGTCTGGATATTCTGACTTGATATTTCTCCTTCTCTGTTCTAGGGCCGCCTTCCTCCTCAACAGACTGATTCGGGTCTTTAGCTGTTCAGGAGTTAATTTGGAAGGTACATGCCTCACATATGGGATGTATGGATTCTTCTTCAGGTAATCTAGTCCCTGTTCAATCCAACACTTGGGATGGTAATACTGTTTGACGTTGAATCCTTTGTGGGTATCTGTGCCTTTGTTCCAGAAGAATACAGTAACCATTGGGTGTGCGGTTTCTATGATGAATCCACACCACTTACAAGTAGCTTTGCGGTGGCACCAGTTCATACAGACATTGGGAATGGTCATTCGTAGTAAACCTCAAGTCCATATGATTTTGCTAATGTTAGTTCCGTCTTTGCGCCAATGGACTTTTCCCATGTATTCAGCATATAGATGGCATCACACCTTTTTAATATTTCTAAATCACCATTGAGCCATGTGGAATCTGGGATGCCATTTGCACCTCCGAAGTGTGCTGTGTTCTTGTGAGGGCAGATAACAGCCCATCCTTCCAACCACAGTTTAAGTGCGGCCTCCTCGGCATGGCGTATGAACTTCTCTAGCTCCCACTCACCAGTTGAACGGTATGGTCCTGCTACATAGATTACTTTCATGCCTTTACCATATTTCTTTCCTCTTCATGTTTCCTCTTAATGATTTCCCAGCTCCCACCTTTAACTAAATACACCGGGAATATAACTCCACACCTACACTCAAACAAATGTTTATTATAAGCAGGGTAGTGGACTGGACACCCAATCTCCACACTGAGCTTGGACCCTAGCGAGTCTAGTTCCTCAGATAACCCTGGCTGTATGTAAGCTCCCCAGGTCATTTTGGTTCCTCTGTCAATGACTCAACGGCTACATAGCCAGCCTCAAGCATCTCATATCTTGCTTCTTTATAACCCGCAACATAATCGCAATCGTGTTTCCCCATACTAAGGTTGGGCAACTCCCTATCCACCTTTATTACTGCACCCTGAGAATGGAGATACTTTAAGTGTTCATCAGCCAGCCATAGCCAAAATCCCTTGTCCTTCAAGTCATCATAGCTTTTGGCACAATGCTGGCTGTCATGTTCGGTTCTCTCAAATAAGAACTTGGCATAACCTTCCCTTATCTTTTCCTGCTTAGTCATATTACCTCCACTTCTCTCACTCTATACTTATATTATAACACAAAACGGTCAACTTGTCAAGTTCCTGGGATATAATTTATATTAACATAGTATTAGTTGTCACCGTTTATATTTCTTTCTGTCTCCTGGTAGATATAATTATTCTACTTATCACCAATTATATTACTTGACAGAATTATGTAAAGTGTGCTACAATATAACCAGAGGTGAAATATGCCAGAGACAGAAGAAATGGCCAGTTCCCTCCTTCCAATATTACAAGGCGATGTGGGGGATGGAAAGAAAGCAGGTTACCTAAGTAAGAGGGTTTGCAACTTTTCTATGAGGGAATCCTGTCAACTAGCTAAGGTATCCGAGAAAAGTGTGAGGAGATGGCGAGAAGCCGACCCACACTTTAACTATTTGGATACCACTGGGATAAACGACATCCGCAAGAAATTTGCTACCGAACTAATTGATATGCAGTTTACCCGGAACTTCCATCTTGTATTGGAGAAAGACTTTAAGGTTCTCTACAAGGATGCTATAGCTCCTCTTACACTAACCGAGGGGGAGACAGAGTACCTGCTCAAAATCCGCCAGCACTATACTCCACAATCCCTTGCTATGGTAAAACAACTTCTGGGTGGTGGAACTGTAGACCAGCCATTTGATTTTACCCGTTTGACAATGACCATCAAGAGAGAACAAATTGAAATAGTAAAGGAGTAGTTATGGGTATTGAAGTTGCCATGCTGTCGGTATTGATAGCACTTATCCTAGCAATCATTAGCCTTGGTTACTGGGCCGGTAAAATGTCCGAGAGAGTTGGTAATAACCGTTACGACATTGAACAGCAGAAGGTCGATTTCAAAACCTATCAGAACTGCAACAGGGATGAACATAAATCCATACTGTCTAAACTGGATACAATTATAACCAACGGTAAGAAAAGTGGCTAGGGGAGTAAAAGCCACACCCAGACAAAAAACTGCTGGCCGGAAGAACCTAATGAAAGCCAGCGTTATGAGGATTGGTCGTAGGGGAACCCATTACACAAGGAGGATGAAATGATAACTAAACCACAGGTATTTGCAGCCATCATGTGTTTGACTGGAGTATGTATTACTGCCATGTTTATGAATTTTGGTGAGGTAGCTGTGGCTGCTGGTGCAGGCATATTAGCTCTAGGTCTAAAGATACTGGAGAAGTAATGAAGGTCTGTGCCAACTGCTGCCTCGTTAATCCTGATACCACCAACGAGTGTCAGTATTGTGCTGGTACAGAATTTGAGAGTTTACTGTTCCCGTTGATAAATGATGTAGGAGACCATATTACAACAACCAAGTCAGGGGATAAGAATGACGACTGATGATGAGGTATTGTTTCGTGAACTTATAGGGAATAAAAGGAAGTTTATAGAAACTTTGCTGGTAGTGGAGAATAAGCAACGCCAGCGTGTTCCTTTTATTTATAATCCCATCCAGGCCGACGCTGATGCCACTGAGACTGGAATGGACATCTGGGTCAAGCCCTCCTCTATCGGGTTTAGTACCGAGAGGATTGCTAATAGGCTAGTAGATACCCTGACTAATCCTGGCACTAATACTGTGCTGGTAGCATATGAGGATTTTATCACCGAGAGGCTATTGAATAAGGTAACATTCTTCTACAACCATCTTGAGTCCCATCGTATACCAGGCTTTCCTGAAATCCACCATGATTCCACATATGAGAAAACTTTTCTATTCAAGGTTAATGGTCGTATAGAGTCTACCTCTAGTATCTATATTGCATCTGCCAGGAGCAAGACTGCCGGACGTGCTGAGGTTATCCATCATCTATTACTGGATGAACGTGCATTTTACATCCAGGCGGCCAACGAGAATATAATAGCACCTGCGTTGGCCCGTAGACCCCCAGAGGGAACCGTAGATAACTTTTCAACCCCTAACGGTGAGGAAAATGATTTCCACTATGAGTATGCTGATGCCAAAGCTGGTAAGTCCCTATACACGGCTCATTTCTATCCTTGGTTTATCCACCCAGAATATGTAATCCATTTAGGAGACCCAAGGATTAAGAAGGGTATCCCAGAGACAGACAAGGCTGAGTTCTCCCTCACAGGTGATGAGGAAAAATTGATGTTCACCCATGACCTTACATTCTCACATATCCGCTGGCGTAGATGGATGATGCTGGTCATGGAGAGTCTCAGGAGAAAGGGAGAGAGCAGGACTTTGTTCCCACAAGAATTCCCTGAGGATGATGTATCATGTTTCCTGAGTACAGGTGAAATGTGGTATGACTATCAGTTCATTGATGAGATTGGTAAGACCTGCTACGATGCTCCTCACAGAATGGGTGATTTACATGTCTGGTATAGACCTGAACGGAACGAGGTGGGTGTTCCTACCAAACAATATCTGGTTATTATAGACCCCGGCCAAGAGAAGATAACCCAATCATCCATTGGTGTAATGACCTTTGAGAGGGATGCTTTAGGTAATACTATCCCCATCTGGTGTGCTAGGGATGCTGGGTGGTACAGTCCTGAGATAACATGGGAGAAGGCCTGCAAAATATCAGACTACTACCACAGAGCCGAGATTGTGTGGGAAGCTAATGCCCACGGACTTGCAATTACTGTATTGGGTAAGAATCGTAGACCCATTTACTTTAGAAAAGATATAGTCCATGACATCCCAACTATGGTTCCAGGCTGGCTCACTACTCCCAGTACCAAACCCTATATGATGCAACAGGTGAGTAAGTACCTATCTAGCTTGGTCTGCCATGACATTGAGTTGGTCAGACAACTCCGTCATTTCAGGAAGGTAGGAGGTAAGCTAGATATTGTTGGTCTAGATGATATACATGATGCCCTTGCGATAGGTCTGGCAGTTCACAATCCTAACCCAATCAAGCGTGGGTATCAGGGTCATACTGGCTGGCCACAGAACTGGGGTAAAGGCACAAGGAGAAAGCACAGTAGGGCAATGGCATAGGAGGTAAATTATGGCTGTTACTCCACAATATATAATTACCAGATGTAAGGCTCTACAATCAAACTGGTCTACCAGAGCCAAAAAACTCAAAGAATGGTATGAGATTCTTCTCCTGACCGATGTGTTGGAGCAGGAGGGTATGGAATCCGTAGCCACTAATGACCCGCGGACTGGTTACAATCTTGCCAAGCACCTTTTGATTACCATGATAATAGCTGACAAAGTTCCATCCGAGGAACTATCCATTGAGGAAGTATCATCCACCAGCTACATGGAGAAGTATGTTGCCCAGAGATGGACCGACCAAGAAAAACGCTACCGGAAAATAGGTCGCCAAGGCTGGCTCAACTCACTGTCATCCTGGCTCCTATGTACTGGCTGGTACTCAGTATTCTCTATGGTAACTAATGATGAGATTTGGGCTGAGGTCTGGTCCCCCGCTGAATGTTTCCCTGATTTTGGTCCTGACGGTCTCACTGAACATGCCCGTATCTATACCCTGTCCGCCAATGCTGCCAACAAGAAGGTTGTGCAGATGGGTTGGAAGGTTCCCAGACCATTCACCGGTGATACCACATGCTATGACCATTGGACCTTTGACTCAAATGGTAGCGTGGTAAATGCTCTTGTGATGGGTAGCACATTTGTCAAGGAACCTGTCGTAGATGTGAATATGTCCAAGCTGGGCTATCTGCCCGTATTCTCATCCCCTGCAGGTGGTCTCCCTGACATGGGCTCTATCAAAGGAATGAAAGCATGGCAACAGCATTATGGTGAATCCCTCATAGCCACTAACGAGGACTTAAACGCCAACTATAACAGGATGAGAACATTCTACCAGCAGGCCGCAAGGCAAGGAGCACAACATCATTGGCTGGAACTATCCGCCAGTGAAGGTGTAATAGCTACCGACGAGTTGATGAATAGGTGGGGTTCAGTCCTTCATGGGGCACCTGGTGAGAGTGTTACAGCTATTCAGCCACCTGCCATGCCCGTTGAGCTTACTAATATTTTGATGGTATATAACAACGAACTCCAGCGTGGTCTATTCCCCGCTGCTGTGTTTGGTAATATCCAACAGCAAATGAGCTACCTGGCTATGGCCAATGTAGCCTCAGCCTCAATGCAGGTACTGACTCCATACAAGGAAGGTATTGAGGGTCTAAGAACTGACCTTGATAACTTCTGGTCCGACATGCTTATTAAGGTGGGACTCAACCCCCACAAGTTTGTCAGGCCCAAGAACTTACCAGACGACTTCAAATTTGATGTTCAGGCTGAAATAGAAATCCCAGGCTACATGATACAGCGGGCCACCGTAGCCAGAATGTTGAACCCGAACTTCCGACTTCCTGACACCTGGCTCAAGGAAAGGTTATTCCCTGAGATTAGGGATGCTCTTAAAGCCCAGGCCCAGGTCAGAAGCGAGGAAGCCATGATGCACCCTAAGGCTGTGTTGGTTGACCAGATAATTGCATATAGGGAGCAGGCCAGAGTCCTTAGAGATATTCCTGATATAGCTTCCGCCGAGCTTTATGAGAAGCTGGCCAAGTCCCTTGAAGCTGAGTTGGAAGCTCCACAGCAACCTACTGGCCCTGGTGCAGGCCCAATCAAACCGGCACAAGAAGTAATGCCCAAGGAATTAACTGAACCTATTGAGGGTCTAGGGAGGACAACATGACAACTGGTGGGATACGACCAATAGAACCAATTGAACCTGTTGTACCTCCGATTCCTCCTCCTATACCACCCAGACGTGATGATGCTATTAAGGAGTGGGAAAGCAAAGCCAAGGAACATATGGAGTCCGTCCAAAGAAGTGAGGTTGAACTCCAAAAACTATCTGCTGGACTGGAGAGACTATCAGGACTTCCGGGCTGGTTTACAACAATCCTTAATATTATTCCAAATGTGGGGCAGGCAGGTTTTGGTCCCTGGGGTGAGTCTAGTTTAATAGCCAAGATTAAACCCAGGATGCAGGAAGCTGAGACCGCTATGGAGACTGATGACTTCTATGCCAGACTATACAGCCAGGTACCCATACTTATCATGGGTGGTAATGTTACTGACCCTGAGGAAGTTCTATCCCTATTGCAACCTCCTCCTGGTATGAGTTCCATTGAGCTGGATGAGATACATGATATTATTGGTGGTATGGTAGATACCCTATCTGAGCTACCACCAGAGATGGCTCTTGAGGCTGAGGCAATTACACTACCAGAGCTGATTCCGCCGACCAGGATAATAACTGAACCTACTACCATTAGCAGACTAACCATCACCGAGATAATCAAATCCCTGACTGCTCCTGATGTTCCACCCTCCGTAATGTCTAAGGATGAGTGGGCTGACTTTATGGTGGAGAGTGGACAGATTAGTGATAAGGCTGATTTGGAATCCCTTGAATTTATCCAGTCCGAAGCTGACCGCATTGTAGCTGAGTGGCAGGAACGAAACAACATGCTGGCTGCATACCGTGAGGGTATAGCCCAAATGCCTGATTATGAGTTGGTGGATTGGGCTAAAGAATTAGTAATCCAGCCTGGCCTTGCTTTGCTTGAGGGTGCTAGATTCTACTTTGAGCATGTGTCCATGCCTTTGGCTGGAGCAGTTTATAAAACCTTTATCCCTGACATTGATGTTGCCTATGACCGATACCGTAAGACTGAATCTACCTGGCAGGCTCTGGGTCATGCTTGGGAGGAATGGGATGCTCCGGGTGAAGGTGCCGCTGAGTGGATTCTCAAGTACATGTTGATGGAGGGTCTAGTAGACCCGTTGACTTATGCTGGTTGGGGAATAGCCACCAAAATAGCCAAACCTCTTGGACCCATAGGTAGATGGGTAGGTGCTATTGAGGGTGGTATTGCTAATACATTTGAGTTGCCATTTGACCTGATAAAGGCTGGGATTAGAAAGCTCCCCAAAAGTGTTGGTCAGCAGGCTACGATTTCCATGCACAAGGCTGGGCAATATGTAGATAAGTACCTGACTACCAGATATGGCAAGGCTATATACCAACTGACAATGGAGGA
>SDBU01010205.1_pt1 | contig 10446 bp, 20 predicted proteins | sample 2277071 | NCBI WGS metagenome assembly SDBU01 (sample SAMN10397929, study PRJNA504765) | marine sediment metagenome | isolation source: marine sediment core GS08_GC12, 126 cmbsf | place: Arctic Ocean: Gakkel Ridge, Loki's castle | collected 2008
CAAACCTTCTCCGCCATTGATAATTCATCATGTTCTACTCCAATCTCGGTTTTCTTTTTCAATTATATTCGCCTTCTCTAGTTTATTGCAACTGAAGCAGAATTCCCATATTTTTTTAATTCTCATTCCGCATTTAGGACAGAGTTTTGTCTTTGTTTCAACGTATTGTGGCGGGGGTTTAAAATAAACTGCTTTATTATATAATTCTCGGCATTCCTTGCAGTAATTCCGCTTGTCGCCGATTGGGAATTCTTTTTGTTCATAAAAGTTTGTGTATGGTTCCCCGCAACGTTTACAAATCATTGTTTGGCGGCTAACCTTTGGTTCAGGTTTTATTTTATAATTTTTTTTATTTTTGGTGTAACATTTTCTGCTACAATATTTTGTTTGGTATCTAACTAATAATTTGGAGCATTTAATGCAGTATTTTTTAACGATAACTTTAGGCGGTCTAGGTTTTCTATTTTTTTTATTATAGTTTATATTGCATTCAAGGTTACAGAATTTTTTCTTCAATCCTGTCAATAATTTGGAACAATTCTTGCAGTATCGATTAACGATGACCTTGGGCATGCCCTTTTTTCTCCGCTTCACACAATATTTGCAATAAATGGTTAAACCATCTTTATTTGTTTTATTCTTGTAGAACTGGTCAAACTTTTTAAGTTTCTGGCACCATAAGCAGACTTTACCTTTAACATACTTGATTGGGACCTTCTCAGGGAGCATCGGGACTCGTTTTAGGCGGTCTTCACGTTCCCCAATAATTTCTTTTAAACAGTCTCTGCACCATAAATCATTGTCTAAATGAATTTTTGTTTTATCGCATCTAACGCAGTATTTTTCAGTCTCAATCATTTATATCCCTCGGATGTGAACGAGGGGTTAAGGCGAATACGACTAATATATTCAAACCCCCCGAACTATGAAGGCGGATGCTTTGAAGAATCTTTTGCAAGATAACACCCGCCGAGATCACTGCTATTTATTCACCTATATTTCTCGTTTAGTTCTGCAAGTTTTTTCTTGTATTTATCTTGAATTTTTCGTCTCTCAACATTGTATGGTTCATCAAACATTGAATGAGACATAAAATAGGTCATTGGATTTCCCAATACGTCTATTCCGTGCACCAAAACCTTTTCCCGTGTATCTTTCACTTTGGAAAGTTTAATATCTCTTTCTTTTTTTAACTGGTCCTTGACTTCTATTCCTTCTATTATCTTGTCTGGGTCTACTCCGTTTCTTCTGAGTATTTCATCGATTATTACTACTCGTTTAGGTTGAATATAATTTCTGAAATAGGTTCCAGTTCGACCAATATATCGATTTTTTGGATGAATCTCAGCCTGTTTTACACTGTCAGGTATTTCAAATAATGGAATTTCGCTGTCCAATATTTCAATCTTGAGGAATTTATTGAACTTGTTTTTTAAATCTTTCTTGTTCCAAGGGCTGAAGCTACAACTTCCACGTCCAGAATAATAATGTTCTACACACCTAAGTCCTCTAGGTCCACTCCAATTGCTATTTTCTCTTGTTTTAACTCTATGTCTCTTACAAATGATTATACTAACCATCATAGTCACCTTAAGGTCACATCGCATTATCTGAAGAGAGGATGAACTTTGAGTAAGCTTTTTCCTTAATATCTTTTGTCGATTGTTTACATAATGGACATTTATTTCCAGAGTAAAGGGTTCCATCGAGGGAACAAATAGTCATAGTGGTCTCTGATCTTGGCTGATATCCTTCAACAAATTTCTTTTCTGGATGTTTAAAGTTAGCAGTTATTTTATCAATTTCATTGATGCTTCCTGATTTCTTTTTATTTAATTTACTTGTCATTTTTCATCACTCCGTAGTTAGCGTTACTGCCGTAAATGTTCTTACTGGGTCTTTACATACTAAACAGCGTCCATGAGTCTTCCGAAGCATATATGCTGTAGCTTCATCTGAATCAGCATAAACTGTTTGGCAACGATCACATATCTTAATTTTTTGAGCCATTTTTTTATCTACCTCTTTTTATACTAAATCTCTACAACTTTCCTCATAATTATTTCTAAATGAAACTGGTTTTCGAATTCTCTTTTCTAAATCTTTGATGAATTGTTTCAAATCTTGGGGTGCAACGTTCTCAAACACTTCTCGCTTTCGGACTCCCTGAATAAATCCTGCCTTGTAACCTTCCCGTTTCTTTTTTTCGATTAGGTCTAACACTTCTTCCAAATTCATTTAAAAACACCAATGTAGACTAATGTAGACACATCGAGCATATAAATATATTTCTACAGAATTGTAGGTTCGAGGGCAAAGAAACCAATGCCCTCTGGACATAAAGAGTGCCCAATCCACAGGAATCTAAACCTGAGAACTACGATTTTGTAAGGCGGACTTGGTGGGGAATTGTGACCCCTCTCATGGTTGCCCTCTGAGACATCCGCCGCTACTGTGATTTATTTTTTAAATAACGTTTTCTATCGTATTCTTTCTTATTTACTATATTTTTTTTCCTGTATTCCCTCATCTGTTCCAATAATTTTTCTCGATTCTTTAAATAATATTCCCTGTGATAGTTCGGGTTCCTTTTACACCATCCAGCGTAATATTCTTTTCTAGTCAATTTTTTAATATTCATATATAGAGCCATTGTCCTGTGAAGTTTACCACATTTCTTACAGATGCCGTAATTATGTCCCTCGGCAACTAACATGTGCACCCAACATCTCCTTTCCTGTTTCTCCCGCACCTGTTACATACGTCAGATTCAATATAGAACTCTTTCGGGAACTCGGGCTTCCGTGGAGAATCATTGAATATATTGTATCCTTCCTGAGGGTTCTGTATCTCATCTATACCTAGCTCTTTAAAGAACCCCGAATTAAATTTGTCGATTAACGCTTCATGCTTCAATTGTTTAATCTCGGCAGGGCTCAAGTTTAGTTTTTCTATCTGTTTACGCTCCACTTCCTTCTCGTATTCTTTCTGCGTATCCTTGATAATCTCTAATGCGATATTCTCCTTTGAGGTTAAAATTCCTGCCCGCTTCATTCTTTTGTGCACACGAAGGTACTGCCTACGCCGTTTAGAAACCATATTAACCCAACCTCACGTTACAACTAACACAAACAGTTCTATATTCTAAAGGCTTACTATAATCATCATGATGTTTACATAAATAGCGGGTTGAGCCACAAATTTCACAATCATTGCCTACAGGTAAATATTGAACAGCCTGATGTGCCTTAACCCGCTCAGGGTATTTCCTACGATATTCTCTATAATATTCCTTATATTTTTCTTTGTTCTTCTTATAATGTTCTTTGCCACGAACCAATATTTTATCCTTATTATTCTCACGATATATTTTTGCTTGAATTTTTACATGTTCTTTATTTTTTTCATAATATCCTTTATTATAAATTTTATATCTTTCTTTATTTTTTTGATAATATTCTTTTGACTGGATATTTATACATTCCTTACATTTATAACGTAAGCAGTCTTTATCATTACCCTTACAAAACTCAGTTAACGGCAAAGTCCGCTTACATTTCGAGCATTGTTTCATACTCAATAAAATCTAAGTCCTCATATTTAAACCTTTCTTTTTAATAAACGTTCCAGTTCAGCGACCCTATTCATCAATTTCTGGTGCTCGATTTTTTCAATCCCAAGAATTTTGACTCTAAAATCGCTTCCATGAGATTCAAGCCATAAATTTGCTTTTTTGAAGTCTGGACGAAACGGTATACCCCTGAGAATATAGTGATTTGGGACCCCGAATTTTTCTTCAAACCCTTCATTTGATGTTCCCCAAATTCCATTGGCAACGGTGCTGATAAAAATTCTGTTAAATCTTTGGGCGAAATATGGCTGAAGCAGTGCTTTCAATTCTGCACCCGTCACGGGCAGAATTCTCTCAAGATTATGAGCCATCGCATCGAAATTTTTGTATCGGTGGGTTATGACATTAGACGTGTTTCTTCCACGAGGATTCTTTTGAGTTATAAATCTTTTATCATAGATAACCTGACGTTTAGTCCTCACACTACCCATAATATAGCATCGGCTTAAATCCTTGGAGCCTACGTGGTCGTGGAAGTAGAATGTTTGACCGTCAGAGCATATTACTTCTGTGGCATCGCTTAGTTCCTGAGTCTTAATATTGAATATTTCTAGGTTTCTAGGTGCAAAGAATTGAATACTCACTTGTGCAGTAAGATTTTTTGATTCACTCATCTACGCCGCCCCCTGATTATAAAGTCGCCTTTAACGGCTCGCTTGTCATAGTCCTGAAATTTGTAAGGTTTATCATATGTTTGCACGTATTTACATTCTGGATTATCACAGGTGTCACTCGACATGATTGTTCTCCCGCATTTCGGGCAATTCCATAAATCAAAACCTGTAATTTTATCTCTTGACCTTTCACCTTTAACCGCACTTAATAATAATTTATCCGCCATCGATTCTAACTCCATATGTCTATTATAGTCATATTTATCTTTCCCGAATGTTTTATTGAACCTCATCAAGTCAAGTTCTTCATATAAATTATCTATTAATTGAGCGGATGTTGCGGGTCCAGTTTTGCCTTTGCCAGTGATGTCCAATCCTATTTTCCCTGTTGGACTTGAACGCTTCAATGGGTTCTTGACCTTTTCTAGCAATCGCTCCATCGCATCTAAGCTGGGTCCTGTCTCTGCCTGATAAATCTGATCCTCATATTTAGGGTATTTTTGAGCCAAAAGTTTCTGGCGGTCCTCGTATGCTTTTAACGCCATCGTTTGGATAATCGCCTTATTTCGAACATTTTCAGCAACTTCCTCATCAGTTAGTTCGTTACCAAACTCTACTGATTCCTTTTCCTTCTTATTTTTATAAGTTACGATATGTTGAATGACCTTGCGGGATGTGATTGGGGCATCTTCTACTTTTTTTTCACTCAAAGATTTTTCACTTCCTGTAATATTTTTACTGCTGAAAGAATTTCATTTGATTCAATGAATTCAGCATGATATCGATTTACAAAAATTCGAATAATATCTTTCATTTTATGTTTGCCTAAATTGGCTCCGATTTTTTTTAAAAGCGAAACATCGGTTTCATAAATTCGTATTGTTTGAGTTGGTGAACGTTTATTTTTTCCCAATGCACCTTTAGTTCTAACCAATTTAATCTCCATATATATGTTACATAGTAACACATATAAGTATTTCTATTGATGGCATCTATTTCGGGTCCAGAGGGTAGGCTAATTATGCTCATTTTAATCATATGATCGTTTAACCATATGGACGTTTAATCATATGAACGAAAGGTTTATATATGACTTGATATTAATATAATGCAAGAAGAAGGGTTATCATCTCCACACCATCGCTGGGTTGATTACATTTTACATCTCCCTTCTCTCTTTTTTTACAAACATTTATAAGTGAGTTCAAACATACAATCACACGATGTAAAATGGAAGAAGTAAATATAAACCCAAAGTGTTCTCATTGTAATGGTGAAACACGAAAATATGGTATACGTCTATTAGTTAATAGGCGTAAACAAATCTGGCAATGTAAATCTTGCGGAAGAGTATCATACAAATTTGGAGATGAGGAACATGGGCGGGGCAGGTAGCGGCGGATATCGAGGAAACATTATCTATATTAAAGCTCAAGCAGAAATCAAGAAATTGTTAGAGCATAACAGGAATAATGATGGACATCAAAAGATGGCTGTGGCATGCTGGCTTGTAATGAGGGAACTATTAAATTCTAAGGAAGACTTTATCAAATTATTCAGTGAAAAGAAATATGATGAATTGCTGGCTCGATGGAGCAGGACCGAGGATGAAATTGCGAACACTTCAGCGTTGGCTAACTGGAAGAGGGAACTGAAGAAACGTGGATACCCAGAAACTTTAAGTTTAGATGAAGTTAAAACATTATCAAGGATTGACGGCTTAAGAAAGAACAGTAAACTTAACAGGGAACTTGAAGATGCGGAAGACCTTGTAGCTCATCGTTCAGCAACGGTGGCTGAAGTCGAGGAACGGTTTGAGAATTATCCGAATATGAGCAAGGCGAAGAAAGCGGAAGAGAAACGTAGACTTAATGATAAGAAGAAATCATTGAAGGATGCCAAGAAAGACCTAGAATTTGTAAGAAAGAAAATCGAAATTGCAATATCTTTGTAAGTTTTGCACTGCAAAACAACCCCTATTTTTCCCCTTTTTTATTATAACTTTTGCAGTGCAAATCTGCACTGTTTTATCTTATTTTAATCTTTTGCACTGCAAAACCCCATTTTAAGCCATTTGGAGCCCAAATCGGGATTATTTGGACTAATACTCATATCTTATTATAATCTTTTGCAATGATTGATTAATTGTTTGCAAAACTATTCCATACCCCTACAACCATCCTAATAGTTTTGTTCTCTTTATTTCCGTGTTTGAAAAATATAAAACGGTTTAAGAGGGGGTGCGGGGAGATTAACCGAAACCTTTAAATATAACTCCCCCACCTAAATTGAAATGTTGAATAAAAATGGATAACGAAGAAATTGTTAAAGAGATTATTGATTACCTTTTTGATAAATATAATTTAACTTGGGACCAAGCCAAAGATGTAGTTTTTAATTTAAATAAAACATTTTATTACGAATCAATTAATAAACTATGCCCTACATGTGCGGAATACACTAATATAAAAAAACATGTCTGTTCTCACTGTGGTTTAAAATTCAAAGAATTATAAAAAAGCCGTATGTTACCTATGTTTGGAGTCTAAAATGGGTTTATTTCCCAGAAAACAGGCTATTTTCTGCTTATTTCCTTACGAAAGGTTTAAATAAGACCTCTTTCTTTCATTATCCGATTACAATGAAGAATCAGGAGAACAGCCCAGAAAATCCACCCCGCATTTTTGGGGTAAAAGACATCGCTGAATCAACATCCAAGACTCCAACCGCAATCATGGGTATTCCACAGCATGGAAAAACAACACTTGCGAAATGGATAGTAGCTGAATTAATTAAGATGAAGAATGTTAAAGTCCGCATCTTCGATAGCTCTCTGCAATGGATATTTAACACGCCTGTCGATTACGTCTTTCACGTTCCTGAACCAATAAAAACTTTAATTGATGAAGATGGTAAAACAGTAATAATTTACAGCGACATATTCAGTATAGCCCCTCATATAGTGAAAGATTTATTGTCATACGACAACATCGCAATTAACTTTGCAAACATCAATGATTTTGATTACGAGAGGGAACTGATGAGCAAGTTAATCCTTCACGATAAGAATCAGTTAGTAAGCGAGGTCATGAATAATAAGGGAGAAATAATTAACAGGGTTGTTTACATCTTCGAGGAATCACAGACAACGGTGGGTTCAAACGTGATGAGAAGGAAGGAGATGGCGTTTTTATCTAAGGCGGTTTCGACAGGTGCAAATTGGGGGCTGTCATTCCTGATTGTCACTAGACGAGCAGGAGAAGTAAGCACCAAGATTTTTGAGCATACGGTAACTAAGTGCGTAACTAACAGCACTCAGCCTAACTGCCTAAAAAAGATGAGCAGGATTTTTCCTAAAAATTCTGTAGCTAAACTGAAAACATTGGGGGTAGGCGAATTCTTAGTCTTAACTCCTAAAGGAGTGTTCGATCTAAAAACTGAAAAGTACCCAAAGGGTAAACATGCAAAAATTATAGATATAGTTATACCCAAAAAGAAAGGATTCTGGGGGAGACTTAAAGATAAACTATTCAGGTAAAAGCCCCCCCACCTATTTCTGATGAAGCAGTTTTATAAACAACCACACCATTATCATACATGATGAATCATGGGTAGAAGTAATATGGCTGGACATAAAGGTAAGCGGAAGAAACATAACAGTCACCGTAGACGTAGGTCAACTAGGAGTCAACGCAAGATGAAGGGTATTAACCCTAAGAAGCACGACAGTTCTTACTCAAAGAAATAATATTTACCTGAAACTTTAGATTTCATTTCCTAATCGGAAGGGTTTATGTTAGGCGTATGTTGAAGGGTTGAGTATAACACTGTTATATAACCGTGTTATAATCCTGTTTAGCCTTTAAGCCTAAAAGCCTTTTAGCCTTTAGTTTAGCCATATTTCTTAATTTAGACATCATTTTAACCTTAGAATACTATATAGACGTTATTCTATAAAAGGTTAAGGGCTAAAATGCTAATTTTAAATAATGACATACTGTATTAAATACTATTAAAAATATAGAGTTAACATGATGATTATTATTTTTTTTTAACTATAACATAGTTATATTCTTAGCTTAAAAGTATAATGGTGTTATAATTAGCTATTGAACAGATAACGATTTTTCATTAAAAAAATGGTGATATGTCCACCGATCCATAAACAAATAATCAATTTAAATTACTGCCGTCTTTAACAAAATTGCTCAAAAAATAAAATTCAAAAAAAAATTAACCCTTAATATTTTTAAAAGCGATATCTAAAATTGAATTAAGGGTTTTATCTAATTGCTCATTATCGTTTATTTGGATATATGCTTTAACCTTAAGGTTATGCTTTAACCATTTAGGAAACATTTAATCACCAGAATAAATTTAAAAAAATAGGATTATTGATGGTTCTTAGATTCCAAGTAAACTATCATTAAAACCGTCATCAGAATTATTCCGAAAGCTAATAAAAGCCAATAAATAGACGGTTTCAAAAACGGCTTCCTATATGGGTGAAATGGGTACATTAGCAATAGTCCTTTAAGTCTATGAATTTTACGCCATTAATGACGGCTACCATTTCCATCAAGAAATGTTCTATGCAGTCGTTAAACTCACTAAGTTTTTCGTTATTCCTTAAGATCTGCTCTAAAAGTTCAGCATATTTTTTATTCATTTTTCAACAATTCCGCTTAAGATTATATTGCCCCTTAGAGTACAAACTTTGATATAGAAAAGTGTTGATTCAACAGTATATTCCAAGATTTCACTTTGATTAGGAGAGATCAGCACGTTTACCGCCTCAAAAATATGTTTATCATTTTCCAAGTCAATTATCCATAAACCGTTAATAGTTGTCATATAGCTACCTTTATTCGTAATTTTCACGGCAGAGTTACCTTCAATGATCTTTATCTCTAAAAACTCAGATCGTCTACCGTAATCGAGATTTCTCATATTTGATTCAACTCTAAGTGTATAAAATATGACGCCAGAAAAGTATAATGCAATAGTGAGCAATAGAAACATAGTTCCAATTATTGTACCAAGTCCTTTATCATTTAGTTTCAAGTCCTTAATTCCTTGAGTATTTTACTTAAACTCTTGCCCCTAGTTTTTGGATAGTGTGCAATATAATGGAAAATACACGTTGCATAATCCCATAATACGGTTTTTACACGTTTTTTTATTTTTGACATAGAGAAACATTCTCTTTTCATTGAATATAAGCTATAAAGAATCCTAAATTAGAACATGAACTAAGTATTAACACACCATATTTACAAAGAAGGTAGCCTTTCGAGTGTAAATAAGTACCATCATAACACGTTAAAACCCTAATTTAAGCCTAATAACCCTAAATATTCTGTAGACATACCGTATCTGTATTAGTATATGTTATTAATTGTTAAAAACTTACGAAACATTAAAAATATTATTGGTACACTCTATTAACGTATTACTCAAATCGAATTCTAGAAAAACTTAATGCGATTTGATACCCCTTCTTAAAACACTCTAAAAGTGAGAACTGCGTAAGATGGTGGACTATTTACGTTAAAAACATACCATCATAACGGTTCTTTATATACTAATCAATTTTTCATTACATATTTTACGGTTTAAACGTGTAATACTCAATGTAATATTACATATTTCTCTAATCACCGTTTAAGGCTATATTCATTATGTATATATCAATATAAGATTAATACACGCCTTAAACCTATATACTACATATATTATATGTCTAATCTAACAACAGATATATGTAATGGCGTTAGATTGCCCAACGGCTCCCGTTCCCCCCACCGTTGTCGAATTAGGGGCTATTTCTACCTGCGTTCAAACATTATCGAATGATAGGGGATATACATGGGGACGTTATTGATTTGAGGGGGTATTTATTGATTCTCTATTTAATTGAGGTTTAGGCTAAATATTTTCCCCTCGTTCTTGAAGCTCTACCTTGACATAATAGGCTACAATATATATGTCTTGAATTAAATTTCTTGAATATTTTGCCACAAAATGAGCATTTAGCCGTCCTGTCCTTGTGAACGTTATGCCCGACTTTAGCTAACTTGGTCATTTTTTCTCCTTTTCCACCAAACCTTCTCCGCCATTGATAATTCATCATGTTCTACTCCAATCTCGGTTTTCTTTTTCAATTATATTCGCCTTCTCTAGTTTATTGCAACTGAAGCA
>SDBU01010206.1_pt1 | contig 10446 bp, 6 predicted proteins | sample 2277071 | NCBI WGS metagenome assembly SDBU01 (sample SAMN10397929, study PRJNA504765) | marine sediment metagenome | isolation source: marine sediment core GS08_GC12, 126 cmbsf | place: Arctic Ocean: Gakkel Ridge, Loki's castle | collected 2008
GGCCGCCATCATTGCATCATTCGTGTATGAGCGCGAGTCGAATGACAAAATTGAGCGGGCATTTGTACCTAACAAGCTGGCGAAAACCTTTTCAGCGGTAACAAAACGGCTGCGATCATTTGCGGAATGCATGTCCAAACGAGGTTTCAGCGTCAGACCTATGATTTTAAATCCGGCAGCTATTATGTTTGCCTGGGCAACCGGCCAGCCCTGGAAAAAGGTTGCCTCTATAGCCGCAATAGAAGAAGGCGACCTTGCCATGTTAATCCTCCGTACCGCCGACAACTTAAGACACATCAGCACCCTTGGACATGTTTTCCCTGAAGCTGCCGCAGCAGCCGCAACCGCCATCGAACTTATCATGCGAAACCCGGTGACAATGGATTACGACACGCAAACGGAGAGGGGTCATGCCTCTATACGACTTCTCTGAATTTTTAAAGTTGTCTGCGGCCTTAAATTATAATCTGAGTGCCGCGTCTTTAAACCGTTATAATGTCTTAATGTTCATTATTGACGGCAAACGCTTCCATTCCAATGATACTGAGGACCGCGAAAGTAAACGTATAGTTATGGAAGCCCTGAGCTATCTATTTAACGCTTACAGCCAAAAGCGCAGACGCTTGGGACCGCTGGCGGTTCTGCATCCACTTCGCACTGCCGCTCTGTTCGCCCGCAACCTCAACACCCTTAATCTGATAGATTTGCTAAGCGCTCTGCTTCACGATATTCTTGAGGATATTAAGCCGGTCGATTTCGAAATTTCAAATTGGAAAGAGATTGAGGAACAGCTATACCGTCTTCTAGAACAGATGCCTTCAGAAGATGAATGGGCTCTGATGAACCACCTGGTGTATTTAACCAAGCTCAAGGGGGAATCCTACTACCGCTATATCGGACGTCTCCTTGAGCACTCCCGCGATGCATTTCAACTAATACAGATAAAACTGGCCGACAGACTGGATAATACCCTGGATATGCGCATTGACCTTCGAGACCCTCTGGAAGGGGTTGACTTTTTCCAAAATATCTTCCAGCTTCTGTTTGTCAATAACTATCGCGGCTATATTCCGGCAACGAATCATCTGCCTCCAACTGCTATCAACGGCGCCAGACGTTTGTATCAGCTTTTTAAAAATGCTGTATTGCTTTCACTAATACGGCAAAAAATTAAGGTTGAAGAAGATCCCATTTCACAATTATTGTTTGATGCCGTCTGCATGGCCAGCTTAAAGGAAGCCCAACGCACTTTAATCCATTTAATCGGCTACCACTTCAAAGACATCCAGAGTCAACGCACACTTCTGATCGAAGCGATGGACTACTGTTACAGCGGCGGAACCGGTACCGTTACCGTCCCTGACTCCGATCAAATGCTGGACGGTTTATTCTCTTCTTATTTCGCGCACACAACGGAAGATGTGCGCAATCAGAAACTGGATATACTATATCAAAATAAGCCCCTGATGATTCAGGCTTCCATCGCTTTTATAACCATTTTTTTTAGTTTTATGAACGACCCAAAGTTTTATGTGGAGGGTATCAGCGCTAAAGGCCTCACACCAGTAAATTAATTTGTTTCCATCCATAAATGGCTATTTTCCCGATGAGCGGCGTTCTCTCTCCGAGGCGTAGGCTCTACAAACCGGAGGCCGCGGAGTTTCCGTCCTCTGACCTCTGATCTCCGTCCTCTGACCTCTGATCTCCGTCCTCTGACCTCCGTCCTCTGTCCTCTGATTTTCGTCCTCTGTCCTCTGATCTCCGTCCTCTGACCTCTGATCTCCGTCCTCTGACCTCTGTCCTCTGACCTCCGTCCTCTGACCTCCGCCCTCTGACCTCTAACCTCCGTCCTCTGACCTCTGATCTCCGTCCTCTGACTTCTGCCCTCTGTCACCTGCCCTCTATTCGCACAAACCTCCTTGCCCAAAAATCTCTTGCGTCTGAAACGATCAAATATAACGCGGGGACAAAAAGCAGGGTCAGTACGGTGGCGGCCAGCAGCCCAAAACTGATGCTGACAGCCATGGGTATTAGAAATTGGGCCTGAAAACTGCGCTCCAACAGCAAAGGCAAGAGTCCTGCAATGGTTGTTATCGAAGTCAATAATACCGGCCTGAACCTGGCTTTGCCGGACTGGGCCACAGCCGTATTAACATCCTGACCGCCGCTAACCGCCCGGTTGATAAAATCAATCAGGATGAGGGAATCATTTACGACAATACCGGAAAGCGCCACAACCCCAAAAATACTGATCATGGTGAAATGCATTCCCATCACCAAATGTCCGGCAATCGCCCCGATCAGCCCGAACGGAATAGCAACCATGATAATAACCGGCTGTATATAAGATCGAAACTGGGTGGCCAGTAAAAGAAACATCCCCATCAGAGCCAGGGTGAATCCTTTTTTCAGGCTTCCAAGTGATTCTCTGGTCCTTTTTTCCTGCCCTTCCAGATCGTATTTTATTCCGGGAAAGCGTTTAATCAGCTTGGGAAGAAAATCGGCCTTGAGACCGGCTACGATCTTACTTGCATTGGCTGCGTCTTCATCAAGATCTGAACTGACCGTAATCACGCGTTTCCGGTCTACCCGTTGAATCGTGGAATAGGCCCTGCCGTGGGTAATGACGGCAACTTCCTCAATCGGAATCTCTCGCCCGTCAGTGGTGCGCAGACGCATCTCCTCGATGCTGGAAATCCTGCGCCGATCATTTTCCGTATAGCGAACCATCACCTTTAAATCATTTCTGCCCCTCTGAATACGAAGTGCTTCTTCTCCGTAAAAGGCCTGACGAAGCTGGCGGGCCAAATCGCTCATAGTGATGCCTAAAGATTTGGCTCCATCTTTTATCCGTACCCGCTTTTCCGGTTTTCCGGGTTTGAAATTATCGGCAATATCAAACGTTCCGGGATAGGTTGCAATCTCGGCCTTTAACTCATCGGCCGCCTGCTGCAGCTGTACAAAGTCTCTGCCTGACAGTTGAATTTCGATGGGATTTCCAGCCGGCCCTCCCTGTATAGTTGAAAATACGAGTTTTTCGGTTCCGGGAATTTCTCCCACAAGACTGCGCCATTTATTGAGAATAGCACTCACTGAAAGCTTGGGTCGCTTTTCCGAAGAAACCAGCTCTATCCAAACCTCACCGACCTGCGCGCCCTTGACGCCCGGTTTCCAATCCCTCCAGGGAATGATGCCGACTAAAGAAAAAATGTTTACCACCAGATTACCATTTTTGCCGGCTTCCTCCTGAAACTGATTGTTCAATTCAAAGGCCTTTTTCTCAAGGTAGCTGATGGAATTCTCGGTAACCTCAAACGGCGTACCCAACGGATAGCCGATCTCGGCGACCATCCAGTCACTCTCGCCCTTGGGCATGAAGACAAACGGCACGTAACCGCCCTGTATAATCCCCAGGCTGATAATAAGGACCCCCACGCCAATGGAAAACGTGAAATATCTGTTTTTGATAACATAGTTTATGGCCGGTGTATAATATCGCTCAATAACCAGAACAAGACGGCGCTCGACCCGTTTGCGGATACTTTCGTGCCAGGTACTAATCCTGCCGACAGCATGTTGCGACCGTGAGAGTGCTTGCTCCAGGTGGGCCGGAAGTATCACCAGGGCTTCGCCCAAGGATACAACCAGGATTGCGATAACAGCCTGGGGCATTACGGCGACAAATTTACCCATTATACCGGAAATGAACATCAGCGGCGTAAATGCCACCACAGTGGTGGTAACCGCCATGACCACCGGAGCACCCACCTCTTTTAAACCGTCAACCACCGCGTCGCGGGGTGATTTTCCGCGGCCAAAATGGGTATAAACATTTTCCCCGATAATAATTGCATCATCAACCAGTATTCCCAGCGTCATGATAAAAGCAAACAAAGAGATCATGTTGATGGTTGCCCCGATATAATCGAGCACCATAAAAGCACCCATAAAGGATATGGGGATACCGGCGGCGACCCAGAAGGCCAAACGAAGATTCAAAAACAGTGCCAGGGTAATAAAAACCAGGATAATTCCCTGAAACCCGTTACGAAGCAGCAGATTTATCCGCCCCCGGACCAACTTGGATATATCAGACCAGATAGCGATCTGAATGCCTTTGGGCATGCTATCTCTATGTTTTTCAACATAATCGTAGACGACATTCGATATTTCGATCACGTCTTCTTTGCTGGTGCGGTTGACCTGGACCATGGCGGCCGGCTTGCCGTTGAATCTTGTCTTGATATCCGTATCTTCAAAGCCGTCGGTTACCGTTGCGACCTGTCCCAGCCGAACCACTGTTCCGTCCGGCAATGTTATCAACGGAACGTTTTCGAATTCACGACCCGTGTATAGCTGCCCCTTGGATCTTATCAGGATTTCCCCTTTGGACGTCTTGACAACTCCACCGGGAAGATCGATGCTGCCGGTGCGGACAGCGCTGACGACATGATCGAAAGAGATGCCGTATCTGCGAAGATTTTCTTCCGACACCTCAACAGAAATTTCGTATGCTCTCACACCGGTCAGATCGGCAAGAGAGATGGGGCCGGTGTCGATAAGATCGTCTCTGATCTTTTCGGCCGTTGCATGCAGGAGTTTTTCTGATACGTCCCCGTAAACAGCCACCTTAATGGCCGGGTTACGGTTAATAATTTCACTTACAACCGGTTCTTCAGCTTCTTCGGGGAAGGTGTCGATCCGGTCGACCTCCGCCTTGATATCATCGAGCACGCGCTGCACATCCGCCTTGGAATCAAGTTCTACGGTAACCGATCCGCGACCTTCATAAGCACGGGCGATGGTACGATCGATTCCCTCAATGCCCTTAATCCTTTCCTCTATCTTGATACAGATCCCCTCTTCTACTTCGGCCGGACTGGCCCCCGGATAGACTACACTGGCATTAATCATATCGAGGGCAAACTGGGGAAACATTTCTCTGCGCATCTTTAAAACCGTCAGAGTGCCCGCCACAATGACAAAAATCATGATCAGGTTGACAGCAACCTTGTTATTTATTGACCATTGCGTAAGAAATTTCATAACCTTAAATGTCAGATGCCCTTCTGTCCTCTGTCTTCAGACTTCCGTCCTCTGTCTTCCGTCCTCTGCCCTTTACCCTTTCTACTCTGTCTTCAGACTTCCGTCCTCTGTCCTCTGTCTTCCGTCCTCTGATCTCCGTCTTCTAACTTCTGACTCCTGAATATATCTTACCGGCATTCCGTCTACTGCACTTGATATGGGAGATTTGATTAAAAGCTCTCCCTCCGCAAGCCCCCGTTCTATAAAAACGGAATCCTTGTAACGGCGCAGAACGCTGACCGACCTTATTTCTAAACGATTTTCATTGACAAGATAGACGACATTCTCATTGTGAACCATATAACGTGGGAGCACAAATACCTGCTTGATTTCGCTCCCCTTTATTTTTACAGCCACAAACATGCCCGGTCTTAAAACCATAATACTCTGCCTGCCTGCAGCAACTTTGTGTTCATTTACCTCCACGACGACCGGCAGTGTTCTCGTTCTTTCATCTATCTGGGCTTTCATCCTGGCAACACGGCCCTTCCATCTATATGAGCTTTCAGCAGTGCTGAAAATGATATCGACCTCAGGCATTTTGTCCGGCTTCAAATCTGACGGCAGCCATTTCAGGTCCTTCACCGGCAGATGTACCTCAATATCAAGGGCTCCGGCAGAATAAATCTCACCCAGATACTGCCCGGAATTAACATGCTGACCGGCTTCAACAGCCTTTTTCATAACCCAGCCGTCAAAAGGAGCAGCAATGCTTGCCCTTTCAAGATCAAGCTCCGCCTGGCGTAGCTGCACTCTTGCCATATTACGCTTGGCTTCCAGCTGCTCTCTTAACGGCCCGGTCAGGGCCAGCTGATTTTCAAGCCCCTGCATGCGCTCCAGGCTTGCCAGATATCTCTGCTCCGCCTGGTCAAGCTTTGTCTGCGCCACTACATTTTTGCTCATCAATTTTTTTAAACGTAAAAACTCTTTTTGAGTCAAATCGACATCTGATTTTACAATTTTAATGCTGGCTTTAAGATTCTGTACTTCCTGATTCAAACGTTTAAACTCGGCTTCCGTCTGGTCAATCTGAACCTTGCGCCGGTCGACCTCGAGCTGATAGGTCCGCGGATCGATTGTCATCATAACCGTTCCTTTAGGGATAAAGCTCCCTTCCTCAAAAGACGGATGCATATCAACGATCTGGCCCCGGACTTGGGCAACCAGCTTTAAGGTGTCACGCGCCTTTACCGTTCCATAGGTCTCGATCATCATATTTACGTCTTTGGCTTGCGCCGGCAGCACCTCAACAAAAAATCCTGTTTCGGTTTTGACCTGACGCTCGGCTTTGGGCCGCAACGTAATAAGCAAACCATAAACAGTTATCGCCAGTACAAGCACAACAATTATCCGCACAGCCTTATGTTTATAACCTTTTTCCATGTTCTGTATCTCTTTCAACAGTCTGTTTCCTCAATTGAGTAGAACACAGATGACACGGATTTTGCAGATTTTCACGGATTTTATATTATTTTATCTGTATCTGTGTAGATCTGTTTTAATCTGTGTTATCCGCGTTCCAATGAACCATGAACCTCTGAACCAATGAACCCTGAACCTCTGAACCTTTGAACCCTGAACCTGTGAACCTCTGAACCCGTGAACGGTTACGTTAATCTTTTACCTAAACTCAATAAGAGTACTATACTACTCTATCTCCGCAAAGAGCTAATATTCTAAGTTACTTCGGGTAGAGTTCTCTAAATCTAGAGGTATGATGAAATTTTGCTTCTAAAGCCTTAACCCTTTTTATCCTTTCAGGATCAAGAAATATTTTATAGATTGTTTCCGTCTCATCAATGGCTCTGTCCAGCAATTTCTGCTCCATGATCGATACAGCCTCAATGGATTTATCACATACCGGATAGCCTTTGTCATCCAGACCGATGTCGGGCCCCCATGAAACCCTGGAAATATTGTTGATGTCTACGAGTTTGATATTCCCGCAGGCGGTAAGGATTAGATTTCCAATACCTGCGAGATCGGGTACATAGTTTGCTTCCAGGATCATTCGCTTGAGGCTGTCTATGAATTTGCTTGCTTGCTTTTTAACCCTTTGGATAAGCTGTTCAGTGGTCATTTTTAACGGATTGTGGCCTTGATCCCGCATGCTGCGGAAAAGGTTTATCAGGTGATTCTTATGAAACAGGTCCCATGGATTCAACACTTTGCCCTCTATATATTCCTGAAGACCGCAAAGTATAAAATCACGTTTGCCCTCCCTGATATAATCCACGACAAATTCACAAGATTTGGAATAAGCATCAGGCGGCAGGTAGTCTTCCAGGGTTTTATATTTTTTTACCTCTTCAAAAACATTCTCCATAGATTCAAATTGTGCTCTAAATATTCTAAGTATATTTAAGGGTTTGGCCCTGGGAAAGAATCTTATGCCGTTTATAATTTCGCCTTTATCTTGCTTGATGGCATCGCTTGAATCCAGTATCTCTATAATCTGGGAGCGCAGGCCCTGCTTATAATATTTTCGAAACACATAGGTGTCTTGTTTTTTAATAAAGTTTAACCCCATGACATCTTGATGGCTGATATGGGGCTTATCTCTTATGTCTATTGTCATATTCACTATTATTTTAAAAGGTTAACAATTTATCAGTATTTTGTTTATGCACAATTGAAGATGTACTGTCAGCGACTCCCGTTCGATTACATATCCAAAAGCGGTGCACAATTCAATCTTATTTCGTGACTTTTTACGAGTTCATCCGCTTTAGTTGAGCCCCCAAAATAAATTCACGATTTTCAAACGAAATTATCTGTGATATTAGTCTGATTAGGCGGTTAATATCAAAAGACATCATTAATGGGAAATATGACCAAACTCTCATCTCAACAATTAGTTAGACATCCCGATCTGGTTGTAGCACCCTCTAAATTCGGCCACGGCGTTTTCGCAACCGAATATATTCCGGCCGATACGACACTTGAAGAGTGCCATCACTTGCGTATCAGGGAGGAAGATTGCTCGGGTATTATAGATGATTACGTTTATGCTCTAGATCAGGAACATAACGATGCGGAAGACGAGTCCGAATACTACTCGCTTCCCTTGGGGTGGGGAAGTATTTTTAACCACGCGGATGAACACAATACCGAATATTGGCACGACACGGAGCGGGACCTGATCGTATTTCATACTATCAAAGATGTCTCTGCCGGCGAGCAGCTTTTTATCAATTACGGCAAGGCTTGGTGGGAGACGCGTGAATGCACACCCGACAACAGCAAATGAAACCGGCTCGTTATATATCCCTGGTGATACACAACTCATTTCCGCCGGTGGTTTCGATGATCACATTCACCTGCTTCCCCACCTGACCCACAGTGATCTTCCTGGCTTGCTTCTGGTGCTTTTTAACAATGCCGGAAAGCATTTTCAGGAACGCGGCGCCGTCTTTGCAGCATTCACCGGAAAACTCCAATGGTCCGATCGACTGGGACGCCCGCAGCGGAGCCTCGCCCAGCATTTCCATTTTAAACGCTGCAAAATCCTCAAACCGATCTTCCGGATCCTTTTCAAGGGCTTTGAGAATCCCATCGCTGATTTCCTGAGGCAGGTCTGCAATCTCATCCGGCGAAGCGGGAACCGTGTTTAAATGGGCCATAATCATTTCCATTGGATTGGTCGTTGGAAAGGGGTGTTTACCGGCAAATATCTCATAGAACACAAGGCCCAGCGAGTAAATGTCCGCACGGTGGTCCACGTCATCGGTTTTAGTTTCATCAAACCGTTCGGGTGCCGTGTATGCAGGCGATATCATAAATAAGGAGGTTTGCTGTGATTCGGAAGAAGACAGCCTGGCGATGCCAAAATCCATGATTTTTACCGCCCCTTCCGTAGTCAGAGTAATGTTTTCCGGTTTGATATCCCGGTGAAGCACTTGTTTTTGGTGGGCATAATGTAAAGCATCCAGAGCCTGTGCCGCAATCTGGCGTGCGGTGTCAAAGGGCAGAGGGCCGCTCTGTTTCTTAAGCAGATCCTTCAAATCGGTTCCCTGGACAAAATCCATTACAATGGCGTAGTTCCCTTCTTGAGGGAAAAAATCGATAAACCGGCAAATATTCGGATGATTCATCTTGGACAGGTTAATGGCCTCGTGAAAAAATTTTCGCACGGCCCTGTCGTTATCCAAAACGTCCGGGTTCAACACCTTGACGGCCACTGGTAGGCCGTCTTTCGCTGTGGCTTGCCAGACCGAACCGAATCCGCCCTTTCCCAGCATCTTGACAACTTCATAATTGCCGAATTTCTTAGTTTCGGCTGGGGCTGTGGGTTCCTTTCCGGCGACGGTTTCTGCTTCGACCTCCAGCGGCGGTTCACCGCCCGCATCCTCTATATGGTCACGACCCGGCCTGGCCGGAGAGGGTTCTGCTGCTTGCAATTCATCCATCAGCGAGCCGCTGTCGAAAAAGGCGGTTTCATCATGATCAGGATCGGAATCGGGATCAGGCTCGGGTAGAGAGGGTGCCGCTGCTTGCACCTCATCCGATAGTACAATGGTGGCGGAAAGGCCTTTTCCCTTAGAATCAGGCTCAGCTTGAGAGGGCTCTGCTGCTTGCAACTCATCCAGTAACGAACCGCTGTCGAAAAAGGCGGTTTCATCATGATCAGGATCGGAATCGGGATCAGGCTCAGTCTCAGCTTGAGAGGGCTCTGCTGCTTGCAATTCATCCAGCAGCGAACTGCTGTCGAAAAAGGCGGTTTCATCATGATCAGGATCGGAATCGGGATCAGGCTCGGGCTCGGGTAGAGTGGGTGCCGCTGCTTGCACCTCATCCGATAGTACAATGGTGCTGGAAAGGTCTTTTCCCTCAGAATCAGGCTCGGGTGGAGATGGTGCAGCTTCTTGCACTTCATCCGTTTGCACCTCGTCCGTTAATGCAATGCCGTCGAAAAAGCCTGCTTCTTCACTATCAGACTCGGATGAAGCTGGTTCAATTTCTTCTATTGCATCAATCAGTGAAAAGCTGTCTAAAAATTCTGCTTCTTTATTATCAGACTCGAGTTTGGCAGGCTCGGTTTTGGACTCATTTTCCAATGGGGAACGACCTGTATTGTTGGCGACATCTTCGGGTTTAGTTTTGGGCGTATTGTTTTGCGTCATCGTCCCTCTCCCTGTATTCAAAAAGGTATGGTTACAAAAACAGGCGGAAATGTGCCCATTGTAATTACCAAAAAAATGGGAAAGAAAAAAGATAGGCAGTTGCTTTTGGATAAAAGCATCCATTTTTAAACAACATCTAAATCACAGATACCAGGGACAAGCCGGATTGTCAACCTCCGCTTTGGCCCCAAAATTTGCCCTGACTTCCTCCAACTACAGACCTCGTTATTTACCTTAT
>SDBU01010207.1_pt1 | contig 10445 bp, 3 predicted proteins | sample 2277071 | NCBI WGS metagenome assembly SDBU01 (sample SAMN10397929, study PRJNA504765) | marine sediment metagenome | isolation source: marine sediment core GS08_GC12, 126 cmbsf | place: Arctic Ocean: Gakkel Ridge, Loki's castle | collected 2008
GAAAAACCTGATGGCTACTGCGTTTCCGCCATCCCAAAGTGAACTACCGCTTCGCCCCTCCGCTTCGCTACGGGCAAGAAATTTATTGATACTTACTTAAAACCAAGAACCGTCGGTATAATTGCTGACGAGAAAACGGGAAAACGAGACGCGGAAGGGAAACGCGGAAGGCCTCAGAACGCCCCGATTCTCGGGCCCCGATGCTCGGGATGGCTCTTTCTTGCGTGACTGGCTTCGCCGAGATGGCACCGCGGGCGTGCTGTCACCGCGAACGAGACAGGAATTGGAATTTGTTTCCATCGCTGAAGCGGAATTGCGATGAAAACGGGGATTGCTGGCTTTCTGGTTGTCCGGCTTTCCGGAATGGGGCGGGTTGGTCCCAATTTATTCTTTTAAGCATTCAGGGTTGGACTGTCATAGGGGAGGAACGTTTATGAAAAACATACTATTGGCTATTATTTTTACTTTTATCGCATTGATGCTTGCCGTTGGTAATCAGGCACAAACTATTCCTGTAGACGAGGGGCCTGTAGAAGAAACGCGTCCGCCACTCATAACATCTGTATCTGTAATTGACTCACCCGCCAAAGCTGGAGACGATATCATAATCCGGGTGACAGGCAAAACAGGAGCCAAGGTGCTCGCCGACATAGACCAGGTTGCTTATGATTTACCGCTGATCGAAATTACAGAGATGCCTGGAGTGTATGAAGGCAAACACACGGTTGTGGAAGGTGAAGATGTCTCTGATTCCGTCGTTACCGTTCATTTTACCTCCGAAGGTGAAACGATAACCGACAAAAGCCAGCGCGTGACTATCGACACGATAGCGCCTGCAATTAAGAAAATACACGTTGATGAATCACCGTTGCAAAATGGCTTAAGCTTCACCTTGACGGTCAATTGCGAAGTGGGCGCAATTGTCACGGTAGATTTATCCCAACTTGATACCACGCGTGGCGTTGCATTTGTACCAGAGGTGGCTGACGGGATATTTAGAAAAGATTTCACGATAAGTTACGACAACGCTGCATTCGATGGCATGAAAACCATCGTTATTACCGCCAGGGATGCCGCCGGCAATCAATCCACTGAGAAGCTTTTGGTAGAACTGGAAAATCCGACGTTGAACACGCAGCAACTGGAGATTTTTGGTCAAGTCATCGTTCCAGATAATACGTTGAGCGGTGATGCACGGATTTCAATCTACAATGCGACGTCAAAACGGGAAAAAAGCGAGCCAATTGCCGCTGATGGAAGTTATACGGTAGTCTTTTCTGATAGTAAAAATCCTGTGGCTGAGATAGGTACAAACATCTATGTGAGTGTTCTGGATGGTTCAGACGTCATTGCTAACGTAAGCCATCGATTGTCTCCAGCCGAAGTTTTGGCATCCAAAACGACGGTAGATGTGGAAATTACCGCCCGCCCGAAAATAGATATCACCGTTGAACCGTCTGTGTTGCCTGCTGATGGATATTCGATTGCTATGGTTACCGTTACCGTAGCGAACGCACCCGATGCAAAGGTTGAAATCTCTGCTTCTTCGCGGAAGGCCGATAAGTATGGCACCGCGGCCGGAATTGTTGCCAAAATTGCGTCTCCATTGGTGGATAAAGAGGGGGCTGGTGTCTGGACGACAACTTACACCGCCGGAAAAACACCCGGTAGTATTCAGTTGACGACTGCAATACGCGCGCTATCAAACGCGTTACTCCTGGCGACGGAAAATGTTGAGGTGCTGTTGACACCGCCGGATGCTGTTTCTAAATCCATCCTGATACATTCTCCCTTGAAGCGTGTAATTGTGGGAAAAACTGTCTTAATAAGCGGAATGATAACCCCTCCGCTGTTTGAAGAAACCATAAATTTGGAGGTATCAGAACCTGGTGGAATCAGTTGGAAGGAAGAGATAACGACGGACAAAGACGGACAATTTTATTTCCATATCAAGCTAAATAAGCCAGGAACGTGGAGATTTCGGGCGAACCATAAGAAAACAAAAAGCTCAATAGTAAGGATTGCTACTGTTGAAGCAGAACCCTATGTGAATCGTCGAGTGCGGTCGTACGCCAATAGAGTTAGAGAATGGAAACAATCACAAAGCGTGTTTATGGACATAAACTACCTCTTAGAAGACACCCGTGGCGTTCTGTGGGCGGCAACATCGGATGGTGGTGTTATGAAACTCGAAGACGAAGAGTGGATATCGTATGGATTAGGTGATAAATATGTCAGTTATCTTCTTGAGGATAGCTACGGCGTCCTGTGGGCGGCAACGTTGGGTGGTGTTCATAAACTACTAGAGGACGGGAATTGGGAAGAGTACGGTAAAGGTATAGATTCTAAAATTCTTGTCAATTCTCTCCTTGAGGATAGCCACGGCGTCCTATGGGTGGCAACTAATAATGGTGTTATGAAACTCGAACGCGGTGCCATCGCATTGTCGCGTGCGATCACACGCGACCGGCAGGCCTTCCGCGACGAAAATTGGGTATTGAGCGGCTTAGATAATGAATATGTAAATTTTCTCCTTGAAGATAGCCATGGAACCATTTTGGCGGCAACTAATGATGGCCTGAGCAAATTAGAGGACGGAACATGGAGACCGGACGGTTATGAGTTAGGTTCTAAAGTTATTGTCAAGCATCTGCTTGAAGATACACACAGCGTCTTGTGGACGGCAACTTATAGCGGCATGTGGAAATTAACGGATGGAATGACACAACCATATACTGATGGCTTAGTTTCTAAGACTGTCAATTACCTCCTGGAGGATAATCATGGCATTCTGTGGGCAGGAACGAACGAGAACGTGTACTGGTTAAATGGAGAAGCATGGGAAGAATACGGTTATGGGTTAGGTTCAGTCCGTGTCAGATGTCTACTGGAAGACACTCACGGCGTTCTGTGGGCGGCAACTAGTAATGGCGTGTGGAAAATTGGTGAGTGGGAAGTGTATAAAATAGAGGATGAATTTGTCAACTACCTTTTAGAGGACGACCACGGGACCCTTTTTGCGGCAACTAATGAACGTGTGAGAAAACTAGGGGATGGAATATGGATATTGTACAATGAGGGATTAGAGGGTAAATCTGTCAACTGTCTCTTAGTAGAAGACAGTGATGGTACCCTTTTTGCGGCGACGAATGATGGTGTGAGCAAATTAGAGGACAAAACATGGAGACCGTACAGTGAGGGCTTAGAGGGTAAGAATGTCAACTATCTCTTAGAAGACAGTGAGGGAACTCTTTTTGCGGCGACGAATGATGGTGTGAGCAAACTAGAGGACGTAATATGGAGACCGTACAGTGAGGGATTAGGGGGTAAAAATGTCAACTACCTTTTACCTTTAATTTTAGAAGACGGCCACGGGACCCTCTTTGCGGCAACCAATAAGGGTGTGTACTGGTTGGATGGCGAAAGGTGGAGACCGTACAGTGATGGATTAGAGTCTAACGCTGTCAGATGTCTCCTAGAAGACAGAAGTGGCAATATGTGGGCGGCCACGGATGATGGCGTATGGAAACGAGAGGGTGAGGCGTGGACGAAGCAGTATACAACACGTGATGGGTTAGGTTCTAATGATGTAAATTACCTCCTCTTTGACAGCCGCTTTACTCTGTGGGCGGCGACTTCTCGGGGCGTGAGCCGCTTCAACCAAAATGAGAAACAATGGTATACAGATGATAGGCTAGAACACAATTGTAATCATATCATCGAAGATAAACACGGTGCGTTGTGGTTGGCCACAAATATTGGAGTAATCCGATATGAACCGAATTCAAGAGCACCACAAACGAAAATCGAAAATGGGCCAAAAGGCGTAATAGGACAAAAATCAGCGAGGTTTGAATACAGTGGCAGTGATATCGAAACAGATAGCAGATTTTTACTGTATTCCTACAAACTTGATAACCGTCAATGGTCGGCTTTTAGTGAAGTAAAATCCAAAGACATTTTAGCCGGTGATGGTACTCACACCTTCTACGTTAGAGCCATGGACACCGACGGTAACGTTGACCCTACTCCTGCCAAACGCACCTTCAGGATAGACACCACGCAACCAATTGCGATTATCGAAAAACCAGCGATTAACGATGTCATCGGCGGTGAATATTTAATTACCGGCACGGCGACGGATGCAACTGATTTTTTAGAATACGAAGTCAAAATATATTCGCATAAAACGGGTGTTGATAATATTTTAAGAATTGGCAAGCATCAAGTGAGTGCCGGCACTTTAGCGACCTGGGACACGAAGGGTAAAAATGGCATCTATAGGATTACTTTGACGGTTCGAGATAAGAAGGAAGGTGAGTCAGATACGCAACACGAAACTCCACCCTCAAGCGTAACAGTCGCCATTGACAACACGCGCCCAACTGCTAAGAAACTTGCCGTCACAAATAAAGATAGTACCTCAGTCGATGATGAACTTTCTGGTAAGATACAAATCAGCGGTCAAATCAGCGATGACCATATCGCCGGGTACACGGTGGAATGGATTCAGCGTGGGCGTGAGGAAGTGATAGAGAAGAACGATAAAGTTGAATCGGGACAGATTACTATCTCAGAATTTGATTCGTCTGCGATATACGGACAAGCGACCATTCGGCTAACCGCGCGTGACCTCGCGGGCAATACAAGCCTCCCGGCGGAAATTGATGTTTTCTTTAACAATAAAAACCCAAGGCCAACAGCGCGTTTGGAGTCGCCTGAAGAGGATGATGTCATAGCGGGTACTTATGAGATAAAAGGGGAAGCCAAAAGCGTTGGTATTTTCAAAAGCTACGCGGTGCAATATGCCTTCGGACGGTTACTTCGCGAAGCGACCAAAGGAGAAAATCCATCCGCAGACGATTGGATTGACATCGGGGAAGGTTCAAATCCCTCAGAGGAAAGACTTGCCATCTGGGACACAACAAAGTTACCTGATGGACAGTATTCGATTAAATTAACCGTGACCGATGAATATGATTACGATTCAGATGACATTGTCCATATTGTCATTGACAATGCAAAGCCCGTCATTGAACTCACATCACCCAAAGAAGGTAGTATTGAAACCGGTGAAGTCACCATCATAGGCGAGGTGACGGATGATAACTTTAACAACTACAAGTTCGAGTTTGCGCCAGGAGCGAATCCAAGCACGGGTTGGGAACAACTTGGCGAAATCACTGAAAGCAAAATGATTGAGAGAACATGGCGGACAGAGGGTCTTGATGGACTTTACTCTATCCGAATTACAGCGACGGATAAGGCAATTCCTAATCCCAATCAGGAGATTCTTGTGCGGACGATTACGCTCGACAATACTGTTGCTGAAGCAAAGATTACATCTCCCGAAAGCGGAAAAGTTTACAAAGAGATTATCGAAATCAGAGGCACGGCAAACGATGATAATTTCAGCGATTATCAGCTCTTCTGGGGAAAAGGTGAGAAACCGTCAAAGTGGAATTCGATTACTGACCGGAAAACTATCCCTGTCACCAATGGGTTGCTAAGTTCTTGGGACACTGCGAGGCGCGACGGCGTTTATCAGATTAAACTGATAGCGCATGACAAAAGCCAGCATAAAGCAGAGCCAGAACCAGTGACGATTATCGTAGACAACACTGACCCAACTGCCAAGATAGATTCCCCGCGAGACAATGAACAAGTTGGAGACCATGTCACCATTAGAGGTACAGCTACAGACGATAATTTCAAGGAGTACATTATCGAGTACGGAGAAGGAGCCCACCCCACAATTTGGACAGAGGCTTCGGAAAATGCTCACCGGGAAAGGGATGTAATCGAGGGTCAACTGTTTGAGTGGCTCCCTGGGGATAAGACCGGTTTTATATTTTTTCGCGAAAACAATACTATGAACTACCCGCTTCGCCCGACGACTGGCGCTTCGCTGGTCTTACGGCGAAAAAATAAGTCATTTATTTTTACCTTACGCCTTACGGTCAAAGATGAAGTCAATCATACCAGCCAAGCCAAAGTAACGGTCAATGTTCTCCCTGCAATCAATGACAAAAGCGGCGGCGAAACCAAATCCGCAGACCGCAACGCGAGTATCTACGTTCCCCCGAATAGTTTGTCTGATAAAAAGGTCATTACAATTAACCCCGTGCCAGAAGCCGATATCAAGATGGATACAGTTCCGCCTGACGTCACGTACCTCGGTATCGCTTATGATTTCGAGCCTAATAATCTAAAGTTCAAAAGCAAACCCGCCAAACCAGCGCTCATCACGATTTCGTATGCTGATGCCCCAGTACAACCCCATCCAAACAAAACCGTGAAGCTTTATAGGCAGAATGAATACAAGCGGTGGACACCGATAGGTGGCACTGTTGATGTCGAACAACGCGAAATCTCCGCCGCCGTGATGGAATTGGGACGATACGCTATAATGGAAGCGGATATAGAAAACGGCGTGGAACCATCTATTCATAATCTCACCTGCCAGCCGCGGGTGTTCGGTGTTGATGTATACCATTCATCAACAGCAATCTCCTTTGAACTCGGTGGTCGAACCCAAATCACCGTGAAAATCTACAACCTCGCCGGGCGTTTGCGGAAAACATTGCTCGACAAAGAGGAGATGAACCCAGGCAGGAACGTTGTCAGATGGGACGGCACCGATGAGAATGGACAGCAAGTTTTAAGTGGCTTGTATGTCATTGTAGTCCTCACGGAGGAGGATAAGGATACGACTACGGTGGCAGTGTTAAACAGATGATATTTGTCAAGGCATGAATTTTGCTTATTAAAGGAAATGATGGAAGGGAGCGGTGTTATGAGAGGAGATTCTAAGAGAATATTGCTCGATTCTTGTATGATGGGTTTGAGCTTATTTGTTGGTTTTTACTTCTTGAGCAGTCACCCCTCTTTTGGTGTGGAACAAGTGTCTGTCGGGACGCGGCCGATGGGGATGGGTGAGACATTTGTTGCTGTGGCGGATGATGCCAATGCAGTCCACCTCAATCCCGCAGGCATTTCGCTCATCCGCCGGTATATCCTCAACGGTATGCATGCTGGCCTTTTTGGTACCAGTCCCGTTGATTTTAGTGGCTTGGACCAAAACTATGTAAGCGTGGTGTTACCGGTGACCAAAAACTTCGCCATGGGAGTCGATTGGATGAATATTGGACTTGATGATGACGAACTTGGATTCAAGCAAAATAAATTCAATCTGGCCTTAAGTTTAAACATCCGCGATGTTATTGCTGTGGGGATGAATGGAAAATTTGTCAGCGTAGACACAGGGTTGGATGGAATGGACATTGATACTGCTTCAGGGCTTGGATTAGATGCTGGCATTCTGTTTTTTTCGCGCTTTCTCCCAAAGGTGAGAGATAAACTCCAGATAGGCCTGATGTTACAAGATTTTGCTGGCAATCACACTAAAGGGATTTTCGGCGGCACCAGCATTCGGCATGATTTTGCTGGATTAGAGATAGCCAATGATAAAGAAATCCAACATCATGAAAAGGTCTTACCCATCCATTACAAAGTTGGTATCGCTTACAATATCATCCAAAATCCGCAACGCACTTTGCTGGTATCTGTAGATTTCGATGATAGATTCCATTTCGGTTCAGAACTTTGGCCACATCCCATGACAGCAGTGCGAGCGGGAGTTCAAATAGATAAAGAGGGCGTAACCTACTCCCTGGGCGGCACCCTGAAATATATCAACAATAGATGGTTTGAAAACTCGTGGCTCGAATTGAATTATGCCTGGGTGGTTCCGCCGACACTTCCTGCAACGTCATACTTTTCCTTGTCAACAAGCTTTGATTTTCATCGCTTGCCTATCAAAATTGAGAAAGTGCTGATGAGACAGGGAATCTCCGCAACGCATCATAACTCTTATGCTGAAACAGTGACGAAGGAGAAATTCCATGAGTTTGACGGAGAATATCAACTGTGCGATGACGATACAGTGGGACGGATATGGCTTCGCAATAAAAGTAGGAAGGATATGGAGGTCACTATTGTTATCACTATCGAGGAATATGTATCTCCAACTTACATCACCGAGCCTGATACAACAATCGATAGGAAAAAAATGATTTCTTTCCCATTGTCTTTGCCGTTCAGCGTCGATATTATGACCAGCGCCAGGAATGAAAATGTTACGGCGCGTATAAAGGTTATTGCTGTTGAAAAAGATGGTGACAAAAAGTATGAGACATCACAAGATAAAGTGTTCATGCTGCACGACAAAAATAAAATTGTCTGGGATGATATAAGACGGCTCGGCTCCTTTATCACCGTCGCTACTGTGGAGCCCTTCGCCCGAAAGATGGTGGAAAATCATCAGAGGTTACTAAGTGAGTATGAAAGGAAATTGCCCCAAAATGTTCTACAAGCGATTTTGCTCTTTGAAGCTTTGGTGGAAAAACAGATTATTTACATAAAGGATGCACATTCGCCGTCTTATGGCAGCTACTTGCCGGATACAGTCAGATACCCGCAGCAATTGTTAAGTGGTGAGGTCAACAGCGCTGATTGTGATGACTTCACGGCGCTATATTGCGCGGTGTTAGAGTCCGTTGGCATATCAACCGCGTTGATAGGACTTAAAGACCATATCCTGATGGCTTTTGATACCGAAATATCCTGGGAAATTGCTCAGGATATTACTATTCCAATAAACGGTACAGCATGGATTCCAATTGAAACAACAATGTTGGGACAGCTAAAGCGAGAAGAAGCTAAAGGTGAGACCCAACTCAATCGTTTTGTACAAGCTTGGCAGGATGCCCTAAAGACGATTCAGGAGGCCGAAATCGAATGCGAAACAGTCGCCGATGCTTGGGCAATCTTTAAACCCGCATACACCAGTCCCGATAAAGACGGGATTCCAAGCGACGTACCTAAAATATCTAAGAAAAAATTCGACCATAATATCGATCATGAATGGCTCTTAGAAATCTCAGCCGGTATCGCTCGGCTAAAGAAGGAAAAAGATGATGGTTATGGTTTTTGATTGAAAACTTGGGTGTTGTGGAACGCCGCCGTAGCCGAAATCGTAGCCGAAGTCGCAAGACTTCGGCCCCTTCAACTACGTGAAGTCGTAGCCGCCCCCGAATTTTTGCAAATTCGGCTACATCGGCGTTCCGATTACAGAAAGGAGACGAAACAAAATGAAACGGCAATTTGTCTGCCTATTTTTAATCCAGCTTTTGTTGCTGTTTGCTGTAACAGCGAGTATGTCACAAGTCGAAGTAGTTTTTATTTTAGGATATGTTGAAGTTAGGAAGCAGGGGCAGAATCATTGGGAGGTTGCCAGGAAAGACATGGAGCTTTCCGCCGAAGACCTTGTGAGAATTCCGCCTAAAGCAACTTTGAGAGTACGACTTGAAAATGGTGATGCTGTATATTTCGTATCAGGACAAGAGAGCCCGATTGATGAACTAGCACCGGTTAAAAAGAAAAGAATTGTGGACGGAAGAACAAGAAGTTCAAAAGCGGCGAATAGGTCTCGTCATCGGGTTGGGCAGAATAGGCAAGCTGTCCAGCAAAGAACGGATTCCCCAATGACTAATCGGTATGTCGAGTTCCTTCTTTCGAAAAATGAGGAAGATGCAAATGACGAATCCGTCAGAAGCTTTGCGCAGAGCGTTGTGAGAGATATTTCCATAACAACGAATACAGGCTATCCAAACCGTAATATTGCCCGTGTGCAGCATCTTTTTAATGCGTTAAAGAATCTAACAATAAGACCTTCCGATGATGAACAATCACCGGCAAGCCAAGAAATTCAAGCACCTTCAACAACCCTAAAAACCCGTCAGGGGAGTGATTTAGATATCGCCCGGCTGTATATGGCTCTGTTAAACGCCGCCGGTGTGGAAGCTCGACCTCGCGGTGATAACAACGTACCGTTGTTCATCGTATTCGATAGCGGAATTCCGGCTGGCGCGGCTCAGAGCGTCACCGTCAATAGAAAGTTATACTTTGTGGAAAATGACACCGTATGGCTTCCCACACAGATTACTCCATCTACAGATAATTTTATTAAAGCTTGGTACAAGGGAAGCGATGTGAATCGAATTACGAATTACGAATTACGAATTACGAATTGAAAAGACAATCGCCAGATGGAGACACACGGCGAAGCCGCAAGGCTTCGCCTGTGTGCTCCACTTCGTTGGTTTCGATGATTTCGATACGCAACCCGGAAAGCCGGACAACCGGAAAGCCGGACAACCAGCAAAAGACTAAAGAAAGAGACCACGAAAGTTCATGGCGCGGAAGTGGAGCGCACAGGCTCCGTTGCGAGGAACGAAGCAATCTAACCTTTTCGGTTTCACCGTGTGCCTCCATCGACGCTTTTTCGTCGATAGCACCGCGCTAGAGTTTTTGTTTTTAATCCTTCCTGGTCTACGACCCTCCTGGCGGACGGCACGGCGGCGGAAGGTCGGAGACTTTTGCCG
>SDBU01010208.1_pt1 | contig 10445 bp, 21 predicted proteins | sample 2277071 | NCBI WGS metagenome assembly SDBU01 (sample SAMN10397929, study PRJNA504765) | marine sediment metagenome | isolation source: marine sediment core GS08_GC12, 126 cmbsf | place: Arctic Ocean: Gakkel Ridge, Loki's castle | collected 2008
CGATATATTGTATTACGTTATCTTTTACAGACATGGAGTAGTGATGCAGGGCCAACAATAGAGTTGGCCCTTTTTGTTGGCCCTGTAAAATTATTAATCAAAGGAGTTTAAAAATGAGTGCTAATGAAATTAAAAAATATTTTATCATTGCGATTGTTGCACTGGTAGCGGTTGCGATCGCTAACAGAGTGCCTGCAATAAAAACTTTGACTCTTTAACTTTTGTTCACCAAAAGTCTCGGAGTTGGCAGGTGATCATCCTTCATCGAGAAAAAAGTTAATATAATTTCGTACATATAAAATGAGGTTATGAAATGTTTAGACATGGCGCGAGAAGACTTGAATTAATACATTTTGAAGAAAACACGGCAATATCTATTCCTCTTCCCAGGGACAGATTAATCAAAAAAATCGAACTATGGTTTGATGCCATATTGGTTGCTGTCGATCCTGGAGCGGGAACAGCGGGAACGGCCCTCGAGGATGCAGTTGCAAGGATTATTCCGCTTATCGAGGTTATCGGTGATGGATTTGCGATCCTAAAGCGTTATGATGCAAGAGGATTGTTTTATATGAATTATCGTGATGCCGGATGTCCTCCGTTTACACTTGCGCCGACAACCGGCGCCGGAAATATTCCATTGAGTTTGTGCCTAACGATCAATTTTCAAAACAATCTTGGAATACGTCCTGCAGACACCTTTTTAATGGCCCCTGCTTTCCGGTCGCTTAACCTGGTGATCCATTGGGGCAATCTTGCCAATTTGTTCGATGATACAAGGACTTTCACACAGACCATCGCAACCGCTTACGGATTCAGGCCGGTGATCTATGAAACAACCGAGCCGAATCCTTTATTTATGCGTATCGAGAATTACATTGATAAAGAAGTAACCGCAACACGTACGGACTTTTCGATCGACCTCGATGTCGGTAAACGCATATATCAGAATTTCATGTGGATGACTACTGATGCAGAAACGAATAAAGGACAGACCAGGGAAGACGGAATTATTAATTATATCAATGTAGTTACCGGCGAAAATTTCCGGCACTTCCAGGAGATTCCCTGGGATCAATTGCAAGTCATCAATGAAAAAGATTTCTCTTTTGAGGCGATAACGGCCGGAATTGCCAACCTCTATCTTCTTGAGGGTGGTCGAACTCCGTCAGGACTTAATTGTGCCGATTTGAACACGGCAAAGGTTATGCTTGATGTAACGGTCGGCGACACTGAGCCGACGTTTATCAGACAGTACAATGATATGATAACTCCTATATAAAGGTATTTTATTATGAGCTGGATTACAGATGCGGCTGATTGGGTGGGAGACACTATAAAGGGAGTGATTCCTAAAATACAAGTTACCAAAATGCCTGAAATTAAAGTCGGGTGGCCAACACCTATTTATACACCGTCGGCACAAGCTGCTGCTGTTGTATCGACAAATTACATACCTTACATTTTGATAGGAGCTGCCGTATTCCTTTTATTTGTTGTTAGGAAATAATATCATGAATGATTTTCAGGCATTTATAATTTTTGCGGCGAATGTCGATAATGTAAAATTGACAACGGCTTTGCGTACTGCTATGCAAGATGAATATAATGTCATAAAAGGTTACGAAAGACTGCTTAAAGATATTCATTGGGTTGGAAACAGAGAAGCTCTTAAAAATTCTTGGTTGCCAAATGCACAAAGGAATTTTATTAAGACTTGCGAAGCTGTTCAATTACAATTAGCTGTGTTAAAACCGGTTGAACCGATTAAAGAAGTAATAACACAAGCTATTTTTAAAAAACCTGATAAAACTGCAACGGAACTGCGAGCGGAAGTATTCGCTAAATATGGAACCGCAGAACAACCAGTTATTCCGGTATCTCTACCGGTATCTCAAGTAAAAAGTGATACGGTTATTACAAGTACTATCCCTCCGTCTGTTGTAGCGGTTGACGCAGGTTACTTGCCGGCTATTGAACCCGAAGATGTTCAGTCCAAAACAGATATTGCCGGAAGGCCCACTGAAGAAATGTCCAATGTTTTTGTGCCGTCGCTCATAGATATTCCTCGTATTGAATCTACAGAGGCAATTTACAAAGCTGCTTTTTTGCCTGATATTCATTTTTCAAGAACAACTGCATTAGTAATTACTGCTATAGTATTATTTTTTGTTTTTTCCAGGTAAGATAAATGGAATATATGTTTGTTACTGATCCTGCTAATGGAAAAAATTGTGTTATTCCCATGAATCAATTTTACAGATTTTTCAATGTAATGGGTGCTACAGAAAGATCCAAATATCTTGTTTCTAAGCAAGCTACAGTTAGAAATAGTAATGATTTAAGATCACTGAGAGAGGAAGAAGAATCTCATTATGATGAACCGACACTTAAGCAGGAACTTAGAAGTTTCAATAAAGGTGTTCCAATGAGTAAAGATGTTTATGACCAGGATGATATGGATTCCGTTTCCGGTGATGTACCGTATAATCCTGCTCTTAATCCGGAAACTGCCGATGATGAAAGCATTGATCCTGTTGAAGAAGAAACGAAAAAAGCCGGATTTGGTCAATATGCAAGCCTGGCCGTATTTGTAGCAATTATATTTTTGGGGTTAAAATATGTCAAATTATAATTATCAAGTTATAACTGTTGACTTAACCGTTGCACATCGTGAAACTGAGTTTCATGTAGGACTGAGCAATTGTGTTTTGGTACGATCTATCGATGATGTAATGGCTGGATTATCCATAAAATTTGACCACTCAAATAATCCGAATATTGTACTTGTCCAGGGTGATCTTGCTCTGTTCCATAAATTCGGTACACTGGAACCGATTTATTTTGAGAAAATTCTTATCACCAATGTAGCAGTGGCCCAGGGATCGGCTGTATTGATGGTAACGCAAAATATAGAGTTTGCCCGCCGGTTGCGTTTCACAAGTGATATTGTTTCGACAGGATTACTTCAGCAAGTTTTAACTATCCAGAATGTGGCTACATTAATACCGGTTAATCCGATTGTGGGCCGTATAAATATACTTCTTCAAAACAACGGTGCGAATACGATCTATATAGGTAGTGCAACAGTAACGGATGCAGGTGTCACACAGGGGATACACCTGGCGGTCGGCGCAAGTATGTCTTTTACTATTTCGGCCGGTGTTCCTCTTTACGGGATAGTGGCCGCAGCAACCGAACCTTTGAATATTCTTGAGGGTGCATAAAAAAAGTGAGTTAAGTGTTTATTACGAATAATATAATATAGAGTTGCTATTAATCTTTGATTTAAAAATTAATTTGCTATAAAGTGCTATGAATAAGGTTTATATGTTTTTTGAAATGTTTGTGTCGACTCCCGTTCCGGATCCTCCGGAGGATCTCCATGGAAGGACCAGAAAAAGTAACTTACGTCAATTTTAAGAAGTGAAAAATGAATCTGAATTTAATTAAAATACCGATAGTAAATTTTGAAGATGAGCAGGTAAGTATCGGGGATGTTTACCAGTTTACTTTTAAGATTAAAAAATCGTATGTTCCGGTTGTCGAAGAAATTCGGAAAAGATTTGCACAATATATAATCGAGCGTGGATCAAAATTTGAGGTTGAAAATGTTTTCGAGGAAAATGGTGAGTTGGTTTTGCAAGCAAGATGTATCCAAAACCCTTTACCTTTCCTGGCTGTATTCGGGATCATTGTCGCCGGTTCGTCAACACTTCTGTATATATTTGGATTACAGTTAAGTAAAGTCCATAAAATATTTGCTTTACCGCAGACGAAAATTTTATTATATACGGCCCTGATTGTAGCCGTTATAGTTGGAATAAAAATTCTAAAATGAGGTGAATTAAAATGTTTGGAAATGCAATTACTAAAATCATGATCGGACTGTTGTCTTATGTTATCAATAATATGAGCGATAACATTCGGGCCGAGGTTGATAGTTTTGTAAAACGCCTCGAGGGAATGGCGAGAAAAACACCTAATCCGATTGACGATCTTTTTGTCGATCTATTGAAAGCCGGCCTTGAGATTGATTAAGTGTGGAAAAAAAACTTTACATCTTAGCAGGACTGATTATTTACATGGGCGCCAGGGTTAAAATTAGAACAAAATACGATAGGCTTATAAAAAGCATATCAATGGATTTAAATAATAATCCTCATTTGGTTAAAGCTATAATAAAAGTTGAATCAGGTTTTAACACCCTGGCCCATAGAGTAACCTCGAAAGAAGATTCAAGAGGCCTCGGCCAGATAAATAAACCGACCGCGATTTCACTGGGAGTTCTCGATCTTGAAAAGCTATTTGAGCCTGCATATAATATTGGAATCATGAACATGCTTTTACTCGATCTTAAAAAAAGATATTCGAGTACTACTGATATTATAGCTGCTTACAACGCCGGAAAAGTCCGGAAAACAAAGCAGGGATTTTATATCAATTCCCAATATGTGCTGAATGTTTACTCGAGGTTCCTTGCATATTCGATCCTGGATATATAGCTTTGTATAGTAAAAGATGCCGGATCTGGATCCTCGATGCGATGTTTCGAGTTATCTTTTGTTCACAAAATAAAATTCTCCCGGGTAAAAATGATTATACTTTCATCATATTACGCTGCTGATGCTTTAAACCAGGAATTAGCACAGAGAAGATATGCCGTTTCTTCCCATGATGACACGGTGAGTACTGTATGGGAGACACTTCTTGAAATAAATGATAAAGGTATTTTGTGGTGCGTATCTCAGATTTTACGATGCTCTACTATTCCTGTATCAAGATTTGGTAGAATATCAATAACTGTTGATGGTGTAAATAAATTAAACACACAAAATTTTTCTTCTATCGTAAGTGTATTCGTCGATCCTGATAATGTTATACATTCTGATGGTAGAGATTTGAATATGTACTGGAGATTTCTCACGTCTTTAAAAATTGAGCATGCTGTTGAAAACGCAGATACAACGGCTTATACTATTGCTACATACACGGTCGATTAATGAAAATAGGGTAGGGTAGACCAAAATAACAGGGTAGGGGAGACCTCATGGCAAAAAGAAAACGCAGAAAAGCAAGACGTGTTCGGGTGAAAGGGCATACCAGAGTCGAGTATGGTAAACGGCTGAGGGTGAAAGCGTATACACGTAAAGCACGTAAAAAAAAAAGTAAAAGATAATCTCTGTAAAAAACCATGATCGAACACAGAAGATTAAGTCGAGGCGCTATGTCCACAAGAATTATTGATCATTGCGTGCCTCCTGCAGTAGGGGGAGGTTCCTTTTCAGCGCCGGAATTTGAATATGTCCAGATGGATACAAATTCCGGCGTTTATGTTGAGGTGTGCAGTGTCAACGGCCCGGGTATGTTGAATCATATAATAGCTTCAGTAGCGGACAATACGGGAAGACTAAGAATTACACTTGACGGATATGTTGATATTTTGACAGTAAGTATCGCAGTTGATCATTGGTACGTAATATGGCCGAACAATGTTACCGATGCAGCAAAATATATATTTGCGCCGCATGTTCATACCAGGGCAAGAGTTTATTTTCAAGATGAGTTTAAATTAGAAACGAGAATTGCATCGGCTTCAAGAATTTATGTCAAGTGTTATTATGGAGAAATCTAAATGCCATATCCGCCGGAATTTGAATTTATCGCATTTAATACAAATAGTGCTGTTTTCGTTGAAGTTCTAAATTTACTTGGAAGTGGATATTTAAATAGAATTGCAATAGGTGCATCGGGCGGAGAAGGTGAAATAAGGGTAACAATAGATGGATATATTGAGGTTGTAACGATCGCAGTGGGAAATGATCGGATTATTGTTATTGATTACTTTTCTACTTCTGCGGATATGTTGAAGCATCTTGGGTGGGATCATAATTTACAATTTGATACGTGGTTTAAAAATCAGTTAAAAGTCGAATTACGAAAAACAACAGGTGCGACGGCTTACACAAAATTGCATTATGGAGTGATTTAATTATGGATTATAAAATTCAATTAACAGATGAACAAGAGAAGGCCTTACAAGTGATCAGAGTAGAAATATTTAATGAAACCGGCAAAGAAACAACCGGTCAATTTATCATTGACGAACAGGTTAATTTTTATATCAAAAGAATGTTCCAGGATAATATTAAAATCCCAATTCCAAAAAATGCTCTTGAGGGTTTAACAGATTCTGGCCAGGCCGAACTTTATGCAAAAGTCATAAATTACTTTCCTGGATTTGTTGATGAGATGAAAAAAGAAGATGAACCGGCACTTGGTATGTGGGCCAGGATTAAGAATTTTATTCACATTGGGGGGTGACTGTGTGCCCTGGGTGAAACTAACTGGTATATCATCGAGGAATCAGTCGAGTTAAAAAGATAATGCGTTAGAGGGCGTTTGAGACGCTTTATTTTTTTGTTTGACTTTATCAAAACATATAATATATTGATTGTACATAAAGAAACGTGGTTGCTGATGGACAACCACGTTGAAAAAAACCGCCAAGACATCACTCCGAACAGCTCTTGACGTTTAATATATAGTCTAATTAATATTTGTCAAGTTTTTTTTCGGAGGAATGTAAAATATGTATAAATTTATAGTATCTTTTATGGTGATCAGTGGTTTTTTGTTCTGTAGTTGTGAGGGACCGGCAGGACCTACAGGTCCATCCGGTGAAAAAGGTGATCAGGGTATACAAGGATTCCCAGGGCCGCCAGGAGAAAATGCAGAGATAAGTATAATTACCGGTATTTTGCCTAAATCAGAAGATGGGTATTGGAAATTTACAACAACTGTAAATTTAAATAATTGTATGATAACAGTTGATGTAAGAGAAAATAAAAATATAGTATGGTTTGAACCTGATTGGACTTATGGATCGTATACAATCTGGATAAAAGATACTTGGGGAGTAGCTCCTAATCCTGGTTATGAATATCTGATAAAAATAGCGGAATGAGGATAAAGAAAAGATGAACAGTTGTACAATTCCTATTGCACATAATATATATTATGTCAATCTATATTCTAATAACTTAATAAACAAAATCAGTATAACCAGAGACTTACAAGAAAATAAAAAAACTGGTGAAGTATTTACACAAGTACTCATAAAAAACCCTGGATGTTCAATATTACATTCGGGGTTTCTTATGTCAAGTAAAAATATAAATGGGTGGGGATCGGCGTAGCCGGTATAGCTCGATTTGGGGTTTAAAAATCGAGCGTAGATGGTGTCTTGGGGGTTTGGCTAAAACCATATAAATGATAATATAATAATTTAAATGTCGACCATACCTTAACCAGGTGTTTTTAGATTTTGCAATATGTCAAGAACTAAGTTAAAAAGATTTGAAGTTACACGTCAACTTGCATTTTTCCGGAAGCTTCAGAACAAGAAGATATGTAACGATTTACACGCAAAAGACGCGATCTCAAAGACTTATCTTGAATTAACAGCAAACCTCGTAGTAAAATCAGAATGTGGTGGCCGGTGGATTTCAGTTAAATGCAGTTGCGACAACGGGAAACACAGAAGATTAAAAATGGGGGGGTGTATGAGGGAAAACTGCGTTTCCTGTAGTGAATCGGTGAATTATAGAAGATTTTCAAAAGCTTTTAAGCGATTTAAAGCAAAAGATTATGAGCAGCCGATAATGTGTACAAATTTCACGATTCCAGTAGAATTGAGAACAAAAGCTTTAAATATTGCAACATGGCGATACTGGGTTAAATGCATAATAGGGAAATTGAAAGAAAACTATGGATTTTCATGGGGCCTTGTATCTTCACATCCTACAGGTAAAAATAAAGAGATATTTCATCCGCATATTAATGTGCTATGGATACAAAAAAGAGGATTTAGACATAAGCTTGATTTAATAATACTTAGAGCAGATTGGGGCAATATAATTAAAATAAAAAAAGAGGTTGTAATTTATCATCGATGGGTGAAAAAAGAGGGTGAAAAAATCCATAGAATAAATTATGTGGTGAGGCCTTTTCCTGGTTGGAAATGGTGGCGGGGAACAAGCGTAAGGTGGTATGGGGAATATCCCAGGGGAATAAATATTGATCCGCATGATTGGATATGTCCGGACTGTGGAGAAAAAATAGAAATTAAAGGTGTGCTGATAGAATATGATAAAAATGCTGGCCGGCCGGTGTATAAAAATAGTGAAATACGGTGGTGGAGTCCACACGAGTCAGAAGTTTGTGAACAAAAAAGAATATAAAAATCGTCTGCAGAGGCCGATATCGGATCCGCTGCGGGGAATTTTTGTGAACAAAGTCATAGGAGGTTTGCAAAATGGGTAAAGATATGCCAAAAGTATGTGAAATGTGTAGCAGATTTTTTGCGGATAGTAAAATGTTTAAATTTTTCAGAAAGAGAATTTGCCTCGAGTGTACTGAAATGTTATTTATAAGAATGTCAAGATATATTGACGAAGAAAGGAGAATCATAGAGGAAAAAGAACTGGTTGATTTTAACCAATTAAACATTTTTGATGAGGAAAAAGAAAATGGCGAAAAAAGAAATGTTAAAGTGTGAAACCTGTGGATCATATATTGATATTGAAACAGGTGAGACGTTTCCGCCTTCCGGAGGTAACGCAAATAAAATAATTGATATGCAAAAGACGAATCGTATGAATGCAGAATTGATAGAGCAAGCGAATACGAAAATTGATATACTCAAAGAAAAATTGGAGAAAACAGGTAATGGACAAGAACCAAAAAAATCAACAGTCGATGAAATCCTCTGAAAAACCGTTAGAATTTACAAACCTTGTCGGGGAAGCAGAAGAAAAACAACAAAAGATGGAACAGTCCCAAATTGAACTCCAGAAGGATTTGGAAAATGTTCCCCCGTCGGGGGAAAAGCCAAAAACAAAGAAAAAATTGTCAGAGGCTGAAAAGATAAAACGACACCGGCAAATTGATGCCGATTACAGAGCGAAGAAAAAGAAAGAAAACGAAAAGATTCTTGCCGAACCGGAATTGAAACCTTTTGAGTTAATCGATCGGGAAGTTGTGAAAGTGGTTGCCGGGGTTATCCCATTTGCTGTTATTGCAATGCTCCTGCAGGACGACCGATATTTACTTAATGATCGTGAAAAAGATATTCTGGCTGTTCAGTGGGATAATCTTTTGCGAAAGCGTATGCCGGACATATTTAATCAATTCGGGCCTGAATGTTCACTCGGTATTTCTATTGCGATGATCCTGATAGAAAAGGCCGGAGTGTTTAAACCTGGGCTTGTCAAGAGGGAAGTTGATGGGCCCGCAGGTGCAAAGATAAAAGGGTATGAACAAAAATAAAATAATACTTGATTTGTGTGGTGGTAGCGGTGAATGGTCAAGAAATTATAAAGAAAATGGATATGATGTCAGAAATATTACATTGCCGGATTATAATGTAAATTCTTATTTGCCGCCTATCGGTGTTTATGGAATATTGGCCGCACCGCCTTGCACTATGTTTTCACTTGCCAGGACAACGGCCAATATTCCGAGAAACCTTAAATCTGGAATGGTAGAAGTAATTGCTTGTCTTCATATCATTTGGTTATGCAGGTATGAAAAAAAACTTTCTTTCTGGTGTCTTGAAAACCCAATGGGGATATTAAGACAATTTTTGGGAAAACCTGTGTTTACATTTCAACCGTTTGAATTTGGCGATAGATATAAAAAGAAAACTGATTTGTGGGGATATTTTAATAATCCAATAAAAAACGCTATTGATTTGAACCAATTGGAACTTAACGACTGTTATGAAAATAAAAGGATGTTACCAAGTATTTCCGATTTAATAAGCGGTCAAAAAGCAGATAGAAGAGCTATTACTCCCCCAGGATTCGCAAGAGCATTTTTTGAGGCAAATAGATAAATGGATGCTAATTATATCGTTGGAGTGATGGGAAAAAAGGGAACAGGGAAAAGCTATATGGTTAAACAATTCATGCATCGGATTAAACGTAAAATTATAATTGATCCGATGCATGAATATCAGGGGACTATTTTTTACTCCTGGGAAGAGGTGATAACATTTTTGAATGATTATTACGATATGGATTTTTCGATTGTTTACCGTCCCCTCGATGATGAAGATAAAGAGCAATTCATGAGAATTATCAATACTGTAGATAATTACACGCTAATAGCAGAAGAGGTTGACTTACTTTCGGATTCTTACGTTGTTCATCCGGAGCTAAAAATATTAGTTAAATACGGTCGGCATGTTAAAAGAAATTTAATATGGATTTCACGTGGGCCGTATGAAGTAAATCGTTTAATGACAAGATTAATTGATACAATGATAACTTTTCAGCAGAATGAAAAGCGAGATCAGGAATTTTTTAAAAACTATAATTTTAATAAAGATGTAACGAATTTAGAGAAATATGAGTGGGCTTATTGGGGGGATAGGGGAATAT
>SDBU01010209.1_pt1 | contig 10445 bp, 12 predicted proteins | sample 2277071 | NCBI WGS metagenome assembly SDBU01 (sample SAMN10397929, study PRJNA504765) | marine sediment metagenome | isolation source: marine sediment core GS08_GC12, 126 cmbsf | place: Arctic Ocean: Gakkel Ridge, Loki's castle | collected 2008
GACTGTGTCCTACCTCCCACTTGGTAAAGGTCAATCCTACCAGCGCACCGAACGGGTCAAATCCTTCCAGTTTCAGGGGAACTTTCTTTGGCATAAGACCTTCCTCCGCATCTCAAACGTCTTTCTTGGGGAAAAGCTTCACATTCGCGTTACTTGATTACCCGCCCTTTAAGCAGAGTCCTGGAACCTGCCCAGCATATTAAATTATGGACCAACTTGTTTATTGGCAGGGGTATCGGGCCCAGACGCCACTGTATGAACTCAAGGATGATACCCGCTTCATCAACAGTGTCCAAATACGCATAATCTATCGTTAGGCCAATATCCTTTATCGTCCCTCGTTGCAGTATACCTATCCCCATTTCCCGGCAGGCATCCAGTCTCTTGTCTAAGTTCTGGACCATGAAACCCAGATGATGCAATCCACCCTTAGATTCCTTGAGATGATTGAGATGGTAACTCTCACCTTCCACTACCTGAATAAGCTCCATCTGGACCGGGCCCACAGATGCCAGCGCTATTCTCAGCACCGGGTGCACCTCTTTTCCGTTCTCAATGCAAGATTCGGGCTTCTCATCGAGCAATATCCAGGGGCCTACGCCAAATGTGTCCCTGTAATAGGACATGGTTTCGTTCACATCGGCCACCACGTAGCCAATCTGCCCTAACTTTGGAAGTCGCAGCCGTTTTCTAACAGTATCCGATACCATCTATCACCCCACCCTCTCCAGCGCAGCAGGATCTTAGACCAGCTTTCTGGCCCTATCAGCGGCAAAAACAGCCGCTCCGATCGCTCCTATAATTTGAGGGTCTTCCGGGAACTCAACAAGTTTCATTTTAAGCGCTCGCTCAATGCAGTCGACCACACCAACGTTCTTGGCAATACCGCCTGTTAAACCGACGTCTTTTTTGACGCCCAAATTGCGCGCTAGGTGAAGAATACGGCGCGCCGTGATATCGCTTATTCCAGCAGCGATGTCAGCGCTGTCTCTTCCTTCCAGAATCAAGTGCCTGATCTCAATTTCAGTTATGATGCAGCAAGGCTCCTGCAAAACAACAGGGTCAGACGCCTCAAGCGAGAGGAGGCCGAGCTGGGAGACGTCAACGCCAAGACCTTCGGCCATCAGTTCCAGTGATCTTCCTGTTCCGGCGGCGCATTTCGTGTTCATACGAAAGTCCTCCACAATGCCATTCTCATCCACTCTTATGGCCTTGCAATCCTGTCCCCCGCCGTCGATGATCGTCCTTATGGTAGGAACAAGCCACTTGGCGCCTCTCCCATGGCATGATATCTCGCTGACATCGTCATGAGCAAATGGTATGATGTTACGCCCGTACCCGGTGCTCACGCAGTAGTCAATATCCTCATAGGAGAGATCAAGCTTGTTGAGCAGTTTGTCCATGACATCAGCGGCTGACTGAACGGCCTTTGCTCTTGTCCGAATTATCTCGAAGCCTAAGATTGTATCGTTCTTCATGACCACGGCTTTGGCGGTCAGGGCGCCGACATCACATCCGGCAACAACCATCTTCTTGCTGTCCTTAGCTAAAGTAAAGTTTGAACAAGAACGCTGCTTATGGAAAACTCGGGCTAGAAGGCAATGGAGGATTTCATTATGAAGCAGGATGGTCTTCTTTAGCCATGAGCGCGGCGCCGAAGGCTCCAATAACCTGAGGGTCGACTCCGGCAAGATCAGCAAGCTTCAGCCCCAGATCTTTTTCAAAATCCTTTACCACGCTGCTATTTTTAGCCACTCCACCCACCATCGCCACCTCTTCATTCACACTTATCCTTCTGACAAGACCTACTATCTTGGCAGCTACGGTGGAGGTGATGCCAGCGAAGATATCGAAAGGATCATAACCATCGTTGACGTAGGAGATTACATCACTCTCGGCAAGTATAACACACTGACTGGTTATGCGAAGAGGACTGGTTGAGGCCAGCGAGGCTTGACTCAGCTCATCAACCGGCATTTCCAAGGCCTTCGCCATGACTTCGATGAACTTCCCTTTTCCAGCGGCACACTCATCGGTGATAGCCTCTGGTGATATCCTTCCGGCGTGGTCGATATTGAAGGCCGTGAAACTGTGCCCGCCGACGTCGATGACCGTCCTTATCCCGGGATTCAGTTCCCTAACGGCCCTGTGAAGGCACATCACATCCGGGATAATCTCATCGGCATAGGGAACGGCTTTCTTGCCAAACCCGGTAGACAGGCAATAGTCTATCTGTTCCTCAGACAGGCCTGCCCTGGCCAGGGCCTTATCCATTACATCAACCGCCGCCTGTTTGGGTAGGTTTTTGTAAGGAAGTATTTCAAACGCAAGGATATCATTGTTTTCAATAATGGCTACTTTTGCCGAAAGAATTCCCAAATCACATCCAGCGTATATCAACTTTTATTACTTCTCTCCTCTGCCGGACCTTCGTCTGACAACCATATAGCCAGACAAACTCCAGGCTCACCCAATCCACCGCACCTTTTGGAATTCTACCAGCCGCGTTCGTGGGCGTCAATGATATATACTGCCCCAGCACAGGTTCTCTTGCATCGGGGTGTACTCGGCTCCCAAAAGGGGTAAGGGAGCCGCAGGGGGGAGGCTTGACCGATGAGGGGCAGTGAGAATAGACTTCCCCTCAAGAAGTCAAGAGGGGGAACCATGCCGCAAGTATATGATATAACTGAGTATCCCGAAGTAGAAATGTATGTAAAGTTCCGTGGCAAGAGAGGTTGGCACTTGTGGGGATGGTATCCGTTCAACTGGATACCTTATATTACAGGCAGCCGTCCTGGTATAACTTTTAGAGTGTCACTGAAAGACGATACATATAGGATTAGGACAGGGGGACTTCAAATCACACATGACAACGTGCCTCCGGCGCCTGGTATAGCGACTCTTGTGTGGCCGCCATACCAGCAAAGAGAGAACAAACTGGATTACACGTATTCTGTCCTATTGCCTACCTTAATCAACAGTGGCCAGCACAACTATTATCTCTCTATTCCATTAGTGCATAAGCATGATGGTAAAGTCTCCCTTCCGTTTAGGGGAGGCATTATTATGTCCACAGGCTATGTTCCATACAAGGAAAAAGCATTTATAAGTTCTACGATCATTTTGTTGCCTCTTTTGGGTGTTTGTCTAACACTATTGATTGAACATGTAGTTTTCTAAAACCTAATAAGTTATCCTGTGGCCACCTTATGTAGGAGGGCTACAGGATGAAAGAAAGGGATGAACTCTTGGATGAAATAGCACGACAAATTAAGCCAGAATTTACCATATGTAGTAAGGAGTTACAAGTCTGCCATGCTCCAGACGCAGCACGAATGGAGAAGGAACACTTCACTGAACCTTTACCCATACTCTGTAAGTGGTGTGGTAGCACGGATGTAATGCGGTATGGAATCCGTAAGGGCGTACAAGAGTACATTTGTCGCTCTTGCCACCGTAAGTTCACGGCCAATAACAAGCCTTATCGTAAGCAATCTACAGTTGATGAAATAGGTGCAGCCCTCAACATGTTCTACGATGGTATGAGCCTATCCGCTATAGGCAGACATTTAGGCGAAACCCATAGCCATTCTGTGAACGGCTCTACCGTCTATCGCTGGGTGTTACGCTACACCTATGATGCTGTTCAGCTTCTACAGCCCTATAGGCCGAAGGTATCAGGACGATGGATTGCGGATGAAACCATGTTAAGAATTGGAGGTGATAAGCTATGGTTTTGGGATATCATAGACGCTAAAACTCGTTTCCTGCTTGCCTCTCACATATCTCGAACTCGGACAACTCAGGATGCCAGACAGCTAATGTACAAGGCAGCGAGCAAAGCGGGTAAGAGTCCAAGAATGGTTATCACGGATAAGCTAGCAGCATACTTAGATGGTATTGAGCTAGCCTTTGGTGCAGATACGAAACACGTACAGAGTAAGCCCTTCACTGTTGAGAACTCAACGAACCTAATTGAGAGATTCCACGGAACGCTGAAGAGCCGCACGAAGGTACTGAGGGGCTTCAAAACACTTGATACAACCGCCCTGATCACGGACGGTTTTCTTATATATTACAACTACTTTAGACCGCACATGTCCCTGAACGGTAAGACCCCTGCGGAAGTTGCAGGGTTAAAGCCGCCTGTGAAGTGCTGGACTGATGTGGTTAGAATAGGAGCATTAGATAATACGCCATTCTTTTAGCTCAGCGGCTATTCTAGGAGCTTCTAATGTCTCGGCATCCTCTATCAGAAAATCTATATCTATGAGGTAATAACTTTCATCTATTACTAGTATCTCTTTATCTCGCTTATAACCCACATAACAGGAAAAGGGTTCGCTATTATCTCTAACGAACCCTTTACTTCCCAGAAATTGTAGGACCTCGGGAGTCGGAACCAGCATAATCAAGCCACTACCAATTCCCCTGCTAGTTCCCAAGAGTTATTCGGATTATCTTCACGCAGAGAATTGTATACAGTATTTTCTACTTTGTTACACTCCTCAATTATAGGTGGTCCCGTATATTTACTTTCTGGACACCAATCGAGGCCACTGGCATTAAGACGTGCCTCTAAAGTACCCTCCCTACGAAGAACCCTGACAAGAACTCCAAACATCTTTTTGAGCTTCCCCCAAGATTCTTCCTCGCTGTCGGCATATGCCGTTAAGCCTAGTAGCTTAACACGAGTAACATATACCTTTCTCCCTGAATGAAATAGCTTCTCAGGGACAACCTTTACAACCACCCTTTCTTCGTTAGCCATGCTATACCTCTTCCCTAACTATGTATCAAGGGTTTATTATATCATATTCGTCAACGTCATGCACAATAGTCGTATAGTACTACTTACTTGTCTCTACAAGTAGTACTATAGTAACAGTCATAGTATAGCATCCTACGGGGATAATGTATATAGCCCTTAATTGATCCAATTTAACTAATCCTCCTCGTTTTATTAGGAGTATAAAATGGACTACACCCGTTTGCAAGAGAACCCCAGCACAAAAACTCTTGACAAATGGCTACGAATCGTGTAAGACGGTAGCAGTCGAAACGGCTAAGGTGGAATAGTTACACCCCGCCATCGGGGGAAGGGAGGTGATAGTATCGGATAGAACTGAAGAGAGGTCAAGACTAGAATCAACTAAGGGGGGGTAAGAATATGAAAATTGTAAGCAAACTGGCTATTATCCTGTTGATTGCCTGCCTGGTAATGATGGGAGTGGGTTGCGGTGATGAGGAGGAAGCGAATGAGCTAAAGGTAGGCATAATCGGACCCATGCAGTTCCAGATGGGCGAACACCACTGGATGGGGGCCACCCTGGCTGCCGATGAGATCAACGCTGCTGGCGGGATACAGGTGGGAGAAGACTCGTACCAGATAAAGCTCGTCCAAGTCGACTCCAACGAGCTCGTCAGCGTTCCCGATGCCGCAAGCGCGGCGGAGGAAGCGATCAGCGTTGACAATGTCGACGTTTTGATTGGAACAATTAGAAGCGAGGCGGCACTAGCGGTCCAGGAAGTCGCCATGGACTACGAGACTATCTTTATGGTCTGCGGCTCAAGCGAAACAGCAATGAGCGACAAGGTGGCCGAGGACTACGACCGCTACAAGTACTGGTTCAGGATCACCCCCGTCAATAATACCGCTCTCGGTCAGTTGAACTTCCTGCTCGTCGGTGCGGTCGCCCAGAAGATAGGGGCTGAGCTACTTATGCCGCCAAAATTAGCCGTATTCGCCGAGAAAGCATCGTGGACAGAAGCCATAGTGGCCGCCGCGCAGGCCTACCTTCCTCCACAGGGGATAGAGATCGTGGGGGTCTGGCAGCCATCGGACAAGGCAACGGATGTGACCGCCGAGCTGACGGCCATCGAGGCGGCAGGTGCCAACATGATCATGACCGCGCTCTCCGGCCCTGTGGGCATACCCTACGCGAGGGCATGGGAGGAGCTGCAGATACCCGCAGCCTCGGTCGGTATCAATGTGATGGCTCAGGCAGATGACTTCTTCGTGAACACGGGCGGATTCGGCAACTACGAGATGACTTTAAACACCTTAGCTCGTGACGTAGAATTTACGGAGATGACACTTCCATTTATAGAGGCCTTCATTGCAGAGACAGGAGAGATGCCCACATACAATGCGGGAACCTATGACGCTCTCTACATCCTGAAAGAGGCAATCGAACGTGCGGACAGCGTCGACATGGATGACATTGTTGTAGAACTGGAGAATACCGACTTCAACGGCGTCGCAGGCCGCTTCGTTTTCGACGACAACCACGACGTAACGTGGGGTCCAGGCTATGTGACAGCCGTGGGCGTCCAGTGGCAGGATGGTGAGCTTAAGGGAGTCTGGCCACCTGCCGACGGTTCCTGGAACGGCGTAGCCTATGAAGGTATTGTAGATTATCAGCTGCCTCCGTGGGTGGTCGAGTTCTGGACTCAATAGTGCCTGGAAACATGCAGCCGCAGTTACAGGCTGCATCATAAACTGATAAAGATACAGAAGCAGGTTTGAACTAAGGGTATCCCCTCGGCGAGGGCTTCCCTCGCCGAGGGGTATGTACTATAACCCGGCTCACGTGCTGGACAATTCATGGCAGAAAATATAATAGTCTATGGTCTCGTCTGGAGCGGCGTGTACGCCCTGCTGGCAATTGGCTTCTCCCTCATATTCGGGGTGGCACGCATAGTCAACCTCGCCCACACCGCCTTCTACATGCTGGCCGCCTATCTTATTTTCCATTTGAACACGGCTGCGGGATTGAACGTCTATCTCTCTGTCTTTCTTGCCATCATCATAGTAACCATCACAGGGATGCTCAGCTACAAGCTGGTCATCGCCCGCGTTCGACAGCACGAGTCTACAACCCTTATCGTGACTATTGCTCTGGCAGTTATATTTCAGGAAGCGGTGCTGAAGGGGTTCGGAGGTACTTTTGTCAGCGGCCCCAAACTCATCTCAGGTGAAACAGCGATATTCGGGGTTGGAGTCCTGAATCAACACCTCCTCACATTTGGGGTAGTACTCCTGCTTCTGCTGGCTACATGGGCATTCCTGATGAAAACGAGGACCGGTGTCGCCATCAGGGCCACAGCTCAGGACAGGGAAGTGGCCAACCTGATGGGAATAAACGTGCCCGGAATGGAGATGATCACGATGGCAATCTCCGCAGCGCTCGCGGCGATCGCAGGTGCGCTCGTCGCCCCTCTAGGTGTGCTGACTCCCGGAATGTGGATGCACCCTCTGATAATGATCCTCGCCGTTGTAGTACTCGGAGGCCTGGGGAGCCTCAAAGGCAGTTTGATAGGGGCATTCATTTTAGGATTCTCCGAGATCCTGGTTGTTTTCCTGGCTCCCTCGGGAGCCTTCCTTAAGACCTCAGTAGCCCTGACTATCATGCTTATCGTGATAATGATCAGGCCCGAGGGCCTGTTCGGAATAGTCTTCGAGGAAGAGAGAGGATGAACGTCCTTTCTACATACCTCTCAAGGTTTTATAAATTTTTCACAGGAGAAATATTCGTTCTTCCCAGCAGAACCACACCCCTGCTCCTTTGCCTTTTTCTTCTGATCTTCCCGCTCATATCGCCAAATGATTTCACACTCAGGGTGCTAATTATAGCCAGTATCTATGCTATCTTCGCCGCGAGCTGGGACCTGCTGTCGGGTTTCACCGGCCAGATCAACTTCGGGCACGCCATCTTCTTCGGCGTAGCCGCATATACAGCCGGTTTGCTGAACTACAACCTGGGACTGGCGCCCTGGGCTACCATACCGATCGGTGCGCTGGCCGCTGTACTCGTAGGATTAATCATCGGCATCCCCTGCCTTCGATTGCGGGGAACATACCTTGCCTTTGCCACTCTCGCATTTCCCTTAATCCTTTTAGGTATTATACAGGCCATTCCCAACATCACATACGGCGAACTCGGAATCCCCAGGACAGACCCTCTGGCCGGGTCACGAGTCGCAACATATTATATTGTCTTTCCCTCAATGATCGTCCTGGGATTCATCATGTGGAAGATCGCAGATTCCAAAATAGGTCTCATCTTCCACGCCATACGGGAGGATGAGGTGACCGCAAGGGCATCGGGGATAAACACCACGAGGTACAAGCTGCTTGCTTTCTGCTTGAGCGGGCTCTTCGCCGGCATTGCGGGAGGTCTCTATGCGCACTTCGTAAATGCGGGGCCGTCGACGCTGGAGCTTCTGCTTTCGTTCCAGGTTATCATATGGGCGGTATTCGGAGGCATCGCCACCATCTACGGGCCGATAGCCGGGGTCTTCATCCTCTACCCGCTTCAAAAGATCGTACTGACCAGATACCTCGGAGTGCCTGCTGAATTAACGATGCTTATATTCGCCTTTATAGTATTGATCGTCCTTTTGTTCATGCCGCAGGGTCTTATAACATGGTTGCGGGATAAAACAGAGAAGATATGCCCCAGATGTAAGCTGCAGAATGTAGCTACGCGAAGTAAATGCCGGGTCTGCACCGCGGAGTTGGACTAGTTATATTGAAGCTAGAGTCCTAAATAGGTCCTTCTGATTGTCTCGTCCTGCAACAGTTCCTGGCCCGTTCCTTCGGCGATCACCCTTCCATGTGAGAGAACGTAGTTTCTGCCGGACAACTCAAACGCCAGACCAACGTCCTGCTCAACCAGCAGCACAGCAATCCCCGAGTCTCTAATAGCCTTGATACGCTCGAATAATTCGCCTTTTAACTTGGAAGCCAGTCCGGTCGACGGCTCATCAATACAAAGGAGCTTAGGCTGTCCCATCAGCGCCCTCCCTATAGCCAGCATCTGCCGCTCTCCGCCGGACAAGGTCCCCGATATCTGCTTACCCCTCTCCTTTAGCACCGGGAACAACTGATAGACCTTATCCAGGTTTCTTCCCGCCTCTCTTTTGTCGCCGCCGAGATAAGCGCCAGCCTTGAGGTTGTCCGCAACCGTCATCTCGGAGAAAACCCTGGCTCTCTCCGGGCAATGAATCAAGCCTCTTTTCACAATTTCATGCGCCGCCAGCGTGTCAATCCTCTCTCCGTCAAAGTGAACCGTGCCCTCAAGGGTTATGTCCCCCGCCCTGGTCCCTTTTAGGTTAGACTTCTCCCACCGAATCAGTCCGGTTACGGCTCTAAGCAGCGTCGATTTGCCCGCGCCGTTCGGGCCGACAAGACTGACCATCTCACCTTCTTGAACGCCCATGCTCAAATCATTCAGCAGCATGGCGGTTGCGTAACAGACGGTCAGTCCCTTCACTTCAAGAAGCAACTTAACTCACCACCTTACCTATGCAAGCCTCGATCACTCTTTCATCCTTGACTATCTCCTCCGGTACCCCATCTGCGATTAGCTCGCCGAAATCAAGCACGATCACACGATCCACAATCTTCATAAGCTCCGCCAGCTTGTGTTCGATAATAATCATTGCCGGCCCCTCGCTGTGTAATCTGCCAAACCTGCCTCCCTTATGCAATCTCCGTATCGATTTCGCCAGCAGATCCGTTTCAGCCGGATTCAAACCGCTGAAAGGCTCGTCGAGCAGGAGGAGCTCGGGGTCGGTGGCGATTGCCCGGGCTATCTCCAGGCGTCTTAAATCACCATGAGAAAGGCATGAAGCTGGCTCAAGGGCGAGGTCGGAGATGCCCACAAATTCCAGAGCATCCATAGCTTTGGCCTCAATCTTCTTGACCCATTCACCCCTCTTCATCGCCCTGGGAGACAGGCAGGCTACCATGACATTGGCGATAATGGGCAATCGGCGAAACGGCCTGGTTACCTGAAACGTCCCCGCGATTCCCTCATTTACGATAGTCCAGGGTTTTACCCTGGTGATATCCCTGCCCCTGAATCTCACCTTGCCTGAATCAGGCCTCAATATACCCGTTATAAGGCGCAACAGAGTGGTCTTTCCCGCCCCATTTGGACCGATCATGCCGACAACCTCATCCCTGCCGATCTGGAAGCTGACCCCATTGACTGCAGTCAGACCGCCAAAGCGCTTGGTAAGATTCTCAACCTCGAAAAAAGGAGGGGTCACCTCATTCCTCCTCTAGCTCTTCTCTCAGTTCTCTGTGGGATACCTTCCCCACATCGGTCTTCGGTAGCTCACCCCTGAACTCCACGATCTTCGGAACTTTATAATGGGCTAGATTCTCCTCACAGTACTTGACTATCTCCTCTTCAGACACCTTCCCCCTCGCCTCGGCTTGGAGAACCACGATCGCCTTGATCAACTGTCCCACCGTGGGATCGGGAACCCCCAGTACCCCCGCCGCCTTGACCTGTGGGTGCTGGTGCAGAACTTCCTCTATCTCCCGGGCAAAGACCGAATAGCCCTTGTACTTGATCATATCCTTCTTCCTGTCATAGAAGAAGAAGTAACCTTCTTCGTCCATCCTGACCAGGTCTCCTGTCCTGAACCAC
>SDBU01010210.1_pt1 | contig 10444 bp, 10 predicted proteins | sample 2277071 | NCBI WGS metagenome assembly SDBU01 (sample SAMN10397929, study PRJNA504765) | marine sediment metagenome | isolation source: marine sediment core GS08_GC12, 126 cmbsf | place: Arctic Ocean: Gakkel Ridge, Loki's castle | collected 2008
CCGGGTTCTTAGGGAAGGGATTAAGCGTGTTGTGCGTTCATGATGTCTTTCTCCCTTTGCGCCTTTGCGGTTTAATAGTCTGATTTATCGAGGAGAGCGAATGGAAACAGGCAAGATATCCCAGATCATGGGTGCGGTGGTGGACGTGGCCTTCGATGGCGACCACTTGCCGGAAATTTACCACGCCCTGGAGATAGATCGTGGGGCGGACGGCACCCTGGTACTGGAAGTGGCCCTGCACCTGGGTGACAGCGTGGTGCGCACGGTGGCCATGGATTCCACCGACGGCCTGACCCGGGGTACGACGGTGGTGGACAGCGGGCAACCGATCAGTATGCCGGTGGGACCGGAGACCCTGGGACGGCTGACCAATGTTACCGGCCAACCTATTGACGGCAAGGGACCGGTCAAGACCAAGAAGCGCTATCCTATCCACCGCCCGCCACCCCGCCACGAGGAGCTCTCCACCTCGGCCGAGATGCTGGAGACCGGCATCAAGGTGATCGACCTGCTGGAGCCGTTCGCAAAGGGTGGCAAGACCGGGTTGTTCGGCGGCGCAGGCGTGGGCAAGACGGTGATCATCCAGGAGCTGATTCGCAATATTGCCACCGAACACGGCGGCTACTCGGTGTTTGCCGGGGTGGGCGAGCGCACCCGCGAGGGCAACGACCTTTACCTGGAGATGACCGCGTCGGGGGTGATCGAGAAAACCGCCATGGTCTTTGGCCAGATGAACGAGCCACCGGGGGCGCGCCTGCGGGTCGCCCTTTCCGGCCTGACCGCCGCAGAATACTTTCGTGACGAGGAAGGTAAGGACGTCTTACTGTTCATCGATAACATTTTCCGGTTCACCCAGGCCGGCTCCGAGGTTTCAGCCTTGCTGGGACGCATGCCCTCGGCGGTAGGCTACCAGCCCACCCTGGGTACCGAGATGGGGGAGCTCCAGGAGCGGATCACCTCGACCAAAAAGGGATCGATCACTTCGGTACAGGCCATTTACGTGCCGGCCGACGACCTGACCGACCCGGCCCCGGCTACCGCCTTCGCCCACTTAGACGCCACCACCGTGCTGGAGCGCTCTATCGCCGACCTGGGTATCTACCCGGCGGTGGACCCGTTGGCCTCCACATCGCGGATACTCGATCCCCGGGTGATCGGCGAACGGCACTACCAGCTGGCCCGCCAGGTGCAGGTGATCCTGCAGAAATACAACGACCTGCAGGACATCATCGCCATCCTGGGAATGGACGAGCTGAGCGACGATGACAAGGTGGTGGTGCTCCGGGCGCGGCGCATACAGCGCTTCCTGTCCCAGCCTTTCTTCGTGGCCGAGGCGTTCACCAACGCGCCCGGCCGTTACGTAAAACTGGATGACACCCTGACGGGCTTCGAGGCTATCCTGAAGGGCGAGATGGACCAGTACCCCGAAGGGGCCTTCATGTACTGTGGCGGCATCGACGAGGTGCCGGACAAAGCCAAGAAGATGGAGGCTTGAGGAAATGTTGAATGTTGAATGTTGAATGTTAAATGTTAAATGATGGCCAATGCCTGAATCCTTCCAGTTAGAGATAGTCACCCCCACCATGGTGATCGACTGTGGGTCGGTGGACTACCTGCGAGCGCCCTCGGACGACGGGCTATTCGGGGTGCTGTCGGGGCACACCCGGGCCATGATCAGCCTGACGGTGGGGGAGATCAAGGTGTTGGCCGGCGCAGGCGACCGCTTCTTCGCCACCAACGGCGGTTACGCCGACATCCATCCGGGCAGCGTGCAGCTGCTGGTGGAAACTGCCGAGGAGGCCAGTGATATCGATAGCGCTCGGGCCAAATCCGCCGCCAACAGGGCCAAGGAGCGTGTCCACGACCGGACCCCCGACATCGATCACGCCCGGGCGGAGGCGGCCATGCACAGGGCGGTGAATAGGTTGAATGTGGCGGGGCGGGTTTGATGAATGCCAGTAGTATTTCCAGCGGAGTGGGTGTATATTTTACTGAATTGAGAAAATAGCCATCTATTATGATTACCAGTCTGGATATAGCATTTCTTTCATTTTCCTTCCTCGCGCCCGGATTTATAATCAAATCGACCCTTGGATTCCTCTTCCCGCAAAGATCGGAAGTTAGCAAAGAGACCCCCATTGAATTGCTCACCCTGAGCATGATCAACTATGGAGTCTGGTCGTGGTTGATCTATCTGCTTTTATACTTTGATCCCCTTCCGGGATATGGTTGGCTGCCGATTCTCGGATGGACCTGGGTGCTGCTGCTGGGCCCGATCGGCCTGGCCTTGATCTGGGCTATTTTCCGTCAGAAGGAAGTGATAAGCAAGCTGCTCCAAAAGATCGGGCTGCGAGCGGTTCACGTGATTCCCACAGCCTGGGATTTCAAATTCCGGAAGCTGGCCGACAGCGAAGGCGCTTGGGTGGTTGCCACTTTAAAAAATGATGTCACGCTCGCCGGTTATCTCGGTCACCAATCTTTTGCTTCCAATGAAAGAGGAGAGCGGGACCTTTACATTGAGGATATCTACACTATTGACGATAATGGAAAGTGGGAACAGGCCCCGGGGAACGATGGGGTCTTGATTAAAGCCAGTGAAATTGCGTATATTGAATTTCGAAAATAGGGGAACGCCTTGTATGTCTAAAGCAGAATTAATCAAGAACCTGGCCCGAGCCCGGAAGCGGTATGATGAAGCCGCTAAATACATGAAGGCCGTTGATGTTCAAGGCGCAGATCAGGAAGCTGATGTCAAAGCTCGGCAAAAAGCACTTGAGAGTTATAATCTTGCTCAGGATGAACTAGCCGCTATACTGGCAGAGTTGGAACAACAGGAAGACGTTTTAGAGGAGCTTGTCGAAATAAAAGGTTACCGTCCCCGATCATCTCGGGTCAGCCATCTGGAAAAAGACCTTCCGACGGGGAGATCGTTCGCTCAAGCAGCAATCAAACGAGGATGATCCGGTAATTCCACTTAACCTCTGCCGTAGTCATGCTCAAGCCCCGTAAATTTGCGGGGTTTATTTTTATGCCGGGAACCAGTCTATGAACCTTAAACGCACCCACACCTGCGGCCAGCTTAGGGCCGCTGACGCCGATGAATCAGTAATCCTCAACGGGTGGATCCACTCCCGGCGGGACCACGGTGGCCTGATCTTCGTCGACCTGCGCGACCGCTACGGCAAGACCCAGGTGGTCTTCGACGAGTCCCGTGCGCCTGACGCCTTTGCCACCGCCAAGCGCCTGGGCATGGAGGACGTGATCGCCGTCAAGGGGCAGGTGGTGCCCCGGCCCAAAGAGAGCCTCAATCCCGAGATGCCCACCGGCGAAATCGACGTGTACTGCGACCAGTTGGAAGTGCTCAACGAGGCCGAGCCGCTGCCGTTCCTGGTGACCGACCGCGAAGGGGCCACCGAGGAGCAGCGCCTGACCTATCGCTACCTGGAGTTGCGCACCGAACAGTTGCAGCGCTATATCACCACCCGCAGCCGCATCTACCAGCTCACCCGGGGCTATTTTTACGATCGCGACTTCGTGGAGGTGGAGACGCCGGTACTGATGAAGTCCACGCCCGAGGGGGCCCGGGACTACCTGGTACCCAGCCGCCTGCACCACGGCCGGTTCTACGCCCTGCCCCAGTCGCCACAGATCTACAAGCAGCTGCTGATGATCGCCGGGTTCGACCGCTACTTCCAGATAGTCAAGTGCTTCCGGGACGAGGATTTGCGGGCCGACCGCCAGCCCGAGTTCACCCAGATCGACGTGGAGATGGCCTTCGTGGACGAGGAGGACGTGCTGGAATCGGTGGAAGGGCTGATCAACCTGCTCTACCGCGAGATTCAGGGGGAGGAGTTGCCGAAGAAGTACCCGCGCCTGACCTACGCCCAGGCTATGGAGCGCTATGGCAGCGACAAGCCCGACCTGCGCTACGGCCTGGAGCTATGTGAGTGCGCCCCCTTCGTGGAGCGTTCCGATTTCAACGCCTTCAAGGGGATATTGGAGGCCGGCGGCATTGTCAAGGGGCTGGTGGTGCCGGGCGGCGCAACCTATAGCCGCAAGGTGATCGACGAACTGACCCACCACGTGACCCATTACCACCGGGCCAAGGGGTTGGCCTGGATGAAGTCCGGCGCCGACGGGCTGGAGGGGGGCATATCCAAATTCTTCCCCGGCGATGTGCAGCGGAATATGATCGCTGAGCTGGGCCTCAGCGAGGGCGACCTGCTGCTGCTGATTGGCGACCAGGCCGAGGTGGCCCTGCCGGCCCTGGGCGCCTTGCGGGCGGAGGTGGCCCGGCGCGAGGGTCTGGCGGACAGCGGCCAGGTCAAACCGCTGTGGGTCACCGATTTTCCACTATTGCAGTGGGACGCCGACGCCGGGCGCTATCAGGCGGTGCACCACCCCTTTACCGCCCCCCACCCCGATGATGTGTCCCGCATGGAGGACGAACCGGGTAAGGTCCGCAGCCGGGGCTACGACCTGGTGATCGACGGGATCGAGATTGCCGGGGGGTCCATTCGTAACCACGATACCGCTCTGCAAACGCGCATCTTCAAGCTGTTGGGGATCGACGAGCAGGAAGCCGATGACCGTTTCGGGTTCCTGTTGAAGGCCCTACGCTTCGGCGCGCCGCCTCACGGTGGGATCGCCTATGGCTTCGATCGGCTGGTGATGCTGCTGGTGGGCACCAGCCAGATCAGGGACGTGATCGCCTTCCCCAAGACTACCAGTGCCACCTCGCTGATGGACGGGGCGCCCTCACTGGTTACCGAGGAGCAACTACGAGAGTTGGGCATTGCCCTGCGCAAAGACGAAAAATGAAAAATGAATGGTTGGGCGGATAATAGCGGCGCAGCCGAATAATTTGCCATAAATTCCACCCGTTAGCGAAATTTATGGCCCAGCAGCACTTCGATATCAAGGACACCGATCCCCTCCTACTATACGGCGTCAACGACCAGCACCTGAAGGCCCTGAGCGACACCTTCAGCGTGCAGCTGCTGGCCCGTGGCGGGCGCATTACCATCGACGGTGAAAAGCCGGCCGTGCGGCAGGTGGAGCAGGTGCTGCGGGACATGATCATCACCATTAACCGCAAGGGCGCCCTCTCGCCCGAGGACGTGGCTGCCCTGGCCCGCCTGTCACCCGACGGCAACAGCAACCAGGTGCACGATGAAAAGCAGGTGATCCTGTACACCCCCCGGGGCGAGGTGACGCCCCGATCACCGGGGCAGGCCAAGTATTACCAGGCCACCCAGACCAATGACATCGTCTTCGCCGTGGGTCCCGCCGGCACCGGTAAGACCTACCAGGCGGTGGCGGTGGCCATCGCCGCCCTCAAGACCCGCCAGGTGGACCGTATCATCCTCACCCGGCCGGCGGTGGAAGCCGGGGAGCACCTGGGCTTTCTGCCCGGCGACTTGAAGGAGAAGATCGACCCCTACCTGACGCCCCTCTACGACGCCCTGCATGAGATGCTGCCCCCCGACAAGCTGCGCGCTTACCGGGAGCAGCGGGTGGTGGAGATCGCGCCCCTGGCCTACATGCGCGGCCGGACCCTCAACTCAGCCTACGTGATCCTGGATGAAGCCCAGAACGCCACCTCCATGCAGATGAAGATGTTCCTTACCCGCCTGGGCGTGAACTCCAAGGCCATCATCACCGGGGACATCACCCAGATCGATTTGCCCTCCTCTGCCGGGTCGGGGCTGGTACAGGCCGCCCGGATTATGGAGGGTATCGACGGGATCGCCATCTGCTACCTGACCGGTGAGGATGTGGTGCGGCACAAGTTGGTGCGGGAGATCCTCAAGGCCTACGACAATCAAGAAAACGAGCAGTAAACTATCGCTATAGGAGTCTGTCCATGGAATATCCGGAAGTAGTTATCGCCTCCTACGCCCGGACGCCTATCGGTGCGTTCGGTGGCTCTCTGGCAGCCCTGGCCGCCCCACAACTGGGGTCTATCGTGGTAAAGGCCGCCCTGGAGCGGGCCGGTATCGCACCTGATCAGGTGAACGAAGTGATTATGGGTAACGTCCTCACGGCCGGTGTGGGGCAGGCCCCGGCCCGCCAGGCTGCGCTGGGGGCTGGTTTGCCCGATTCAGTGGAGACTCTTACCGTCAATAAGGTTTGCGGCTCAGGACTCAAGGCGGTCATGCTGGCGGCCCAGGCCATCCGCTCCGGTGATGCGCGGATCGTGGTGGCCGGCGGCATGGAGAGCATGAGCAACGTGCCCCACTACCTTAAAGGGGCGCGCACGGGCCTGCGCCTGGGTCACGGGGAGGTCACCGACGGCTTGATCCTCGACGGGTTGTGGGACGTTTACAGCCAGGTTCACATGGGCAGTTGTGCCGAGATTTGCGTCCGGGAAGGGGGTTATAGCCGGGAAGCCCAGGATGAGTACACCGTCCGCTCGTACCAACGGACACTGGCCGCCCAGGATGAGGGCCGCTTCGACCGGGAGATAGTGCCGGTGGAGGTACCCCAGCGCAAGGGTGACCCGCAAGTGGTGGCCCGGGATGAGGAACCGGGCAAAGTGAAATTTGACAGGATTCCCACCTTACGGCCGGTGTTCGAGAAGGACGGTACCGTCACCGCGGCCAACGCCAGCTCCATCAACGATGGCGCCGCTGCCCTGGTGGTCATGTCCGCCGTCACTGCGGTTGAACTGGGGATCACGCCCGTGGCCAGCATCCTGGGTCAGGCCTCCGCCGCCCAGGCCCCCGAGTGGTTCACCACCGCCCCGGCCAAGGCGGTCCGCCAGGTGTTGACCAAGACCGGACTTACTATCGCTGAAATCGACCTGTTCGAGATCAACGAGGCCTTCGCGGTGGTGGCACTGGCAGCGCTGAAGGAGTTGGACCTGGACCCGGAAAAAGTGAACGTCAACGGCGGGGCGGTAGCCCTGGGGCATCCCATCGGCGCCTCCGGGGCCCGCATCCTGGTGACCCTGTTGAGCGCCCTGGAGCATAGAGACGCCCGGCGGGGCCTGGCGGCCATCTGCATCGGCGGCGGCGAGGCGGCTGCGGTCGTCGTGGAACTGATATAGTGATGATATTGCCCTTTAGATTATAGTAAATTGTCTGAAGGGAGAGACCAATGACATTAATAGTATCTCTACGCACATCTGATGGCATTGTAATTGCTGGCGATAGCATGTCAACGATGAGAGCTCAGCGTGTTGTTAGAGGCAAGATAAAGATGGAGTGTCCTCAGTGTGGTCATGTTCACGAAGAAGATAAGAGTATGGGCTCTATCGACATTCCAACAACAACTTTATCCTATGCGCAGAAAATATTTCCTTTTATGGATAATTATGGTGTTGGATCATATGGGATGGGGCAGTTGAGTGGGAAGACCATGTATTTTGCTATGAGAGAACTGGAGCAAAACCTATTATCAAAAGGTAAGAAATCTGTCCACTCGTTGACTGAAATGGCACAGTTAATAGGGGAACATGCTCAATCTCTTTTGCGCGAACAAACTCCCGATCTAGAGCAGGTTCCTGAAGATAAATACGCTCTTGGCTTTCAAATAGTTGGATATGAGAAAGAAACGCCGACGACGTTGATAATGCAAATTGGAAAAAAAGTGTTCCGCAAAGAAGAAGCCGAATTAGGTTGTACCTGGACCGGTGATGGGAGAGTTGTAAATGCCATATGGGGTCTATACTCAAAACAGAAGACCGACAGTCCAGACTATCGAGCAATGTCATTGCAGGATGCAATTGAATATGCTGATTTTCTAATCAGAACTACATCTGATCATCAAAAATTTTCCAGGACTCTTGCTACAGTTGGTGGAGATATTGATGTTGCATTAGTTACTCCTTTTGATGGTTTCAAGTGGATTAGACGGAAATCATTAAGTGAAATAATTGATCGGAGGAGGGAATGATGACTGAACAAGTAATCGCCAAACACGAAATGAAGTCGGATTTTCTCACAATTATCGAAGCCTATGTAGACTTCATCCCGTTTACTAGCGATATGTTCTTCGATCCACAAAGCGGATCACAGACTAGAGCGGTACAAGCGATTGAAGAAGATTTTATACCTCACGATCTTCTTTCAGTGAAAAAGGATTGGGATCTACCAGAAGAAGATGAGGCATGGAAGAACCTATAAAAGGTGACGTAGTCGTAATACCCTTCCCTTATTCAGACCTAACAGAAACAAAAAGGCGACCTGCCCTTGTTTTAGCTAAACTACGAGGTGATGATGTAGTTCTATGTCAAATCACAAGTCAAACCGTGCGTGATGAATACGCCCTTGAGGTAAAAGACTCTGATTTCAAATCGGGTTCTCTGAGGCAAAGCAGCAACATTCGCCCTAATCGACTCTTTACTGCTGATCAAGGAATCATTCTTTATAAAGTTGGAAGAGTCAAAGCCGAAATAATCTCAAATACTATTGAAAAAGTGATAAAGATTCTTCGGGATTGATGAAAAGTACATAGCCCCTTGTCTGTATCGGCGGCGGCGAGGCGGCGGCGCTGGTGGTTGAGCGTACTCCCTGAAATAGCATCGCGCTGACTCACCCAGGTGCGAACCGGGCCGCCCGGGATAACGCTTTAGCCCCGGTTACTTATCACACATATATGTTTGAATTGTTAAATTTATGCGCTTTTACAACGCTCATTGAGAACTGTTGATGACTGATAATATCACCGCTATTACTATAATCGGGGCGGGGACCATGGGTAACGGGATTGCCCATGTCTGTGCCCAATACGGTCACCCCGTAACCCTGGTGGATCTGAAGCAGGATCTCCTTGACCGGGCCCTGCAGACGGTACATAAAAACCTCGGGCGCCAAGTGGCGAAGGGAACCCTCACCCGGGAGGAAGCCGACAGCGCCCTGGCTCGTATTACACCCAGAACGGAGTTGGCGGTTGCGGCCGGGGGCAAGTTTGTAATAGAGGCGGCCTCCGAAAACTCCGACTTGAAATCTAAACTCTTCGCCGATCTGGACCGGATCTGCCCGCCGGATACCATTCTGGCCTCCAATACCTCATCCATATCCATCACCCTGCTGGGGGCCGCCACACAGCGCTCGGACAAGGTGATCGGTATGCACTTCATGAACCCGGTGCCGGTGATGCAGCTGGTGGAAATCATCCGGGGGCAGGACACCAGCGACGATACCCATGATATCGTGATGGACCTGGCCCGCCAGCTGGGCAAGACCCCCGTGTCCGCCAACGACTACCCCGGCTTCGTCGCCAACCGGGTGCTGATGCCCATGATCAACGAGGCCATCTTCTGCTTGATGGAAGGGGTGGCGGAAGCCGAGGCCATCGACCAGATTATGAAGCTGGGCCTGAATCACCCCCTGGGCCCCCTGGCCCTGGCGGACCTGATCGGCCTGGACATCTGTCTGAGCATCATGGAGGTGCTGCATCAACAGTTGGGGGACGACAAGTACCGCCCCTGTCCGCTGCTACGGCGGATTGTGAATGCCGGACACCTGGGAAGGAAGACGGGGAAGGGGTTTTATGACTACCAGCGGGGGTAGGGGGCAGCAGTGAACTTCAACCTGACCGAGGAACAAGCCCTCCTGCAAGAGAACGTCCGCCGGTTCGCCCGGGAAGAAGTGGCGCCCGGAGCTATAGAGCGCGACGAAACCGAGCAGTGGCCGGCTGAGATAATCCGCCGCCTGGGTGAGCTGGGCCTGATGGGGGTGATGGTACCCGAGCAGTGGGGCGGCGCCGGCATGGATGCGGTGGCCTACACCGTAGCAATGGAAGAGATTGCCCGGGCGGATGCGTCCGTGTCGGTGGTAATGAGCGTGAATAATTCGCTGGTGTGCGCTATACTGAACCAGTTTGGCTCGGATGCCCAGAAGGAAAAGTACCTGATACCGCTAGCCAAGGGTGAAAAGCTGGGCGCCTTTTCCCTGTCCGAACCCCAGGCTGGCTCCGATGCCTCCAACCTGCGTTGCCTGGCCCGGCGCAATAAAGAAGACTACCTCATCTCCGGGACCAAGAACTGGGTCTCGAGTGGGCCGGAAGCCGATATTATAATGTTGTTGGCAGTCACGGAGCCGAAAAAACGTCACAAGGGCATATCATGCTTTATTGTTGAGAAGGGTATGCCGGGTTTATCCGCCGGGAAGCCGGAGGACAAGCTGGGCATCCGGGCAGCGGTCACATCGGAACTTTACTTTGACGAGGTGCCAGTGCCTCCGGGAAACCTGGTGGGCAACGAGGGTGACGGATTCAAGATCGCCATGACCACCTTAGACGGCGGGCGCATCGGTATCGCTGCCCAGGCGGTGGGGATCGCCCAGGCCGCCCTGGACCGGGCCCTGGAGTACGCCCAGGAGCGGGAGCAGTTCGGCCGGAAGATCATCAATTTCCAGGCCATTCAGATCCAATTGGCCGACATGGCTACCGAGGTGGAGGCGGCCCGGCTGCTCACCCGCCGGGCGGCCTTTCTCAA
>SDBU01010211.1_pt1 | contig 10444 bp, 5 predicted proteins | sample 2277071 | NCBI WGS metagenome assembly SDBU01 (sample SAMN10397929, study PRJNA504765) | marine sediment metagenome | isolation source: marine sediment core GS08_GC12, 126 cmbsf | place: Arctic Ocean: Gakkel Ridge, Loki's castle | collected 2008
GATCTAGACTGGTCTATGAATATCATGGATACCCTTTTCAGGTACGCAACTCAGCATCCGGATCCAGCGACAGGCGAGCTCTCGATATCGAAATCCCAAGGATCTGATCATATCGTTGAGCCAGAAGCTTGCACGAGTTCATCCAGCTGCGTCCGGGGTTGCGCCGTTAACGCAATCGCACGATTACTATGGCAGAAGAAGCCCATCTTGGATGAATATGAGAGTCAGATCCATGCCATTATGGCCGATGAATCGCTACCTGTACGATTGGCAGCAATCGGCATTTGCATCCCCTTGCTGAATACTGACGGAGACCTCGCGGTAACGCTGTTTTGCACAGCCATCTCCACCGAGGATCACCGCATATTGGGGGGCCCTCATGCCAGTCGCTTCATCTCCTATGCAATTCATGAGCATTCGCAGGCTTTGATCCCTGTCATAGAGAGAATGTCTCGATCATCTTTGGCTTCGGCAGCAATAGATGGAGCATACTTCGCAACCCGCGTTTGTTTCCCCAAAGGCCAGTGCCACCAGCTTATGGCGGACTGCAGCATGGGCAACAGATACCAGAGGCAGGGAGTTGCTCGCGCTACAGTACAACTTATCTCGGAAGCAAAACACCCGGATAGCTGCAAAGAGCTTCTGCTCAGGTTTTTTGATGACGACCACATAGACGTGCGCGGTCAAGCTCAGGACGTGTTCTGCAATGAGGAGATTCTTGAGAGAGACGATATAATTGAACTCGCCGAGGCGTTTGTCAATACGAAGGCATTTGACGACGGTACCCACGCCTTGTTCTTCTTGCTTGACTCTTTTCGCGTAGCATTGAAACCCTATGCAACAGCTCTCCTCAGGTCGTCGGAGAAATACTCCACACAACTTGCCGAAGACTCCCGTAACCCGACCACGCACAATTTTGGAAACGCTGGAGATCTGATGAAGCTGATGCTGAGGCTCTATCAGCAGCTGCAAGGCTCACAAGACCGCCACTTGCAGGAGAAGTGCCTCGATGCTTGGGATAATATGATTCGGTCGCGCGTTGGAGGACTGCTGGGAGTCCTGAGGGAAATAGACGATTGACCTTGAATCCGGAACTACTAATTCAATTTAAATAGAGATTTTCCTTTTCACCACGCCGCGGGCGTGGCTCATCTCCCGGCCATAAAAGACCTGACCGACACAAACTATTAATGGGAACGCATAACGCTCTTCAACCATACACTACAAACTATCCTCTCATCCGCGTTCATCCGCGGCCAAAAGACTCTTCTTTTCTTATCTAATATCATTTTATGCTTGACATTCCGGTAGGAATATGATATAGGTCTTGCATAATAGTAGGACACCGACAATCGGCACTATAAAGGAAAACAATATGCCAAATTTGCAGACTTTTTTACAGCAGGAAAAAGCTAAGCGTCTCAGTGACAACAGACTACATAAACCGCCACCCTCCGAAAAGTCTGCAAAAGTCTGCAAAAGTCCGTTTTTCTTGCAGACTTTCGTAGTGAAATTACTCCACACCCATTTACAGGAAAAAGAGGAAAAATGAGAACAGACAAACACAACCCAAACCGTAGAAAAAGTTCCATTTTTACAGAAAAATCACTTCCCGATTTTTCGATAAGATACGTAACGACAAGGCTTTATGGAAATCGCCTTTTCTGCATTTTCTGCAAAATTCTGCAAATTTACAGAAAATCATGGAATCCCATAAATCCTGGCGCGCCCCCGTCAAAGGACGCGCCGGAACTGCGGGACCAAGTGGCAATCCTGTTTTTGGGGAAACTTCTCAAAAACTGTTGCTGTTTGTGGAGAAAAGAAGATAGACTTTTATATTGTCCGTCTGAAGGGTAATTCATCTGTAAAATTTACAAGGAGCTGAAAAATGACCACTCTGGGATTGATAGTCGGCAACAGAGGTTTCTTTCCCGACAAACTGGCGAAAGAAGGCCGTAACGAGATGTTGAAGGTCCTCATGGAAGAGAAGATAAAGGTAGTCGCGCTGCCGCTCAAGGACACAAAATACGGCGCGGTCGAGACTTACGATGATGCGAAGAAATGCGGCGAGCTTTTCAAGAGAAACGCATCAAAGATCGACGGAATACTTGTGACTCTGCCAAACTTTGGGGATGAGAAAGCGGTCGCGAACGCCATAAGGCTTTCGGGTCTTGACGTACCGGTTCTTGTACATGCCTACCCCGATAAACCGAAAAAGATGGACGCAAAAGACCGGCGCGATTCGTTCTGCGGAAAACTCTCGGTATGCAACAACCTGAAGCAATACAACATCCCGTTTACGCTTCCACTGCTGCACACGGTGGATCCCAACTCTGATGATTTCAGGGAGGACCTTCAGATGTTCGCAGCGACATGCCGTGTGATCTCGGGTCTGAAAAACTTAAGGCTCGGGGCGATCGGCGCACGGACAAATCCGTTCAATACTGTACGCTACAGCGAGAAGCTCCTCGAATCCCACGGCATTTCAGTCGAGACGATAGACCTCTCCGAGGTCTACGGTATGGCGGACAAGCTGAGTGACAACGACAGGACGGTGCAGGGAAAGGTCAGATCGATAACGGGCTATGTCCCTTGCGAAAACGTGCCGAAGGAGGCGCTCGTGAAAATGGCGAAGCTTGGCGTGGTGATCGACCGCTGGGTCAGGGAGAACGAGCTCAAGGGTACGGCGATACAGTGCTGGACTTCCCTTCAGGAATATTTCGGGATTGTCCCGTGTACGCTCATGAGCATGATGAGCGAGAACCTGCTGCCGAGCGCGTGCGAGGTGGATATTCTCGGGCTTTTGAGCATGTACATCCTGCAGCTTGCGTCAGGCACCCCGAGCGCGATCCTCGACTGGAACAATAATTACGGCGACGACGAGGACAAGGCGGTGATGTTCCACTGCAGCAACATACCGAAATCGTTTTTCGAGAGCTTCAAGATGGATTACCAGGCGATCATCGCGGGCAGCGTCGGCAAGGACAACACGTACGGGACGTGCGCGGGAAGGATCGCTCCGGGACCTTTCACGTTCCTTCGTGTAACCACTGATGAGCTCGAGGGCGAGATCCGGGCATACTGCGGCGAGGGCGATTTTACCGACGACAAACTCGACACATTCGGCGGTTACGGGGTCGCCAATATTCCTGGTCTTCAGGCGCTGCTCGGATACGCCTGTTACGCAGGTTTCGAGCACCATGTCGCGGCAAGCAGGTCACAGGTAGCCCGCGCGGTTGCCGACGCCATGGAGACATATTTCAACTGGGACGTATTCTGCCACCCGACTTTCTGATGAGGGAAAGCGGTCGTCTGCAAAGCCCCATCGTGACCGGGTGATGTATCCATTTTCTATTTCCCCTTCAGGTCGATGGTCTCGATTTTGTTAGCGCCCATGACGGGCACGAGGAGCAGGTTCTTCTCTTTGTCGACGGATATATCGGCAGGTGACTTGAGACCTTTCCTGATCGTGGTAACTTTCCTGTCAGGTGTTATTTTGTATATCTCGCCCAATTTGAAACTTGATACGTAGAGGTTGCCGTCTTTGTCGAAGTCGATACCGTCGAGAGCTCTGAACGTTTTGTCTATGTATGTCTCGAGTTTACCTTCCTTGTCGAGGACGAGTATTTTTCCGCCCCACAGGGCGATGACAAGTTTTCCGGTTTTCGGGTCGATAACCAATCCGTTCGGCTGTTTCAGCTCTTGTCCCTTCATGTACTCCGATACGGCGTTGTTATCCGTATCGATCTTGTAGATGATGCTGGATGTCATGTCGGATACGTAGAGGTTGCCGTCTTCGTCGGCTGTGATGTCGTTGAGGAATCTGGCTCCTCTGTTCTCGAAATTGAGGTCAACGATGTTTTCGCCGGTATTTTTGTCGTAACCGCGAACGCTGGTGATGTCTGTGACGTAGAGTATGTCCCCGACTATCGCCATGCCCTTGGGGGCATTGAGGTCGACTCCACCGGTACCGCTCTGGATGAAAGCCTTGTCGATGACGTTCATGTCCTTATCCAGCTTGACGATAAAGCCGTTCTGGTCCTTCTCTGCGGGAATGCCGTTTACGTTGGATACGAAGTATTCCCCTGTCTGCGGATCGACTATGAAGCTCTCGGGTTTCCTGTAGGTTTCTTCCTTGTCGCCGCATGAGATGTTTCCCGCGATGCTGAGTGAGATAATCAGTAAGAATACGAAAATCGTCCATTTACGGTTCATATCGCACCTCGGTTTTTTGAGTGTTTGTTTTTCGAGTTCTTTATCAGTACCCTCAGGTATTGACGAGAGGTTTATATCGAACTTGCTGAAAAGACAGCTACATCTCATGTGCTATATTCTCCCTTATTGCTGAAAGCGGTCAACAGTTTTTTGATAGCGAGCTTTTTGGTTTGTTTTAATTCTGATTTTGGGAAAAGCGATGTGTTTTGTTGAGCCGTTTTTCCGTCGAGTTTCGTAGAGTTGTTAGTTTTATTCACTGTATCTGGCTGCGATTTCGGATGAGAATTCTGCAAAAATTCTGTAAATTTGCAGAAATTTACAGAAAATGCAGAATTCCATGATAGCCGTATTCTCTTGGATTGGAGGATGATATGGAAAAATCGGGAAGCAATTTTTCTGCAAAAACGGATACTTTTTGTATATAAGAGCAAGGATTGTGCCAAATTGCTGCCTTTTCCGACATTTGCAAAAATAATCATCTTGTCTCCTACCTTATTATGGTAAGAGATATAGCACAATGACTTCTGTTTGTCAAGTCTTTTTTTTAAGCAGTGGAGCGAGGGAGAGTGAAATGACGATGAAGAGCGGATTTCGGCGGGGAGGCCAATTCAGAAATAGGAATTGTGTTCCCCGCTTACCCGCCGCTTACCCGATTACATATGGTAGTGCGCCCGGCGCTAAAGGGAAATTGCTGGGAGGGGATCTGCTGAGTAGCGCGACTCTGTCGCGGAACACGATAAAAGCGAGTGATGCCGGGGTTTGTGCATTCGAGGACTTTCTTCAGAAAAGGTGGCACCTCCAGTTGATGCCTAATCAACGGATAGGTGCTTTGCCCTGTAGGATTTGGCAAACGGTCGGATTACCTTCTCGGACGGTCTTTGTTGGGGAAACGTACGGTCTCATCTCCGGCTGTCTTTACTGTCTCGCCATACAGAGCCGGATTCACATGCATCATAGAAGAATAGTACCATACGACATAGGAATCGTGACGCTCCGGCTCACCGAGGATCTTCTTTGCCTCATCCATGCGCATACCGTCATGCAACACGCCGAGCCCGAACAGTGTCCGCCATGAAATCCAGAGCCGATAGTGTGCGAGCCTGTGGTTTTCCGGGTCGGTCCCCACCTCAGAAATTTTCGCGTATTGCAGTGCGATCTTCCGGAGCCGGTCCGCGATTGCTTTTCCTTCGTCTGGCTTCCCGTGGACGTATGCGAGGAGGAAGTCAACTCCAGGTTTGTGTCCGAGCCGCTGATTCGCCAAAGACGGAGAGGCGTTTATGGCGTGTTCCAATACCGTGATCGAAACAGCAGCAAAATCTTCGATACAGGGGCCGTCGATTGCCAGCGCTCCGGAATGGTATGCCCTGTATGCCAGCAGATAGTGTATATTGAACCACCATTGGGGATACGGCTGAGTATCTTTAGATGGCTGGTGTTTTCGGAGGAGCGCGGCGATATGGCAAGCCAGACCCTCGTTTTCGGTCAGTTGAAGGGCTTTTGTCAGTTTGCCGTGCGCTTTTTGAACTCCAATACCACGGCGTATCAGAACATCAAGATCCGCCAGTTGATCTTCAGAGGGTTTCACATTTCGCCCATCAAGCGGAATCTCGCGGACGGTGAAGCGAATCTTCTCGCTTTCGATGCGGCCGTGCCATGCATCAATCGGCGCGTTCTTGACAATGGGCACTTCGTACACCACCCACGCTTCATAATCGCCCTCTATTGTAAGATCAGGTGTCACGGGTTTTGCGGTCTCAGCATCGATCCAGTTCGGCGACGGTCTGACAAATGGCACATTCAATGTCAGGATGGGCTGGCTGTGCATAGGGGGAAGCAGCTCGCGGAAGTCCTTTGCCCCCAATGGGCGCATCGACGGTTTGTGATCGGAATAAGGCCAATAGATTATGACCTTCCCGTCAGGGAGCTTCAGGTGGAATCGTGCAAGAACGGCCTGGTAGTAGCTGGATTCAGGAAACCTGAGGGCTGTATCGTCAAGAACCTTGCGGCGAGCTGCGAAATGAAGCAGCTCGCCAGGAGCAGCGGTTTTCCGGTTCGAAGTGAACTCAAGGGCAACCCGGGATTTTTCCTTTGCAACTTTTTCCGCGGCTTCCTGAGCTGAAACCGCAGGCGGGATCATGGATGCCGCCACTGCTGCAAGGAGTATCATTCTGGCCACCATCGGTTAGTGCTCCATGAATGCGGATAGCTATGCCTAAATTCTGCAAAGAGTTACTGCGCCAGACCTCTTTTCTCCGTATGACGCTAAAAAGAGGTGCTTGGTTCCATATCCGTGGGGAAACTTAGATCCGAATGAGAGCATTCCTGCGAACAATATGTTGACATAAGGGCAAAGGATGGGAAGAGAAGAAGGAAATTTGACAGGATAGGAAGGTCATTCGGGATAGGAGTGATATAATGCTCAGCTCAGCGGTGCGGCCGATTATTAGCTAATGATTCGCCTGTCGGACTCGTTACGGAAAAGCCAACGGAGCTTTTTGCCCTGTGCCAATGCATCCCGTGGTTAGAAATTCACACACTCAGAAACTGTTGTCATCATTGGCTGGCGATGTTGAAAGTAATTCAAAAGGAACTCGTCATTCAACGCTAACTGTTTTGTTTCCTTATCAGGAAATACGATCAATTTCACATCTTCTGCCTGGATTCTAAGTCTATAGATGCCAGCCTTACTATCTACCGGAGTGATATACTTTTCCTCAAGACATTCAAGATGAACGACCCTCCATTCCATCTCTTCATAGTAGATCAAATTATCATCTCCTAGATTCGACATGTCTTTAAGGTATCCCATGATCACTTGCAGGCGGCTTAGCATGTGTGGATTGTTGTTTTTTGCCAGAAATCCGTGCAAAAGATCAAAATGTTCTGTGATTACTCCGTTTGGTCCGTTTTGAACATAGAAAACAGGGCTTCCCATTCGTTCAAGCACGAAGCTACGATGAACCCCAATTCCCATTTTGCCGTAGAGCTTGGCGTGATCCTGAGCTTGGCTCAGCCTGATTTCAGAGAAACACACTCTAGATATGTCGGCATAGACAGCGGTCGAATTGCTACCAGTTATTGTCTCTCGACCTTTCTGCATATAGAGTCCAAACTCGCAGTCATCCTTGAGTCTTTCTACATACTGATGCCTAATGTCAATCGCGTCGGGGTCGAAGTCCCTGCCAGTCCAATGGACGAGGAAAGTAGAATGGATTCCCATGACCGTCTCCAATATATGTGTGCAGCACTAAGATTCCTAACAATGATTATACAGTCTGTATAATACGGGAAACACAGGCTGTTGCTTGCTGTATAAGAAGTTCCCGTTGCTTGTTGTGTTTTAGAATAACGTCTTTCATATCATTTAGTCAACTGTGCTTTCTTCGGCAATAAACCCCGGCGTCGGGGACGAACCGGGTTTGGCTCCACAATCGCATGGAAGAAGATTCCGTCCGATGAGAAGAAGCGTATGTTTTCTTTATACTATCAATGATTCATGTTTTGGACAAGGTCTTTTTGTGAGTAGTTGGGCGGATAAGAGGAAGAGAAGAAAGGTTCTTGACGGGATGCACAGGATGCCGGGATCGTTTGTAGTGTATGATGGGTGGTGTATGGTTGAAGAGCGTTATGCGTTCCCGTAAATAGGTTGTCTGGGTCGGTCTTTTGAGGTTCGGGAGATCAGGCCCGCCAGCGGCGGGGATAGAGTACTCTGTGAATGAGAATAGAAGGAAATGCGAGATGAATTTATGTCGCCTTTGTACGCCAGAATCACTTCTGCACACGCAACTTACATGCAACGCAATAAGCTCGATTGCTGAATTTTATCATAATGCTGGGAAGAAAAAGATTTTGGAATTATTTAGTACAAATGGTTGTTATATTATATGATAAAGGATGAGAAGAAGGAATTAGGCTGACGGTTTGTAAGATTGGTTTCGAGTATAAAAGTAGAGAGCAATCAATTCCCTCCCCTTCCCCTAAGAGAATGTCGAGGAATCAGTTTCCTCGACATGGAAGTGGAACAGCCGGGAGACCACCCCGGTCTCCCGGCACCTTTTTTTTTGATTTAATCCAGTATCTCACGCGCTTGGAACCGCTATACGAAGCGGTCAGTTTTTTCTATCTGCGTTTCTTAATTGATGAAAGGATTCCCGGCATGCGGTCGTAGATGCCGCCTCCACCTCCGCCATCATATACACGAACGGCGATGACATTCTCTTCGTGTTTTTTCACGAGGTGTTCGGGTATGTTGTATTTTCTGGGGATTGTCCATGATGTCGAGTAGTCGGGGGGCATTGTGCCCGTGCATCCTATTTTTGCGCCATTGAAGAAGACCTCATCGGAGTCGTCGATTTTACCGAGATCGAGAACGATGTCTTTTCCCATGAGTTTGGCAGGCCATTTGAACCGGAGACGGCGCCAAGTCCCTTAGCGTATATTTTTCCTTTTATCTTCAGCGGTTCTTCGATGATGTTGCGGTCCATTTTGGTGTCGATCCACTGTTTTTCGACAACAGCTTCCATATCGCTCTGGAGTTTAGTTGTGACTTCAAGTTTGACGGATTTGTATTTCGTCGAAACAGGATCGTAAGGGATGAATAAGTAGGGTTCAGTGGGATTTTCGAAACTGAAATTTCTGCTTTTGTGGCAGATTCGGAATGGATGTTGTCTGCATTGGCATTCTTTTTGCAAAGGTGTTGTTTATGACATACGGGGATGCGTATATACGGGTTTAGAAGCCTTTATGGAGGCTTTTATGTCGGATTATTCCGCATCTCCAGCCGATCTTTCAAAAGTGAAGACGGAGCAGAAATCGCTTGCCAAATCCTGTTTATCTCTGTTTAATGGCCTGACCTGATTTCAAGTAATCAGGATTCCATTATCGATAAAAGTCATTAAGAGGATTTGGCATGAAACGAGTGCTTATAACAGGGATAACAGGCCAGGACGGTTCTTATCTTGCGGATTTTCTGCTTGATAAGGGCTACAAGGTGTACGGGATGGTTCGTAGGTCGAGCCTGGAGAAGTTCGAGAGGCTCCAGCACATCCGCGACAAGGTGACGATAGTGCAGGCGGACCTTCTCGACCAGTTGTCCATTATAAAGGTGCTCGAGGAAGCGGAGCCGGACGAGGTTTACAACCTGGCGGCGATGTCTTTCGTGCCGACCTCATGGGTTCAACCGGTACTCACGGCGGAATTTACGGCCGTGGGAGTAACCCGGATGCTCGAAGGCATAAGGCAGGTAAACAGGGATATCAAGTTTTACCAGGCGTCAAGCAGCGAGATGTTCGGCAAGGTAAAGGAGGTGCCTCAGAACGAGTCAACTCCGTTTCATCCGAGGAGCCCATACGGGGTAGCGAAGGTTTACGGCCACTGGATAACGGTGAATTACCGCGAGAGCTACGATATCTTTGGCGTTTCGGGGTTGCTCTTCAACCACGAGTCGCCGAGACGCGGACTTGAATTCGTGACGCGTAAGATCACGTACGCTGCCGCGAGAATAAGCCTCGGCATGGAGAAGGAGCTCCGACTGGGCAATATCGAATCGCGCCGCGACTGGGGTTTCGCCGGAGATTACGTAAGGGCGATGTGGTTGATGCTGCAGCAGGATACTCCTGACGATTATGTAGTGGCAACCGGCACTAACCATTCGGTAAAGGAGTTTCTCGACGCCGCATTCAGCTTTGTTGATCTCGACTGGAAGAAGTACGTTGTCATCGACGAAGAGCTTATCCGGCCTGCCGAAGTGGAGCATTTGATTGGCAACAGCGCGAAGGCATGCAAGGTTCTCGGCTGGGAACCCCTGGTGGATTTCGATGGACTTGTCAAGATGATGGTCGAGACCGACCTCAAGCGGCTCAAGAACAACCACGGCGTGGACGCGGTCGTTTAAGTTTCACCCATCGGCTCCTGCAGTTTTTTCTTTATCCGATCAGACCATCTCTCCGTTTTTCACTCAGACAATTACAGCTTTTCCAACTTGCGGAGGCTTTTGCAATGACTAAGGTCCAGGAATTCAGAAATGTCGAAAAACAGGTCAGGGAGCTCCTCGATGAGCTTGAAGTCAAGGAGCGTATTGAATCGACGGTAAATGCGCAGCTCAGGGAGCTGTCGAATTTCTACCGAATATCAAAATCGCTTGTAGCAGGTGAAGATATCACCGCGACGCTCGAGGAGATATGCGATTCGGTCTCGTGTGTTCACGGTGTTGATGGCACCTGGATCGGAC
>SDBU01010212.1_pt1 | contig 10443 bp, 11 predicted proteins | sample 2277071 | NCBI WGS metagenome assembly SDBU01 (sample SAMN10397929, study PRJNA504765) | marine sediment metagenome | isolation source: marine sediment core GS08_GC12, 126 cmbsf | place: Arctic Ocean: Gakkel Ridge, Loki's castle | collected 2008
GGCTTAGCCGAGTGCTGAAAGACGACCCAAGCTTGGCCTGTGACTGGCTAACGGCGCGGTTAGAAGAGGCCCAGCCATCGCTGCGCGACTATGAAAGGGCAACCGTCGCTGCGGTGGCCGCGCTGTCGGTTGAAGCGCGACGCGAGATGTTGCATCGCGTTCCCGCCGTGTATGGCACTGAGAAGCTCATCACTCATCTGGTAGGGGCGAACCTAGAGTTGTATAACGAGCTGCTGAACGACGAGCGACTGAAACGGTTTCATCTCGTTCCGCTATCGGGTCATCCGGAAGGAGCTTGGGTGAACAAGGCCAAGCTGGCTTTGGATGCCGGTCATACTGTTGAAGAAGTTGCAGACGCGGTTTATCCGCTGTTTGGATTGGCTTGGTCGGGAAAGGAATCCAATATGTGGGCAGGCTGGGTTGAACGGTTCGCCCCCCTTTGTTCGCACGAAGACGAGCGTATCCGAAAGATAGGCGAAGTGGGCAAGACCAAGGCCGAGGTGCTTCGGCAGAACGCTTTGAAACGGGAGCGCCATGAGGCCGTCTACGGCCTGCGTTTCCGCCCACGAGCGTAGATCGGCCTGTACATGTCCTTGTCGAAGACGACGCATCCCGTGCGGCCATCTCGTGCAGCGTGCGCGCCAGCTTGAGCCGGGCCTTCTGGGGAAGCCAGTAGTAGCACGGTTGCCCGGCCCCCACTTCCCAGTAGCCATCGGGAATGGTCACGCCGGCGAAGTGGAGCTCCCCCGCCACCGAAAGCATGATCTCGGCATGGATCGCGAGAGCCTTGGCCTGTCCCGATGAGGAAAGGCTGGCGAACTCTTGGCCGACAGCAAAGTGTCGCCCTGGGGCCTGGTTCCAGCAGTGGAAGTGTATCTCCCAGATGGGAACCGCGCCATCGGGTTGCTGGCACTCGAGTGCTGCGCGCAGGTCTTCCTTAAGGGTCATCAACCAACCCTTCGCCCACTGAGTTCTGGTGACGTCGGGCCGCTCACGGGGAGTGGAATCTCGCTCTCCGCCCTGAGCGACCCACAGCGCATACGTGACTCGCCCACCGGCTCCAGACGACTCGCTACTCCCAGGGCTTGAGGATGATCTTGGCGCATTCGTGAGAGGCAGAGAGCTCAAACGCCTGTTGGATCTGGCTCATCGGGAGCACGTGGCTGATCAACTCCTTGATCACTGGTGATTCCTGGATAACCTGCATGACCTTGGGGAACAGAGACAGGTTGTAGTGCCAGACTCCAAGGATCGTCAGGCCCTTGCGTATCATGTCTGAGCTGATTCGGATCTTGAGTTCGTCGCGGCATTCGCCCACGAAAGCGACCTGCCCTTTTCGGCGAGTGGCATCGACGCAGAATCTCTCTGCCACCACGGTTCCCGAGCAGTCGATCGATTTGTCCACGCCCCTGCCGCCCGTCAGATCCATGATTTGCGCCAAGGTCGTAGACATGGCAAAGCCAGCATCGTCGCTCGTTGGATCGAGCACGACGTCCGCGCCCAGCATCTTGGCCCGCTCCACCCGGTAGGGTATCGACTCGACGCCGATGACCCTCGCGCCTCGGAACTTGGCGTTGACCACCCCGCCCAGGCCCACCGCCCCGAGGCCAGTGATCAGGACCGTGTCAAAGGCATCCACATCCATGGCATCACATGCGCCAAAGGTGGGCCCAAGCCCACAGCAGGCGAGAGATGCCAGTTCGTAAGAGACGCCATCGGGTATCTTTGGCAGGAGCCACGAGGGCTTGAGCAGATACTGGGCATAGGTCGCGGTACCTTCGCGCGTGCCCAGGAAGGCCTGCACGTCATAGTTGTTCTGGCAGTGGATATAGTCCCCGGCTACGCAGAGCTCGCATTTGCCGCATGGGTACTGGGGCATCACCACCACACGATCTTCCACCTTCACGCGAGCTGTGCCGCAGGTGCCTGCATGGGTACACCTTCGGCCGGGCTGCGCGATGCTGAAAGTACCAGTACCTTCGGTGGCCACCACCTCTCCAGCGGCTTCGTGGCCGAGGAACTGAGTGGGATACCCAACCACGAAGGCTTTGTACTCGGTGCACATGGGCGCCGCGTGGACCTTCACCAGCGCCCAATCTTCCTTGGGCTCTGGATCGGGCACTTTTACCAGGCCCGCTTCGCGCTCACCAAGAATCACCGCTTTTTTCATCATTCGTCTTCCGTAGGACTATCAGTTTGCCTGATGCTGCGTATACTGCAAGTAGTAGCACTTTCAGTGTTGTGAAAGGCATCGCTTCGCTCTTTGCCAGGCATTCACGCCATTCACCGCATGGCGACCGACAACGGGGGACGAGCCTACGCGTCTCCTGCCCTTCGTCGCCGGAATCCTCGGTGGCCCACGGGCTGTCAGGCACCAGCCAGAGCTGCCTTCAGCCTCTCCCACAAGTCGTCCGGTGGGTCAAAGGGGATATCGATCGGCTTGCGGTAGACCGTGCTGGCATATAGGCCAAGGATCACGTTCCACTGATCGAGCGAACGCTTGAGGTTCGTACCTGGCGGCTTCCCATCATCCTCAAGCCAGTCGAACATGGCATTGGTGAAGTTGGCCTGGGCAGCGTGGTTGCCTTCGGCCCAGGCTTCCATGTCCGCAATCTCGCCCTTCTCGATTCCATCAGGAGATACGATCTCCCAACGGCCAAACTCCTCAAAGAGGGTGCGCCCGCGCTCGGCAAAGGCGGCCACACGGCAGTGCATCCAGACCACGTCCCTGTCCACGACTCTCGGCGCAGTGAAGCCCAGGTTCCACAACCCATAGACGCCATTGGCAAAGAGCAGTTGGGCAACCGTGGTGTCGGGGCCGGGATGGCCACTGGTCATCTCCTTGCTGCCGCTCACTTGCCCAAAGACGCGCACCACGGGGGCATCCTCGTTCAGCGACATGGCCCAGTCGATGATGTGCGTGCCCTGGCCGGCGATGTTCATCCCTGCGGAGAAATCCAGAAAGAGGAGCTTACCCAGCTTGCCTGACCGCAGAGCCTCCCGGCAGCGCGTAAGAACAGGGTGATAGCGAAACTGGGCGTTCACACCGAATTTCGTGGCCGACCTGGCCTCGAGCTCAACCAGAGCTCGCCAGTCTTTGACCTGGTACGCGATGGGCTTCTCGACGATGCACGCCGGCACCTTTTCGTCGGTCACCATGGTCATAAGGTCAACGCGAGCGTCGGGCAGCGTGACTATGTGGATCAGGTCGGGCTTTTCCTTCTGGATCATCTCCGCGCCGTCCTCATAGCCCGTGATGCCGAATTCCTGGGCGAACTTCTCTCTCCGCTCAGCCACCAGATCGCAGCAGGCGACGAGCTCGCTACGGGGAATCCGCTTGTACGCCCTGGCGTGCCAGTAGGCCCGTCCCCCGCAACCCAAGAGGACGCTACGGTACTTCTCCATGCCCTCACTCCTTCCAGCCCGTCGAATTGCCGTTCTGCTATGTCTATCGACGGCGAGATCAGCCAATGCTGATGGCAATCATCTGGTGGCCCTCGATCCTGGGCACCACGAATTCGACGCGGCCGCCGTTCTGCTCAAAGCTGAGGGGCTCCTGCTCGGGCACGCAGGCCACGCTTCTGACCTGCTCCGAGACCCTGACCGAGACCTGGAGGTTGTAGAGCGGAATCACGTCCTCGATGATGTCGATATCCTGGCTGCGACGCTCGGGAACGAAGTGGAGGAGGTGCACTACCCAGCGGCGCTCCTCGGCCTGTTCGTTGATCGTGGCCAGCACCGTAGTGGGCCCGTCGTGACGCAAGACCGGCTCCGGAAGCAGCAGCTCCAGGGCGTTGAGGAACAGTACCTTGCACCAGTGGGGCGCGTTCTGGTTGTATTGCCTGAAGATCGGATGGGCAAAGTAGATGGCCCTGCCGTGGCGCACGATGCCAGGGTATCCCACCTTGCCGCACGATGGCGTGTGCCTGTGCGAACAAAAATGCCTGTAGGTGCGGTTGAAATAGGGGAGGATCACGTGGGCCAGGACCTCGCTGTCCTGCGCACTCTCCACCTCCATGCCCTGCATGTACATCACGTGCTCGGTCTCGGGCAAGCCCTTGCCGATGGCGCCTTGGGGCAGAATAAAGTCGGGGCTGTAGGGAGCATCGCCTTTCAGCACCACTCCAAGCTCCTCAAGGGCGAAGGCGTCACCGGCGGCGTTCAGCCCCGACTTGTAAGAGGCCACGATGGCCCCACCTTGCGCCACGTAGGCGGCGAGCTTGGCCGCGAACTCGTCGGGTACCGGGATGCTGTCTGGCAACACGAGCACCCTGTATCTGTCCAGATCGCTCTTGGAGTCGAGCACGTCGAACTGATGCCCTGCCTGCTCCAACATCCGCCCAACCCCCATGAGGCCCAGCGGGAGACCGCCGATCTGTGCGCCATAGAACTCTTCCGGGGTAAACACGCCGATATCGACGACGGCCTTGGCACCAGCGCACCACGGCTCCTTCTTTTCCACGTCGGCAAAGACCTTGCCCACAAGATCGTACACGGGGTCCGACAGCTTGCCGGAGGGATGAAGCTGATCGCCGATCGAACACTTTGTGCCCATGGCCAGCATGCGGAGGACCTCGTATTGCAGCGCCTCCAGGGTCTTGAAGGAGTGGAAATCGCCCCACGCCGTGTGGAACTTGCCGGTCATACCAAGGCAATCGATGCTCAGGTTGCGAGCATAGCGGGCACTCAGGGGGAAGTGCATATACCCCCATTGGCCGCTTGGCAGACTCTCCAGCTCAAAGTGGCTGTAGGCATCGACGACGGCCCGGTGTCGCGTGCCGATGTGTCCGGTGTTATAGTAGATGGTGCAATCCTGGTTGAACTGCCGCACGAAACGGGTCATGTCCCGCTTGAAGCTGTTGACGACCTGCAGGCCGTATCGCCGGCGCGTCTCCGGGTCAGAGGGCTCCAGTCCCTCGGCGTCCATCCCGGCGCGACAGTACCTGCATGAGCAGTCCATCGGCGTGACGATGTCGAGAAAGAGCCCGTCAACGGGCAGGGTCTCAAGCACCTCTTGCACATGGGCCTTCAGAAAGTCCACGTAGGGCGAGTTGAGACAGAGCCGACGCCAAAACCCGGCCTCGTATGGGGGTATCCCCTCGTGGCGACCCTCAGCGGTGATGACCCACCACTCGGGGTGCCGGGTGAAGGTGTAGTGGTCCCACTGGATGGTGATGTAGATCGGCACCCGGATGTCGCGCGCGTGACAGGCCTCGATCTGCTCCTTGAGCAGGTTCTTGTTCACCAGGCGGGGATGCACTCGTTCTGGGAAGGCCTTCGAGTCGTAGTAGAGCCAGCCGTGATGACACCTGGCGAAGCAGGTGATCGAGTTGACGCGGGCCCTCTCCAGGGTGGCGGCAAATTCCTCCGGGTCGAAGCGGGCCCCAATGCCGTCGATCGCTTCGCTGGTGTGAAAATCCAGATGGATCTGACGGAAACGCAAGTCGATCTTGCCCGTGGTTGCTTCTCCTTTTCGTCTATTTGATCACCGAGGGTGCCCAGGGAAAATGGCTCTGACCCAAAGGCGAAGGCTACAGAGCCAGCTTCTGCCCCTTGCGGCCATAGTCGTCCTCGTGGCGATGCTGGTCCTCGGCGCTCCAGTGGCTGAAACTGACCACCAGGAGGTGGAAAGGTGTCTCTTCGGCCCAAAACCGGTGCCTTACCCCGGGAAGGATCATGAATTCCTCTCCCGCCTTGGGCCGATAAACCTTGCCGTCCAGCTCAAGATGCCCCCCATCGTCGATGAAGCAAAAGAGTTCAGTGCGGACATCGTGTGAGTGCAGGCTTGAGCGACTGCGAGGCCTGATGCGGCTGAGGTCCACCGAGCAGCGTTGATTTCGGACGATCATGCGGATCTTGCCCCAGGGACGCACCGATTCGATGGTCTCTTGCCCCTGTCGAGGGCCTTGTTCTTGCTCGGTCATGGGCTGCCCCCGTCGTGTTAATGAATGCAGCGAGAGAAACGGAGAGGCACCGGCGCGACTTGCATTGTCGCACGGATTCTGTATAATAGTGGCTGTGGGGCAGGTAGCCCAGTTGGTTAGAGCGCCACGTTGACATCGTGGAGGTCGTAGGTTCGAGTCCTATCCTGCCCACACCCAGCCGGCGGCCGAGTGCCGGTGGTCTTTCTTTGTTGCCAGGTGGGGCCCAGCACCAACAAGGCGGGAGCGACCTTCTTGGCCAGCCCGACCTCGGTCGCCCCTGCTCGATCGCCTATTTGATCTCCGCAGTTGCACCCACCGACTCGAGTTTCTCCTTGGCAGCGGTGGCTGTTTGCTTGTTCACGCCCTTGAGCACCTCCGATGGGGCCCCGTCCACCACAGCCTTGGCTTCGCGCAGTCCCAGGCTGGTTAGCTCACGGACGGCCTTGATCACCTGGATCTTTTGGTCGCCTATGGCCGACAGGATCAAGTCAAACTCTATCTGCTCCTCCTCTTCGGCTGCCGCGGCGCCTCCCGCGCCCATCATTCCCGGCATGGCCATGGCTAGCTGGGGAGCAGCACTCACGCCGAACTTTTCTTCGAGAGCCTTGACCAGATCGGCCAGTTCCAACACGGTCATCCCGCCGATCGCTTCGAGCACTTGTTCCTTTGTCACTTGTAAACCTCCCTCAATAGGCCCGATTTGGCCTGTTCTTGCAGCACGTTACCGCTCAGCCTGGAGCAGCCCCCAGTTGGTCCTTGCGCGCATTGAGCACGTACGAGAGACTACGAATGATCGCCGCCAGCGCGCCGACCAACCCGCTGATCGGTGCCTGGATGCCGCCCACTACTTGGGCCAGCAAGATGTCCCTCGGGGGCAGCCTGCTCAGGAAGATGATTCGCCCCGAGTCCACCACTTCGCCGGCAACCAGGCCACCCTTGATCTCATACATGCTCGGGTTGGCCCGGGCGAAATCGGTGACCGCCCTGGCCGCCGCGCCAACGTCGTTGTAGGCAAAAGTCACTGCGCAGGAGCCACCCATCACCTCTGGATCTCTGGGCAGGTTCGCTTGCTCGAGGGCCACGCGCATCAGCGTGTTCTTGATCACCACCATCTCTGCACCAACGCCACGTAATCTCCCTCTCAGTTGCTCCATCTGGGATACTCTGATGCCTTGGTACTGGGCCCAGATCATCACTTGCGCGCGGGCAACTCTTTCGCCATATTCATTCACCAATTGCTCTTTCTCCTCGCGTGTGCGTGCCAATGAGTTTTCACCTCCCTCGAGAACCGTTATTGAAACGCGGCCAAGTTCGCAGCAGGGACGAACGCTGGATTCGCCCATACTGTCATCCTCTTGTGGTGCCATCAGGCCCCGTAGGCCGCTCCTCACAGAGAAAGCCTTCGCGCCGTGCCGGTGCGAAGGCTCGCAAACCAGAGACGATCCCTGCTTGCATATTCCATCTTCGCCTCGGCAGGCAAACCACGCTTTGAGCGTCTGAGCGCACCTGCTGTCTATGGCGCAACCGTATGCGATTGTGACTCGACTGGGCTAGCACTGCTTTGCCAGAATGCTCACCCCATAGCAAAGGCGCGCGTGTCACCTGACGGATGTCAGAATGGCTCTGCAGGCCACTTCTTGTGCCCCGCATGGGGTACTTGGCCCGCACCGGTACCCGACGATCACCTTCCGAGGGCTTCAGAGCAAGGCAGCCAAGTAGTACTAGGCGGCGCGCATGTCTTGCGCGGCCAGCACTTCTACGCGCACTCCCGGCCCCATCGTGGTGGTGAGCGTGATGCGCCGAATGTAAGCTCCCTTCGCACCGGCGGGCCGGTTGCGCGACACTGTGTCCATCACAGCAGCCCAGTTGTCCATGAGCTGCTCGGTTTCGAAGCTCACCTTGCCAATGGGGATGTGCAGATTGCCGCCTCGGTCCAGGCGAAACTGCACGCGCCCCAGGCGAAACCCCTGAATGGTGTCGGCCAGGTCCTGGGGCTGGACGATGGTGCCAGCCTTGGGGCTGGGCATCAGACCGCGAGGCCCCAGAATCCTCCCCAGACGACCTATCTTGCCCATGACCTGAGGAATGGCGACGGCCACGTCAAACTCCAGCCATCCCTGCTGAATCTTTGACACGTACTCGTCCAGGCCGACATGGTCCGCTCCAGCTTCCTCAGCCAACCTGGCAGCTTCACCCTCGGCAAAGACCATGATGCGCACACGCTTTCCAGTTCCAGCGGGCAACCTGGCCACGCCGCGGACTTGCTGGTCGGCGCGGCGCGGGTCGAGGTTCATGTTAATGTGGAGTTCTACGGTCTCATCGAACTTGGCGAAAGACAGCTCCCTCACCAGCTCGAGCGCCTCGCGCGGTGGATAGGCTCTCGAACGATCGATCTGGGCACGGTTGCTTAGGTAGCTCTTCCCGTGTTTAGGCATGATTCCTCCCCGTGGTAAGGGGGCGCTGGCGGATGACCATCCGATCTCGGTCATCCTCCCACGCGATGACGTCTAGTCCCTGACGATGATTCCCATGCTCCTGGCGGTGCCCTCAATGATCCGCATGGCGCCTTCGATGTCCACCGCGTTGAGGTCCTTCATCTTGAGTTGCGCGATCTCGCGAACCTGCTGGCGAGTGACCTCACCAACCTTGAGAACGTTGGGCTCAGCCGACCCCTTGGGAACGCCTGCGGCCTGGAGCAACAGGTTCTTGGCTGGAGAAGTCTTGGTGAAAAAGGAAAAGGAGCGATCCTGATAGACGGTGATCTCAACGGGAACGACCATCCCCGCCTGGCTCTGGGTCCGGGCATTGTACTCTTTGCAGAATTGCATGATGTTGAGACCGTGCTGGCCCAAGGCAGGACCAACCGGCGGAGCCGGATTGGCCTTCCCGGCCTCAATCTGGAGCTTTATCACCGCAACGACCTTCTTGGGCATCCCAATCATCCCTCTTCCCGGCCGAGCTCACCAGCAGGTGAGGCCACGACCACTCTTGCTCAGATGCTTTCCACTTGAAGCAAATCCATCTCCACGGGGGTCTCGCGCCCGAAAAACGACACCAGAAGCCGAACCTTGCCTCGTTCGGGGTACAGCGCATCCACCACTGCCATAAAGTCGGCAAAGGGGCCCTGAGTTATGCGTACGGTCTCGCCTTCCTGGAAACTCACCCTGATGCGAGGCTGCTCGGTCTCCATGCGACGGAGGATCTTTTCAACCTCCTCATCGCTTATGGGAGTGGGTCTCGCCCCAGAGCCGACGAATCCGGTCACCGCTGGCGTATTGCGCACAACATACCAGGAATCGTCGTCCATGACCATCTGCACAAAGATGTATCCGGGGAAGACCCGCTTACGGACCGTCCGTCGCTGGCCACTGCGGATCTCCACTTCCTCCTCGGTGGGTACTACGACCCGAAAGATCCTGCTGTGCATGGCCATGGTTTCGATCCGCTGCTCGAGGTTCCTGCGGACCTTGTTCTCATACCCAGAGTAGCTGTGGATGACGTACCACTTGGCCTCTGGCGGGGGCGAGGGCTTCTCTGTCGCCGGAGCCTCCTCAATCTGCACCTGTGTGTCATCGGTCGCGGCAGGCTCCCCCTCTCCAGTCTGAGCCGCATCCCCAGCCTGCCCGTCAGAGTCATCCTTTTCTTCGCTTGCGTACGAGTCTTGGCTTGCCAAGAGCTCCTCTTCGCCAGCATTCATCGCAATCTCACTTCTCCACCGAGCCAATCCGGCCCGCCCACGCCCTAACCGATTATGAGGGCAAACACCTTGGAGAAAATCCAGTCCACAAGCCCCATGGCTATGCTCATCACCACGGTGACGCCAAACACCATTGCCGTCAGATTGATGGTGGTGCGGCGCGAAGGCCACACGACCCTTCTCAGCTCCGCTCGCACCTCTTTGATGTAGGAGACGATCCGGTTCGGTTTTTTCGCAGACCTCTTGGCCGACCTGGCTTTCCTCTTCGCCATCGATCTGATCTCCCTTGAATGCGAGACATGCCTCCACCGCCAGGACAATCGTAGACACCGTGGGGCCCACGAAGGCATCTCTGTTGCTCAGTGTCGGTGCACAGGCAAACCCTCCGGGTCTGACACAGTGCCTCTTGGAGGACACTGGAGGCAGGCGAGGCAGGAATCGAACCCGCAGCCTACGGTTTTGGAGACCGTTGCTCTGCCAATTGAGCTACTCGCCTGCGATGAGAAGGCGCAGTCTCCCTTCTCCCTGGCGCTAGCGCTGCTCGCGATGCTCGGTGTGCTTTCGGCACCGCCGGCAGTACTTTCTCAACACGATCCGCCCGGAGTCATTCCTGCGATTCTTCTCGGTCGTATAGTTCCGCTCTCGGCACTCCGTACAAGCCAGGGTGATCACGATGCGGTTTGCTCTTCTGGCCATATTGAGTTTGAATCCTCAGGAGCCTATTCGATGATCGCGGTCAGAACACCTGCGCCCACGGTGCGGCCGCCCTCGCGGATGGCAAAGTGCGACCCCACCTCCAGCGCCACCGGCTCGATCAGCTTG
>SDBU01010213.1_pt1 | contig 10443 bp, 8 predicted proteins | sample 2277071 | NCBI WGS metagenome assembly SDBU01 (sample SAMN10397929, study PRJNA504765) | marine sediment metagenome | isolation source: marine sediment core GS08_GC12, 126 cmbsf | place: Arctic Ocean: Gakkel Ridge, Loki's castle | collected 2008
ATACACGCAACACAAGTATATTCAAAAATAGATGAAGTAGAAGCAGCAGGGGGAACTGAAGACGAGAAATGGGCTAGGGTTAGGCAGGAACAGGCAGACCAGATGTTCAACACACCCGTATTAAACGGTTATTTGGCCATGCTTAAAGACTACGCTAGCCATCCTGACTTCGATAAGAAGATAAAACTTGAAAACGCTTTCCAGAAGGTGTTGCTATCACAGATACAGAACGCTCAGGAGATAGCTCAAGCCACAGGTCAACAGACAGGAAAACAACCTGGAGGGCAGACTAATCCAGCAGATACTACCAGAAAGGTTCAAACATCCAGAAGGGCACAGCCTAATGTCCCAGGGGGTAGCTAATGGTAACAGAAAGGGATTTGGGACTGCGATTTACCCCATCAACTATATCAACTATAGAAGATGAACCTGCTCCACGTGCTTTGAACTTCCTTGATTTTGACGTGGATAGAATAGGTGCAAGGAGGGTTACTAGACCTCCGGGACCTTCTCCTGTAGAAAGGCAGGAATTTGTGAACGAACATCTACAGCAGTTTGGCACTGCTCCATCCGCACAACAGATAAGAGACTTCAGGAGAGGCCCAGCACAAGAGGACTTGAGTATTCCCGGCGATGTCTTTACTCCACCTGATGTAATTGAAGATACTGGGTTTGCCCCTACCAATGAAGAGGTGCTGGCTAACTTCGCTCCAGCACAGGTATATCAGGCTCAATTAAATGACTTTATAACAGCACAACAAAGTGCTGGACAATCTGTATTGCAAGACCTTAGCGACCAATACGATGCTGCATTAAGAGAGCTTCAGGATTTTCAGACTACCAATCCAACGTTTACTGTATCTGACTTCAATAGGCAACTAGCAGTAATCGATAAGGCTTTTACAGATGCCATAGACCAGTCAGGAGTAATGACCGAGGCGAAAGGAAAAGAGATACTAGATGAAGCACAGAGGTTGATAGGACAGGGGCTTTCACCCGAGGAAGTGAATCAGCAGTTATCACTAGACTTTCCTATTGAACCAGGAGACGTATCCCCTCAAGGGGAACAATTCAGACAGGGTAGTTTCATACCAGGGCTTGCTGATATTCAAGGTGTTACTGGTGCTAAATTAGGCGAATTGCTTAATCAGGGACTTGAAATATCTCAAACTGCATTTGACCTAGCTCAACCACAGGGTTTATCTCCAGAGCAGGAACTACAGGCAGGTAGGTTCGCACAGACACAAGGTAATGCAATAACTGGTACAGAAGAAAGAGATTATTATGGGTTGGTTCAAGGGCTAGGGTTATCCCTTCAAGTCGAACAGTATATGATGGGTAGATTCCAAGAGTTCTATCAGCAATGGTTGCAGACAGGCCCGTCAATGGAATTTCTCCAGTGGCTACGGATACAGATGGGAGGTTAATTATGGCTAATGGATTTTTAAAAGGATTCGGGGAGACAGTGCCGAGAGGGTTGTTCTCTAACTTATTGGCAACACAGCCTAAACAGGTGAGGGACTTCTTCGGCCCCAGATTCAACGAGTTATTCAATGAGTTCCAGGGTGGGCTTGCCAGAACAGCGGCTACAGGACAACTACCAAAACAGACATTCGGTGGCTTTTTGAAAGGTATTAACCTACCTGTCAGATTAGGACAATTTTCGCCACAGCAACGGTTTGACTTTTCAGCCAGCAGACTCACGCCGAGGACGCGATTCCTTAATTTCTAAAAGGTGATAAATGGTATTAAGATTTCTACCAAGAAAACCAGATAGACCTCCACAGACTGACACGCTTCAGTTCCAGAATGAGGAAGTGCCTGGCTTTGAGAGGTTTCTAAGAGATAAGTTCGCAGGCTTTCAGCAGGAGCAAGAGCCCGATATTACCCCAGAGGAAAGGGATTTACTGTTGGGTGCACGTGTGAAACAGCCTGAAGTTCCTGTGGTAAGTGATGTTGTTACACCTCAATTCCCTGTCAGGACTCCTGAAGAATCAACTAGGAACAGGCGATATAACTTGTTGCATGGGCAAGGACTGGCAGTTGAGGAATTTGAAGGGCTTACACCTGATGAGAAGAGGGCTATTTCAGAATCCAATGAGATAGTCAACAGAGTTCAATCACCAGAAGGTGAAAGCAGGTATCAGGTTACAGGGACAAGAACACCCAGTCCATTACCTACTCCATTATGGTATCAGACAGTAGAAAAGGCAGCAGTCGGCGTAGCTCAAACTCCTATAACAGTCGGGCCAGTAACTCTTGAAGCTGGGGCATGGGCAGGATTATTGGGGATAACAATAGCAACAGGTGGTGCTATTATAGCTGGACTGCCTGTTGCCTATAACCTGTTAATAAACGCTTCTGTTCAGAGAAACATTAACAAGTGGTCGATAGCTACTAACCAACCTATCAGCCCTGCTTTAAGAAAATCCGTAGCTGATTGGTTAGCAAGTACAGCAAGACCAAGTTGGGCAAATACTGGTAAGGCTATTAAAGAACTGTTCAAGCCATCTGCTACTGGTAGGTTCGTGCCTACACCACAGGCAACCGCAAAAGCTGAAACATATACAAATGCTATAGTCAAGAAGTTCATGCCTGAGTTTACCAAGACAAGTGTAGACAGGGTTGTAAGAGACATAAACGCAGGTGTATATAATCCAGACTTCGTTCCCCCCTCAGTCCAGGCAGTAAGGGGTGTTGTTGGGCAGTTAGCCCCTGAAAAGGCAATTATTTCTTCCATGAATAAAGGTGCGTTTCTACAATTAGGTGGCAAAGACTCACCAATGCACAGTATTGTGGAAGTAGGGAAAACACGAACAATGATTGTGGATGGGGAAGGCAATAAGCAATCTATTCCGAATAATACTACAGTTACTCCATTAGAAGTTCCACCCACTACACCAGCACAGGTTACACCCACCCCACCTACTGAAGCACCTGCTGGGGCAGTCAAGATATTTGATGACCATGCAATAAGAATGAGTGCACCAGTGGAACGAGAAGCGGGTGAGTTCGGTTCTAAAATAGAACAGGAAATGCTGGATAAACTTGCTGGTGGTAATTATACAAAACTACCAGATGAAGAATTGCTTGCACTTATGCCAGAACCAGATAGTTCTATTCAGGTTGCCATTGACTTTACTAAAGCTATTCCTGCAAACCAAAGACCAGTTTTAGAAAAAGCTGCCCGTTTAGCACTCACTAGGTTAAAAGAACAGGGTAGAGAATTACCAAACCTTAAAACAGTTCACTTCAAAACAGAACGAATCAAAGGTGAGTTTGCAGGTGGAAGGTCAGTAACTAATGTGTCAGCTGGTGAGACTTGGGTTCACCTAGAATCACATGCAAAGGGAGTAAGCCAAATACCTGTAAGTACAGCAGACCGAATGGAGACTACCTTCCATGAGATGCTCCACACCGCACAAGAGTTTGAGGGTAGGTTTCTTCAACCCACTCCCGCAACTCTTGAGCCAGCCGTTACACCCCCTGAAGCAGTAAGTGAGGGTATTCCCCCGCAAGTAGCAACACAGGCTGTTAATGAGATACAGCAACAGGGAACTATAGCACCTAAGACCGTACCTCCTGAAGAGGCTAAGTATTCACATATAGAGAAGTCTAATCCTGCTGGTCCACAACCGCCTTCGCCTCCACGACCACCGGCTGAAGAGATAAGCCCAGAATCATCTCCACGGGACATTTTCAAGAATATCTTGGATAAACAACTTGAGGGGGAGAGCCTTAGTGAAGCTACTGTGAGGTTATACGGGGGTGCTGTCAGGCAGTCTATCAAAGATGCTAGTAACAGAGTCCAAAGGATAAACGACCAGTTAAAAGCATTGGATATCGGTCAGGTAAAACGCGGTCAATTAGTTCCAACTTCAAAGGACATTCCTGTATTAAGAGAACTTTATATAGCATTACATAATCCAAGTGGTGTAGCAGCAGGAGAGGTTACTATACCTGCGGGTTTTGAGGCTGTTTATGAGGATTTGAGGGCATTGGCTGACTGGGATACCGCTTCAAGGCTTGACTTTGACCCTAATGCTGCGACTTTAACTGACTGGTTTTTCAGAGGATGGAAACCACCTGAAGGCAAGTTTACTGGTGCGCCTGGCAGAGGTGGATTAGTAACTGAGCCAAAAGCATTAAGGACTCCTAGAGTAGATTCTACATTTGAGGAGATGCTGGAACTTGGGTTTGAGCCGTTATTTTGGAATCCTGCTCATCAGTGGCAATATCGACATAATCTCGGTGAAACATATCGGGAGCAGATGGAACTTGTTGACTTCCTTAAAAAGCAGGGTGTTGAGTTTATTATGCCTGATTCTGGTGGGCCAATGAGGGAAGGATGGTCTATACCGAGGATAGGACCTGCGTTTGAGGGGAAACCCTACGCTACTCAGGATGCCGATGGCTTGCCAACTGTCATGTTTACGCAGAGGTGGGCTGTTCCTAACAAAACTGCCAGCCTTCTTGAGAGTATGTTTGGCAGACGGCCTGATTTAACAGTGGGTATTGGGCAAAAAGAGATTAACCTTAACGCTGTACTTGACGCAGTATCTTTCACACCCAAGAGAGCAAAGCTATTCCTGTCCTTCTTTCAGCAGATAGACTTCTTAAACCGTGCTGGCAGTAGTAGTTTTGCAAAGGCATTGGATGACATATTCGCAGGGAAACCGATTGATGCCGCTATCTCTATATTGAAGTATCCAAAGACGGTTGTTGATATAGTACACGCCAATTTCAGCCCTAGTACAAGGTTAAGTCTCTCGGAACAGATGAGCGATACAACGCCTCTGGTTAAAGGTCATCTCGGTGTTCATTTGAAAGGCATCGGTGATGCAGGGATAAACTTTGTAGATGTCACTCTATTGTCCGAAGATATAGATAAACTGGTACGGTTGGTTGCCAAAGAGTCAGGGGTATGGTCAAAGTTTAAAGGGATTGGCGATGCTCTTGTTGAAGCTGAAAGTGCCATGCGTAGAGGTCTGTTTCAGGGTACTTATCCCGCAGCTATGATTACCGATATACAGAATAATACTGCTGTTATGATGGCAAGGCAACATCCCAGAGCAACAGATGAGCAGTTAAACGGATACATAGCGCAGGAAATCAATATGAAGTATTCTTTGCTCCCTGCTGAACAAAGCGTAGTTCACAAAACCTGGCTGAGAGAATTTTTAAGACGTGTCGCCTTCTCATTCAATGAATCTGAGGCGTTAATCAGACAAACTACAAGAATGTTTCATGGGCCGAATAAGAAGTTCTGGGTAAAGCAAAACATTGGGGTGATTCTATTTCTTGGGCTTATGGCTAGTATTATTCACTATGCTTCCACAGGGGAACCTTTACCTAAAGAAAGGTGGATTCCTATAGCAGAGGATAATTGGGGGCCTTTACCGTATGGATATAACACCAAGTTCTTGGCTCCCACCTTACCAATCAGAGGCAGGGGTGATGTAGAGATAACTGCTGACTTAATGGGTCAGATGGATACATTCCTGAGGTTACTAAACCCAGAAGCGTTCCTTACCTCAAGATTACAAGTTTTTGTAAGAACAATTATGAATCAAGTTAATGGCACAGACTTCTATGGCGCATCAATGGAAGGACCAGCACAAAGGGCAGCTTATGCGGCTTATGACCTCTTTGCTCCGATAGGAGTTGGTGGGATTGGTACTGAAGCACTACGTCAGAATATCCCAGGTGCTGAAGATGTCTTACCAGAAGGGGAGAGCAGGTTAGGACTTACAGGACTGGCACTACAGGCAACAGGATTGAATGTCAGGGCAGAAGGCACAAGGGAAGTGCTGGATCGGAAAGCAAGGGAAGCGGGTTTCTTTAAAGATGATGGCACACCTGTAATGAATTGGGACGAACTGGAACCTCATCAGAGGAAAGAATTAAATCAGGATAGAGCATTGATAGCAGAGTTAGCTTTAAGACGTGAAACAGCTTTGAGAAGAGATACTCCAGGGGCCGCTGGCTCTGTAAAGATGGAGGAACTTGACCAGGCTAGGATAACCAGAGGTGAATCACTTGTAGATGAGTTTGAACAGGGGAGATACCCCGGGACAAGTGAGTTTACCAGAGAAGTTACCAAGTTAAAAGCAGAGATAGCCAACAGAAGGTCACAGGTTGATGATGACTTTCAGTTATTTAAGGATACAGACGAATTACCGCAAGACCCCAACAAGAGGGCACTAGTGGAATACTATAACATATTTGATATGGCTACAAGGGAATCAGGGACAGTAGACTGGCTTAGGGTAGAACAAATTGAGGATGCTTACAGGACACAAGTCTGGAATGACGCGCAGGAAGCATTTGTTGACAGGAATGTAGGCATTACCGAGTGGGGTCCGAAGATGCAGGAGTACATAGACGCTCGGAAAACCTTGAGTGATTCAGGATACTGGGATTTACGAGACCCTAATGTTTTTGAAAAGAGACAGGCATTAAGACTTGCAAAACCTGAGATAGACAGGATTTTACAGGAGTGGCATTTATATAAACCAGTTAAGCCACCCAGTGCTTTTTTCCCACAAAGAAGTAGGGCTGACCCGTTTGGGCGTGAAAAAACAAACCCATTCGGACAACAAAGAAAAACACCAGTATTCAAATAATAAGGAGGACAACAGAATATGACAACCGAAAAAGCGGAGATTACTGACATCTTACTGGAGAAGGGAGAGACGAAAGTTTCAGAAACTTCAGAGGAAGTAAAAGAATCTTCCAGTGAATCCACGGATGCAGAGAAGGAAACCGAAGAAGCCCCAGAACCAGAGAAGACCGAAAAGGAATCAGAGGAGGAATCCTTTGAAGCCGCAGTTGACAGGGTAGCTAAATCTATAGCAGATAAATCCACTCAGACTATCACAAATGACCGTGACAGTTGGAAGGAAAGGGCAGAAAAGGCTGAACCCCAGTTAAATGAGAGGATATACAACCTTGCCAGTGACGATTTATATGGCGAGGAAAAAGTAGAATTGAGTGAAGAAGAAGCTACCAAGAGAAAGTCGGCTCGTGAAGTTCGGAATAAAGCGGTTTTGGAGTCCCAAACAAACATGGCTTATATCAAAAAGACGATACCTGAACTGGAAGCTAAGGAAGAATCTTTGCAAGATGTGGAGAAAGTGCAATATGTTAGGGAGAAATTCTGGGAGCTTTTCTTCCCTGATGACAAGAGAGACCTCACTACTTACAACGAAGCAGTAGCGAAGTGTGCCAACTCAGAGGAGAAAAAAGATGTTGACGCTATTTATGAAATTGTCAGACAGGGGCAGAAGATTAAAACCAAGAAGTTTACACCTGACTCAAGTTTACAAGGACCAAGCGCAGGAGTTGACCTTTCAAAGCTCAGCTCAAGAGAACTTCTCGTATTAGGAGAGAAGAAAAAGAAGAAATAATTTAACAGGAGGAAATTATGACTACTCTAGCACAATATAAATTCTTGGGTACTGACCAGGAAACGAGGATGGGTATAGCGAAGACACTGATTGATGTATCGCCGTGGCTTCGTGACCTCGGCTTTGTGGAACTGGCAAACAACAACATATCCAGGTATAAGATGGATACCTCAGACGGTGGAGCTACTACACATACCGTTGATGACACCTGGAGCATAGTCAATCCAACGTGGGAATTCAGGGAGGCTGCTCTGGCGATTCTCGGTGATAATATCAGTACTGATAACTTCGGGGAACTGGCTTCAGGTCCAGAAAATGCAATGGCGGCTAAGATTGAACTGAAGTCACAGGGTGTTGGGCAGACCTTTGATAAACTCGCCATCTACGGGCAAACCACATCCACTGCCTCACTATCCAATACCAATAACTTCAAAGGCTTGCTCAGGATGATTGCCGAAGCTGAATCCAGCACCACGACTGACCTTGACGGCTGGCTCTATACTGGTGATGATAGCACGGCAAATAACAAGCAAGTTCTAATGGCTGCTTCAGGTGCATCGGCTACCCTTGTCTTGGCCATGATTGATTCACTGGTTGATGCAGTCAGGCCCAAGGCATCCCATATCGTTATGAGTCGCCAGATAAGGCGTAAGATGAATACCCTTGCCCGCGCTGCCGGCCAGAACCTAGTCCACAACGAAGACCAACTTGGCTTTATTGTATCCAGATACGGTGAGCAGATAGTGTTCATTGACGACCAGATAAAGAACAACATGGACGACAGTACGGCTCTGGTTACTGCCATTGCTTCATATGACTACAACGGTACATCTTCAGACACTTCACCTATATTCGCTGTCAGGATGGCTGAGGATGGACTGACTGGGATGAACGGTAATGGCATGATTCAGGTGGTAGATCTGGGCGAACTGGAGGGCAAGGATGCCAAGGGCAAGAGGATTAAGTTCTACTGCGGTATGAGGCTCACCAACAAGAGGGCTGCTGCCGTTATAATGAACGTCACCTATGCCTAATTAAAAGTTAAATAAATAGGAGGATTAATACCATGGTATTGAATGGAAGTTTCAAATATAGTCATCAAATATGGAACAATGATGGGTACATACTTGACTATCCCGCAGTGAGCGCACCTGGGGAGCTGCTACAGGATGCTCCGCCTGACCCCTTAACGCAGAGTGTGCGCCAACAGTACCCGCTAGGAACTAAACTAACACAGGGAGACAGGAAATGGAGGTACGCCCTGAATTCATCTTCAGCCGTAACGGTAGTGGGAAATATTCTCCAGAGTTCTCAAACCGTCCATGCCGATGCTGAGGAAGATGCGGTGATTCGACCCACTACTGGGCAGACGTATGCTATCGGCTCCTACGACGTAACTGTGCAAAGCACATCTAACATTGCTGCTGCTCCCTGGTCAACCAAAGACGGTGGTAAAGAGGGTTATATCTACATCAACGGAGGTACGGGTGTGGGGCAATGCCGTAAGATTAAATCTCACGAAGCCTTTGCCTCAACCGACGACACCCTCGTCACTGTCTACGAACCGTGGAAGGTTGCGTTAATTGCTGCTGATAGTGAGTGCGGTTTCGCACAAAACCCCTACGCTAATGTTGTTGTGGCAAAAGCAGGGCTGACTGGCCCACCGGTTGGAGTCGCCACGATTGCCCTTACCGCCAGTTACTACTTCTGGGCACAGACTGGTGGCCCGGCTGCGATAACCTGTGCCAATGCGATAGCGCAGGGTGTCCCGATTGTTGTGGGAACTACAGCAGGAGAGGCAGACCCATTTTCGGCCTTCACCACTGAATACATCATCGGTTTCTGCATAACCGCAGGCATTAAAAACGATGATGCCTTCCTAGCCATGCTGACCATAGACCGATAAGAAACATCGAGAGGGGGGAATCAACACCCCCCTCTCACCCCAAAGGAGAAATGTGGAGCTAAAAACAAAACCGAAATACTACCATTATCCTATACCCAGCGATATAGAACAGCGCATGAGGGATGGTGAAGCATCTATTGACTTTAAGCCAGAAATAAACGTACCCCTTACTCATCGTATGCTCTCATTTCCCTTACGCAATTTTGTTATATACAAGATAAAAGCACCATTGCAAAAAGCTATTGAAAACTCTAAGAGACTAATACAACTTGCTCCAGCATTACTTAAAGCAGCAGCTAGGTTGAAAGATAGATTCGGAGATATAACCAGAGGGAATACAAACTATCCGAACACCCATTGCCTGATAGAACACAGGACACGCTTCTTAGCCCGTGAGACATGCGTAGACAGGGTTAAACTGATGGAAGCAGGGTATGATATTGTTATTGCTGAAGTTGAGCATGACAAGCATTACAGAGAAAGGTTTGATGTAGAAATAGAATGGATTGTTGAGGACATCCTGGCAGGTAAATGGGAGCCGAGATATGAGGGATGCCCTTCTAAAGATTGGAATGAACCCGCCCCGTATGGCGGTAAATATAGTATGGTTTACAAATTAATCAAACACCGAGAGGAAATATTAAAGATTATAGAGGGGGACTAATGGCTACAATGATTCCAAATATCACAATCACAGAGTTCAAGAAACTGAAAGTCTATCAACTAAAGGAACTCAAATCCTGTGAAGTCTATGCCGATGGGGAGTATCTTTTCACGTTTCTAAATGGCAACCTCGAACCATCAGGGTATATCAGGGATAACGTTGAATCATACGGAGAGTCAAGTAATTCTCTTGGTGGAAAAACTATTGAGGAGATACTGGAGGTAGACCTTGCCACTGTATGAATATCGTTGTAATTGCGGATTAAAGTTTGAAAAGTATATCCCATATCTCAATAGCGAAACGTGTATATGCCCTAATTGCTTGCTTAGTGCTCCTAAAGTTCCGTCTATTTGCCATGACCAGTGGGGGTGGGACTATTCAGAATCAAGCCATCATGAGGGCAATCCTGACAAGATAACATCGGACAGACCGAGTAATGAAGGCACTATAAGGGTGTGATATGA
>SDBU01010214.1_pt1 | contig 10443 bp, 9 predicted proteins | sample 2277071 | NCBI WGS metagenome assembly SDBU01 (sample SAMN10397929, study PRJNA504765) | marine sediment metagenome | isolation source: marine sediment core GS08_GC12, 126 cmbsf | place: Arctic Ocean: Gakkel Ridge, Loki's castle | collected 2008
TCCTCCGCCTCCTCCACCTCCAGCACCACCAAAGGCTCCACCTTCTCCACCTGCTCCACCTGTACCTGAATCTTGACCTCCGCCTCCTCCACCTCCAGCACCACCCTTAGTGCTGTCTCCTGTTGCACCGGCTGTACCAGCGCCACCATTTGCCGAACCAGCAGCGCCGCCACCGCCTAGGGTTGCGGAGTTGATACCGCCAGCCTGGCCCGCCACCTCAGCGTTTCCAGCAGTTAGACCTCCTCCTCCTCCACCACTCGAACCTCCTCTTACGGAACCGCTACCCGCAGCAGCTGTCCCGTCAGTGTCATCCACACCGCCACCAGATGCACCACCCCAAGCCGCCACTACTGAAGCATTCACAGAGCCGCCAGCCCCACCAAAGCCACTGCCCCCTTGCGCCGTTGCGCCGGGGCCGGGGTCGCCTCCTCGTGTGTTGGCTGTCGCGCCTGCAGCCCCACCGGAGTAGATACCACCTCCGGAACCACCACCCTTGGTTGTGCCTGTGGAACCAGCTATTCCGCCACCTCCTCCAAAGGCAGAGATATGGGAACCGAAGGTTGTGGCTCCACCAGCTCCGCCATTACTAGCAGAGGCACCGGAGGAACCAGCCGCCCCAATGGTTATTGTCTCGGTCGCGCCAACATCATCAGCATCAGCTATCAGCTGATTGGCTGCAGCTCCGCCTCCACCTGTACCACCTTGCCTGACACCACCAGCGCCAGCACCGTGCCCTCCTCCTCCTCCACCACCGCCTCCAACAATAACAACAGAGATATGCTTGACACCACGACGCTTAGTGAATGTGCCTGTGCTTGTAAACTCTTCAAACAAAGGAGCAGGTCTTGGTAGAGCCTGACCTCCACCATAAGGTGCTCCTGGTAAAGCCATTGTCATAGTTCTCTCCTACTCATAACTAATCCCGCGCAGGGCCATGCGAGGAATGTTTTGTGCAGCTATGTTTGGAGTACCTCTTGTTACACATTGACAGTGTAGCAAACCTTCAGGTGCTTCATACGGAAGTCCAAGGTTGTTGTTGATTCCTACTTGGTTGACATTGGCATTTGCAAAGTTAGTAATGCCGATGACGACTTCTAGCTTTAGGAGATCTAAGTCAGTAATTGCAAAGGCACTGTTATCGGCAGTTGCTGTAAAGTCATTTCTAAACAACCACAGTTCAGTTTCAATACCCTCGTCATCAAGATCCAGCATTATTACTGTCTGAATAACGCCTCGCTTAGGAACATTGAAGTGAAACTTGCCCCCAAAGGCTTCTCCTGCCGCATAAACAGCGCCTGTACCAATACCTGGAACTTCCATGTAAGAGGTAGAAAAGACTTGGTTTCTTTGGAGACGAATAGCCTTGAGTATTTTATCTAGCATCAGTCAGTCTCCTCATCAACAATATCCTGTCCGGTGATAAGCTCCTGAGCAAGTCTGATACGACTCAATTCAGTAAGCGAATCTTCAAGTGTACTGATAAGGTTGTCAAGTGTCTTTCCTTTAAGCGACACAGGAGTGACAGTAATACCAGCAGCTAACTGTGCTAGGATACTTGTAAGCAATGTTATCTCTGTTGTATTGTTAGCATCTGGATAGCCTATGTTTGTGTCTCTTCCAAAACTAGCCACTTCAATGTCTCCTTATGAGTTGGGGGAACAGGAGCTTCATTTACCCCTGCTCCCCCGCGACAACCCGCTATTCACTTCTAGGCAAGCGTGATTTGCTTCTCGTGCCACATGATTCCCATCTGCCAGGTTGGAGTAACCACTGAACCCAATACATGTAGTGCAAGTGTTCTTCCTGGCGGCACTATGATTCTGCCTTCAACATCTTCCCACAACGTCATCCCAGGCAGTGAGTTTACAGCTGAGATTACACTGTTTCCTACAGGCATCCAGCCTATAGCAACACCACCAACTCCTTCCAGAGTTTCAGCTGGAACCACAGCGTAGGCAACTGTATCACTGGAATCGCCAACACCATTCAGCTTACGAGGTATCAGTACAGCGTTAGTCAGCACTGCTTCTCTTGTTTGTGTCAATAGCCAGATCATTCCGAACTGACCCAGCGCTGCGGCCATGTTACCGTCTTGGACTGCAAAGATAGCATCTATAATCATAGACCTACCTCCATCAGGAGCGCTGTTGTGGAAGGCGCAGTTGATTGCCGTAGTCGGAAGGGCTATGACAGCAGCGACTGCGGTAGTGTTACGGAAGATGAATCGCTTACCACTTCTGGTAGCATCCTCATAAGGTGCGCCACCCTGAGCAGTCAGCAAATCGCCAGCCTCATTAGCCTCAATTGCAATTTCAGCTCCTGAGACTCTGTTGATTCCAAGTATTTCTGTCTGCATTATTCTTTTCTCCTTTATTCAATCTTACGTCGGCTTACGCCAGTTTGATCGTTTCCTCATGCCACATCATTCCACAGAGGAAGTCCGAGTCTACATCTGAACCTATCACATGCAGACCAAAAGCTCGTCCAGGTGGGATGATGATTTTGCCGTTGACCTTGTGGAAGAACTGCGTACCTGGCAAGCTGATGACAGCTGAGATAGTTGACCGACCCCACGGTGCCCAGCCGATTGCCACACCTGTAATTGCGTCAAGATTTCCACCTTCAGCTATGATTGCCACTGTGTCGGTAGTTGCACCAAGCCCGTTATTCCTTCTTGCTATCAACTCATTCGCTACAGTGTCTACCCTAGTCTGACCTAGTATCCAGATCATCCCCATCTGTGACACGACACCACTACCAGTTTCACACGTAGCGCCTATTGCATCCACAATCATTGATCTCCCACCGTCTGGTGCACTGTTCCACACCATGAGTCCAGTGGCAATGGATGGAAGAGCTACGACAGCAGGAACGGGTGTAGTAGCCTGAGTATGAAACGCATGAGGCCCTCTAGTAATATCCTCATACATGGCGCTACCTGGAGCACTAAACATGTCGCCTGCTTGACTTGCGTTAACGTCAACTTTGACGCTTGTATTGAGTCGGCTAGCTGCTCTTACTTTAGTTTCCAATTCTCCTTCTCCTTTGGTTCGTTGTGTTGAATACCGTCTCAGAACTTAATCCCAAACGAAGTTAGTATTCTATAGGCACCTCCTATTCAGTCGCTGTTGTATTTAGAGCGTCACCAAGGTCAGGCTCTTCATAGGAGCCCCCCATACGCTCTATAGCATAAATGAGATGATCTAAGTCCCACTCCATTTCTCCGTGAATGAAGTCCTCGTTCAACACTTTTCTACTAATGAGTGTTCTGATGAGAATTACTATAAGGTTAGCTAGTGTCTTGATAGTAGATACTTCATCCTTTGTGAGTGCAGGTATATCAGCAGCTCTTAGTACATCTGCTATTGCGAAGCGTTGGGGGATGCTGCTGTTCTCAAAGGTAACAACTATGAACCCAGCTTCAGTTGTGACGTTAGTTACTGTTGGCACAGTATCTCCTATACCTGCGACACATCATTCTCAGGACTGGTGCCGAGTAGAATGTTGACGTTGGCAAGTGAAAAGTCTCCACCACTGTCATTATCAGTAATGTCTATCTTTGCTCTGATGTAACGCTGTGATGTGATGAAGCTAAGTGATCGTTCCCGTTGTGCAGCTGAGACTTCTGGGAATCTAGCTATCTCCTGCCAGCCACTAGCTACTGCTGCACTCTCTTCGATAGTGACTTGCATCTTGTCATCGGCCTCAGCCATTGCTTCACCAGTAAACAATGAAGCGTACAGTCCACTAACTTTTGTCTTTCCTAGATCAATGACTGCACTTCCATTTGTACGAGTTAGTGAAGTTGGAGAGATGTCAGCTGTGATGGCGGTGCCATCGTGCAGTACAAGATTCTCGTCGAATGGCATTTCTCTCCTCCTTACTTACTGCGCCTGCTCAGGGTAGTCCCAAGCGTTAGTGATTCCACACAGGGCTTTACCAAAGTTGCTGCCGCCACTAGCGGTGAACAGTCCTCTGATGTAGCGTTTGTCTGTCATGAGTCTAACTGCAAGGTTTCCAAAACTCAGGTACTCGGTGAGGACTGATGCTTTCTGCATTGTACCGGCACCAGTACCGCTAGTCGTGATTGCTTCATCTACATCATCAAAGTCACTGTCAGCAGCTACCTGTGAGACAACCAAGTCTCCAACTCCACCAATAGTCTCCAGTGCTCTGTCGTACCAGCGTATCACACCATCGTCACTTGTAGTCCCACCCGTTGCTGTAGTACCAATGTCAGATGCTACAAAGGCTGTAGTGGCGATAATGGTGAGTCTACGGTTCAATGCGTACAGTGTTGGGAAGGTTGCTATTGCTTTGAAATCAGTTGATTCGTAGTCACTAACCTGGATTGTAGTCAGTAGTGTGTCTGCAAAGGCAGTGGGGGCAGAGGGAAGATTCAGTACAACTACAATTCCCTTTGCACCTGACTTCCCTAAGTCAATCACCTTTGCACCATCAGCATTTATGGTTGTAGATGTTGCAGCTGACTCACCTGTCTGAAGGTCAGCTGTTAAACCATCTCTCAGGAGCATATTTGCATCTAGAGGCATTTCATTTTCCTCCTACTTATTTCCTACTCTACGCTGAACTGTCTGGGACTATCCCATACATTCGAGCCATTGAGCGCTGGTCAACATCTGCCATTCCGTGAGGCCAGTCAATCCTGGTGCGGAACTTAGGAGCAGTCTGGAGTTCGCCAAGATCTTCAACTTCCAGTGGGTATTGCTGGATTCCCCACAGCCACTCACCAATGCCAAACTTGCAGACATAGATGGAAGTGTTCTCAGTTCCGCCTGAAGGAGCACCTGCTGTATCCTCAGTGTTCAAGATAACTTCAGTAGTCTGGTCAGCCTTCACACCAATATCCAGAAGTCTAGTGTTCCCGTACATGTCAATCTGGCGACCAAACATGTCAGTGTTGTAGGTAAGCAGTCTTTCACGAATAAGACAGGAACGTGTTGCAAGCAGCATCTTCTTATTCATAATAGCGTATTCTGGACTATGACCTTTGATGGCGTAGATCAGCTTATCCAAATCCTGGATGTAGTTGAATCTAGTTGTTTGACTGTTAAGGATTCCTGTATCAGTGTCATTAGCAGCGAACTTCTGCTCAGTGAATCCCTCAGCAAAGATGTCGTCAATCCGCAGTCTGATACCCTTAAAGACTTCAGGGTCAGCAGTAGGATTGCCGCTGATGAACTTGTCATTGAAGTCAAATGCCATAGCTTTCAGTGCCATTGTTTGCTGGATTGCTCTGGCATCAGCTATGGTATTCTTTGCTCTGGCAATGGCCTTGTCAGTGTCAATGTCCAGCCCGCCAAGAGCAACTGTCTCCACCTTCTGCTCGAACTTTCCTGTGCTCTCAGTAAAGCCCTCGTTAACCTTTCTGTAGCCAACGCTGGGGAGACTTTGGTATCTGACAACAGTTGTAGCCAGTGTACCTATCGTTTCCCAGGGGATAAGTTCAAGTAGATTTGCTTCCATCAGCAATGTATCCAACACTGACTTCCGCAGAGTATCTGTTTCAATCTTACTATGTTCTGCTAGTGTCCAAGCCACGATACTGTGCCCTCCTTATGTATTACCTTGACTTATTCGAAGACTCGTAACCTCGTCTTGCAAGTTCCATCGGGGGTACACCTTCAAGTGCACTTGCACCATTTCCACTGTCTCCGCCTATTGCTAGGTTGCCAGCAGACTTTAACGCCCCAACTGACTTGAGTGCTTCCTCAAAGGTCTTGAGCTCATCTAGTGTTTTCTCTGCAACTGTCTCCTTGGGAACTCCATAGGATGTGACGATGACTTCTCTTCGTAGTTCCAGTAGTGCGGTTGCTGTGGTCTTTCCTGCTTCTATTGCAGTGTCACGCTCAGTGGTTAGTGAGGTGACCTTTTCCTTATTGTCTCCTGCTCCTTTGATCTCTTCTGTCAGGCGTTCAACAGTCGCCTCAACCTTGAGAGTTTCTTGTCGAGCTGTTTCAGCTTTGGTCTCAGCTTCTGTTACTGCTGTACTCTGAGTCTTATCAGCTGCGTCTAGCTTTGTTTGTACTCCTGCAAGACTTTCCTTCGCAGTGAGCAGATCAGTTTCCTTAACATACTTGACAGCATCTTTGCCTTCTCCTACGGTAAAGATACCACTCTGCTCGTCTATTGTTCCAGTTGCTTCTGTGGTTGCCACAATTACACCTCCACTGTTTCTATAGTAACTCTATTGTATTTGCAAGTCAATCTATATATAGTAATATAGGTATGTAATGACTAATCTATGTATGTTTAATTATATTTTTACTTTGTTTAATCTATTGTCCTCCCCGTCTGACGTGATAGTTCAGTAAATACTTCCTCTCCAGTGTGTGATATGAATGTACTTGTGCGCCCCCAATAAAATAACCAGGCATCCAGTTGCGGGTTGGCAAATCTGAGTGCCTTACGTTCAGCAGACACTGATGATCTGAAGCCTGATATTAGTGCACTTCCATCTTTCTCTGATAGAGTGGTTTTGATCTCTTGCTGTCTGTCTAGTTTCTGTTGTGTTCGCTCTAGGAACAAATACTCCTCTATCAGTGTCTGCTCCTCTTCATTGTATGTTGAAAGTACTTCATCCCACAGGCCATCATACTTCCTGAAATAAGTCCTGGATACATTCTGCCAGACTGCCATGATAGGAGCAGTGTTGCGAGCTAGGAATGTATCCCACTGGCCTTTGTCAGCTTCTGGTATTGCGTCTGTGATGAAGTCTCTGTTTGACCAGAACTTATCCCAGTCTAGTATGCGCTCACCAGTGTTGGGGTCAACAGTGTCCTCTAGCTCTACACTGAAAAACATATCCAGCAGTTCGTTGTAAGGGGACTGTACTGGCATGGTCTGGCCGTACTTCTCATAGTAGTCTGTTCTGTTCTCTAATAGCATCAAAGGATTGGACTCAGTTTTCTTATCAATGAAAGCACTACGAGCACGCTGCAACTCCCTGACACGTGCAAGGAAAGCATCTGGGCCAAGTCTACCACGGCCACTACCTATTAGGAAATCTTCCTGCAATTCAACTATCTCAGCGTTCATGGAATCGGAATAAGCCATTACATCAGCCCAATCAAGTTCTATACGATTCAGTATCTCCTGCTGTCTACCTGGAAGTACTGGGTTGATTGAACCACTGTACTTGAAGAACTCTAACTCCTGAATTACTGCTGTCTCCCAGGGGTCTAATCCTCCTATAAAGTCCCACAACTTCTCTCCTCTGTTGTGCATAGTACGTTGCTGCTCAGGAGTGATTCCCCACTGCTCTTCAATGAACAGTCCAGCAGCTTCCCTTATTCTGAGTGACTCATCGCTCTTCATGCGGAACATACCAAACTGTTCGAAGGCTGCTGAATGAGTGGCTACTGTCTGTCTAGCCTGTGCCCAAAGAGCTTTCTCATCATCTGTCAAATCTTGGTTTGCTTTCATCTTTGCAAAGATAAGTGAACCATCTGCGCCTAAGTCGTCAACAGCTCTTGATGTGAGATACTGTCTGAACTGCTCAGGGAATATCCTTTCTGAGATGAATGTGACAAGAGGGTTATCAGGAAAGGCTGCTATCATAGCGTTGAGAGGTGTGGATGCAGCAGCTGGTAGGATTCCTCCTGTCTGAGGGGATGAACCTCCAAACTGTGCCAGCAATCCACCATAGATGACGTTGGGGTAGAAGCCGTAGCGACTGAAGAAATCAAAGAATTCTACAACACCACCAAAGCCTTCCAGCTGATCGTAGTATTCAGGGTAGTCCCTACGCGCCATGCGAGTGCTCCAGGTTCCATAGACTGTACCTCTTAGTGGGTTGATGTCTATGCTTGTACCTGGGATGTGCAGGTATCCATTCTCAGTGTTGTTCTGCCAACGACCCCATGCAGTGAGTGTGCCAGGGTGACGCAGGAAACTTCTTGGTAACCAGAACCATCTCTGACTCTCATAAGTCCAGAATGGGTACAGCTTCTTCATTACTGCGTCAAATGCGTTAGCGTTGGTATAGTCAGGATATTCCTTGAAATACCACTTGTGAGCTTCATCTAAGGCGTGTTGACGTAAGCCATCGTAGTCTACTTGCTTTGTTTGCTTGAATGTTTCAGGGACTATTCCTCGTGCTCCAGGTTCTGTTACAGGAACAGTAAATGCACCTTCAGCAAATTCAGGCTTAATTACTCTACCAGGAGCCTCAGCGGAAACAGATTTACTCATAATAGGAAGCCGCTGAGCTGGCTCATCTAGAAAAGTAACTAACGCAGTACGAACCTGAGTAAAACCTCCACGTTCATAAAGTGATACATGCTTTTGAAGAGCTAAGATCTCAAGTCGCTTTAGTCCTCTACGTCTAACTTCATCCTCCAATGAGTCAGCTAGTGACTTTAAAAATGCTCTATCTATTACTCCTGGTGTATCAGATGTAATGGAGTCTACATGTAAAGCTCCTTTTCTTACATTAACAGCAAGACCACCAACTACTTCATTGTCTCTGACTATACTAAACAAACCTAAGTCTTCTGTGCCCAAAGTACGAAGTGTAACATCTCTTACAGGAACCTCTTGAATAACTCTACTAGCACCTGCTGCTACTTCATCTATTAGCCCATCAACTGCAATCTTCTGTTCAGGTGGAAATAGCTTCGAATTGTACAGGTCATGGAAGTCTCTCGTCATTGCACCTAGTTGTTTCTGTCTGCTCCTGAACCATGAGGAGTCTGTTGGGTCTACTAGGATGCTGTCAGCAATCTGGTCATACACAGCCTCCACACTTGCTCTATCAAAGCCATCATCATAGCCTTCTCTCACTAGGCCCATGACATACTCGGTGAAGTAATCTTTATCACCCTCAGGCAGCAATGTGTCTAGCAGTAACTTTGAAACGTCATCACCCTTGGCTCCCATCAGTTGTGCTACGTCTGCTGGTGCCAGTGGTCTACCTCTGACAACAACTGCTGGTCGTGCAGCAAACTTAATTCCAGCTGCTGTATTTATATCAGCCATTGCTCTATGTAGCTGGCTGTTGAGTGTTGCCATCTTCTTAGACTGTGATCGCCAGAAGGCATTTTCTGTTGCATAGAAGTCATCCCAGAAAGTTGCGTTCATCTGCTTGGGAGTTACTCCTGCAAAGTGCTGAGATCTAAATGCAGCGTCTTGGGCTTTAGCTTCTGATATGAGCTTACGTGTAGTTGTTACTATGTCATGGTAGCGACCAACTGCGTCTTGGTATGCAGTTGTGAATCCTGGAGCAGTTGTCGATGTCCTAACCTTCTCTACTACATTGTCAATACTAGCCCCCGCTCTGTCCATGAATACAGCAAGCCTATCAAACTCAGTGTCAAACTGTAGTCTCCTATCTGCCAATGGTAATCCTCTACTCTTGACAGTTGCACGTGCCATTATCTGATCAGGAAGTGCTCCATAGGTTGCTGTCATCCTATGCAGTGATACCATCAGTTCTGTCATGTCAGCAGGACTGGTTACTTCTAAGTCTAACAGCAACTTTGTCAAATCATCATACTGTTGTGCAGCTCTCTCTGGGCCTCTGAGGAAATCATCAACCTCTGCATCTAGGATTTGCTTCATTGTACCATCTATAGTATCTGGAGATTCAAGTAGTCTCTTCTCATCAAAAGCATCTAAGGTGAGGCTGCGGGCTGTTGGTGACAAGTCCTCATACTTCATAATAATGTCGTTGACTTCAGCTCTTACTACTCTGTTGTGGGTGTACCTGTCCTTCAATGCCTTTACATAAGCAAGATTGTCTGTAGTGAGTTGACCTGTTGTGACTGCTGCATGAAGGTCAGCTTGTAGATTTCTCCTTACCCATCTAGGCGCACTGTCAAGTGCTGAGGGTAAGTTGGAAGGTACTATGTCATCTAGCAACTTGTATGAGTCTCCTCCAAGATCTGCAAGTATCTGACTGTACCTGCCGCCTACAAAGTTCCTACGGATGTCTATACCCATGCCTCCAAATAGCTCTACCAGCGTGCTGTATGTATTCTTGGCAAACTGTGTCGGGGTTAACCTACCACGTGTTGCTGCCCATGTGGGTACAGACAGAGGAGCTAGTGACATTGTGAGTATCCAGTTAGAACGCTGTGCAGTACCAGTTTCTCGCAGCGGCCCTATCATCTCTGACAAGCCCTTGATGCGAAGTGAGGGATCTCCTCTGAGTCCTTGTGTTACCATGTCCCAACGTTCAACAGACATGCGGCCTGGTTTGACACCCGCAAGTATTGACCTCCCAACATCTTCAAGAACATTCATTGGCCCATACATCCCAAATGTCAAGTAGGCTTCTGCTGCAGGCCTGATTATCATCCTATCTAATGTGCGTGTCCAAGCCCCTATCTGTCCTCGTTCAATGTTGAACAGAAGCATCTGCATACGACCTGATTGTGTAGCAGCTGTCATTGCAACACTCTCTAGTGCAGTTTCATGTAT
>SDBU01010215.1_pt1 | contig 10441 bp, 7 predicted proteins | sample 2277071 | NCBI WGS metagenome assembly SDBU01 (sample SAMN10397929, study PRJNA504765) | marine sediment metagenome | isolation source: marine sediment core GS08_GC12, 126 cmbsf | place: Arctic Ocean: Gakkel Ridge, Loki's castle | collected 2008
GCGATAGAAGTTCTTTCTGTATTAAATCACTTCCCTCTACTTCTACTCCTCGATGCCAGTACTCGCCCATAATTCGCCAAGCTAACCTTCTTTCAGGTAAAAGAAAGTCCACAACTGCTCCACCTAGTTCATAGAACCCTCCAGCAAGACTGGTGGAGAATTGAAAAAGAATCTTCCTTCTAACCAGAAAGTTATATACAATTGCCTCAATATCCGTCATTACAAGTGGATTGTTATCAGTAACCATCTTAACCCACCTTATTTTAGATTACAGAGCCTCTGGTAATAGCTCTAATCTCTAGCCACTAAATATTTCTTCAAGCGTTACCGTAAAATAGCCCTCTTTCCGCCCTTGATTTTCCCACCATTCCCTAGAAGGCATTGTAGTTAGTTTGACATTATAAGAGGTCTTGGCTGTATCTCCGCTAGGATAGAAGGCTACCAATGTTTTGGTATCTCTTATTGCTTCAAAGGCAGTGAATATAGCTTCGCCTTTATCCCCTGTAGCTAGAATTTGAACTACCCATCCGTTAATTGTATCTAGTGCTCCATACCAATAAAATACCAAACTCTCTAATTCTGGACTATTGGTGTTCGTGTCACCTCTTATGAGCTTAATAGCAAGCTGGATGGTGTAAAATTCTGTTCCTAACCCGCTGCCAAAAGTTGCGATGGTATCTCTGGGGGAATCATTGAAAGTGCCCATAAGATTTGTCGGGGCTGCCCCATTTAGTCCATAGTAAACCTCAACATATTCATTGGCATCACAACTTTTAGTTATCGCAGCCACGCTCACAGCCACCTTGGGAATAGCCGCTAGCTTTCTAAATATCGGTAGCTTCCCATAACCTGAGTCATTCACATATTCATAGTCGTCAATCTGCTTGACATTAGAAGTGAAGTCAGGAAACATCATATACTTGACATTAGTTCCCTCCCCAAACCATAGTCTACCGTTAGTATAAAGAGAAGATGGAGAGTGCCACATACAGGCTATTGCTTTATTAACTGCCGAGGTAGTATAGACTTGTAAATTACCACCCAGACTAGCATTGCGTTTTAAGATGGAACTTCTATCAGTTGACCCTCCATTGACACAGTAGACCAGCCAGTTGCCTACTGGTAACATATCGTAGATATTGCCTTGATACCCATCTGGTAAGCCATCATCTTGGTCGGGGCCGACAGGAGTAGCCATACTAGGAGCGACTTTAATAATACCTGCCCCAGTCCCTACCCAAATATTAGCGTTCCAATACATACCCGCATGTCCCGCATAGGTAAGGGGGGCATAGTTTATTTCCTGTTTGTAATATTTCTCATTCGTAATATCAAGGCTGAACAGCCCTTTGTTGGCGTGAAAATAGAGGGCTGGCGTTTGGTCAGCCAATAATTTACCTGTGAACATTCCGTAAACTATGCCGAAACTACCCGCTGTCCCAAAGGCACTACTGTAGGCGTCAATATCTTTTGCCGTAGAATAACTTATTCCCTTACCATCAGTGCTTATAAAATATAGCTTGTTATCATAATCAGCTAGATAACCAAACGCACCAAGCCCAAAATCAAACTCCTTTAGGTTGGCTGTGGGGTCTTCTGAAGCGTGTGTGTTATAAAATCTTACCCTTGCTTTAGTTACTAAAAAGGGGCCGCCAGTTATTGTTTTGGTTTCCCAAGTATCAGTTGTAAATACATCCTGATAAACACTGTGCCAAGCACCACCATAATAAACATCTATATCAATTTTATCTATGTGTGTTGCACTATAATCAGAAGCATAATAACGAATGGAACTACACCATACCCCAGCGTGTATTAGTTCAAGATAAGAACCCCAAGCATCATTGGCAACTAATACAGTGGAGGCAGAAGTTGACGTGCTATCGTCATAAGCATTCGCCTCATTATCCCAAACACTATCAGCATCACTGTGACTAGTTGGCGTAACCCATTGCATTAAATTATCCCAAGTAGTACCATCAACGGTATATAAAGCAGCAGTAGCAGAGGATACGATAAGATATTCATCTGTGCCATCAGTAACAACTATAGCATCAATGGGAGAGGCGAAGGTATTATCTACGCAGGTCAATACCGAGTTGGTTTTATCCCACTTGAGTATTCGGCTATTCTGAATAATATAGGTATAATCCTGAAAGTCTATTATCTTGATGGGAGCTAGATAATTACGGCAAGTCCATACCACAGTGCCTCCCCCCTCACTAGTAGTACCTCCAGGTGTAGTACCCCAAGTTACTGGCTCTACAGTGTGAGATGTGCCCGCAGTCGTGCACTCATAACAATAAGTATTTGGAGTTGTAGGAATAACAAAGCTAAAGAGGGCAGAAGCAGCACCAGCTGTATAGGCAGTTGAGGCAGTCCAAGTAGCATAATCAACGGTATTAACAAGCGGTGCCAAAACGGCCTGACCCTCTATGGAAAAGTCAATACCTTCTGACCATTGAAGTCTAGCATCAGAACCCACACCCCTGTTCTTACCAATACCATTACGGAAGTCGTGATATTCCTCTGGTTCTGCTTGAGAGAAATCAGAGTAGGTGCTACCGCCCGCAGAACGCACCTGAGCCTTCCAGGGATTGATAGCTCGGTGAGTAGTCTCCCCTTTGATTTCGTAGAATACACCATTTAAATTTATTTCTCTCATTTCTAACTCGCTGTATTTAAGGTTGATTTATAATATATGGTAAAATCATCGCCTCCGACTATGGCATCTGTCGTGCTCATATCAACCGTATCATAGGTTGCGTTTACAGTAACATTGGTAATACCTTTATCACCATTGTTTTCCTTTACCTTATAGACATCCCCAGTCGCATAGATAACATTTGACAATCCTAGTTTACTTCCTATACCAACCTCTAATACATCACTCGCTCCATTGTTGGCAATAGCGTCTATAGTTACGGAGGTTACTGTCGCAAAACCTACATTCCCCGTCTTTGTAGTTTGCCCCGCTGTCCAGACCTGCTCCTCAGTAACCGCAATTCCCTTAGCGTCAACCCCAGCAACTGTAATGGTCATAGTTAAATCAGCCCCCGCATTATCGGTCATTACATAGGTTAAATTTCTAGGGCAATCGGGCTGACCATCTACAGTGCAAGTATCTGTGGCACTCTTGCCATTTAAGTCTTCAGCGTCAACTACTAAATCAATATCTTCGGCTAACACATCCATAAACAGGTCTGATGATGATTCTTCGGGATATAAAACTGGGATGCTATAGCCCGCACCAACTGTCGTGTTGACCTTTTCTACAGAAGCATCGGAAATCCGAACACTCCGCCTATCAACTTGGACAACTCCAGTGCCAGACGAACCTCCATAAATCCCATAATCCATCTTACTTGTGCTATCTTCTATAAGAGTGTCTTTTATTAAAAGAACTCCAGCCGAGCATAGAGCATAAATACCGTAAAATGGGGCGTCATAAATCCTGACATTCTCTATGACATTAAACCCCCCTTCTGCATCTTCTACGTGAATTGCCCGTGAACCAGCCTCATTGGTAGCAGTTACTATATAATCACCTGAGATACTACAATCCTGTATGTCATTAGCGTAAAACAGATAATTCTTAACTCCACCTCGGCAAATAAGATGAAAACTGGAATCTGTGGTATCAATGATGGCGTTATTGGCTGCCCCAGAGCCAGTGGGATTTATAATTACCAGATTATTGGTATGAATCCTGGCACAGTCAAATACATGAAGACCCCTATCGGTAGCATCAACCGAAACACAATTATTTACAAAAATCTCTCCCGCCGTGCTGTTTCCGAAGCGGAAACCAAACTTACTTCCAGTATCTTTACAACCATTAAAGGAAACCTTGTATCCACTGGCTATACCATTGGCTCGGAAAGCTGCCCCAGCGTTACCACTTGATATGCACCCCCAGAAGTCGGTATCACCCTGTCCGATAAAACCAGCAGCATAGGTGAAGCCTGCGTTTCTCGTTCCGTTGTCAATAGAATGGCAACCTACATAATGAACTCCTTTACAGTAAGCCCTCCCAGACTCAGCGTGAAATCCAGATTGTCACGAATTATATGCAGTGCACCCACTAAACAAAACATCTTCGGTGAAAGTGGCTTCATTAACATCAAACCCAACACACCAAATATTAAGAATCCCATCACCGCAGGTATCAGCTATACAGTTGATAAATCTCTGGTGTTTAATAACTCCAGTATTACTCACCACTTGACCTGGTCTATAGTTGATAAATCCCGAACCAACACAGTCTACCGCCCTGCAATAATCAAAAGTTATGCCGTCTATAGTTGTGCCCGTATCGGGGCATACCCTAAAAGTATGCAAACTATCTGTAGTAATCAAAATATCCTTAAAATAAAGGTCTTCCATATCGGCATCTTTAGCATACACTAGAAGAGCCTGCTGGTTGGTTGCCCCCTCTGGAGTTACTTCGTTATCAGAAGGAGACCCAGTTATTTTAATTCCCTCCACTCTTACGTGAGATACATCTGATACTACAAGACCATGAGAGGCTAAGTTTATAATTGTGCTGTTACTTCCCTGTCCTTTTAACGTACTATAACTTGGCGGTTTAATAAACCCGCTCGTTTCGTAAGTACCCTCTAATAATTGAACAGTTCCCCCACCACTGGGTAAGGCATCAAGAGCTAACTGAATTTGGACATCATCTTCCACGCCATCGCAGACATAATCAGCCTGAACCTTAGAAGCGGTAGAAGCATCATTGGCAGCCACAACAAGGGTAGCAGTTCTTACAATGTTTTGGCTTGCCGTATCCCCAATAAGATGAAAACTATCAGCTTCCCATTCATCTTCCGTTACTCTATCATTTACTACATCTGGATGCCTGATTTTACCCATTTAACGTCCTTGTAGAGATATTTTTGACAAGCCTAGCTGAACCTATAAACAGGATAGGGAAAAAAAGTGGGAAAGTAACTACTCTATCAGTTGTTAGATTGTGTGTAGTCGGTTCACTCAAGTTCTTTACTACTGGTTGGCTTATATCCCTGCTTGTTGGAGAAGATACTGCTCGTCCAGAAAAGTCTCCCAAATCTTTACCAGCAAAATCATTGAGACTCTTGCCACTGGACGAGGCTACATCTCTAGTAGAAGGAGTAGATAAATCTCTCGTTTCTTCTTCTGAGAGACCACGAGTAGTGGGCTGGCTCAGGTCTCTGCTCACTCCACTATCCTACGTGAAAATGGGTTAGGATGGCTTACCAGTTCATGCTCTCTTATATATCTTTCCGCTCTGGCTACAGTAGCATCCAAGTCGTTTGACTGTATTTTATTCTGAGGTAGGAATGTTATCGCTTTCTGAACTACCCAAGCTGGAGGTAAATAGATAACATCGGTATCATCATCTACTATAGGTTGTGTTCCCTGCCCTTCTAGTCTTAAATATAAGTCCTCATCTACCGTATAATACCTTCTGTCCAACTTGAGTTTGGGTGGATAGGCTGGGATTATACTCCAGTTTCTAGGGTCAATCTCATCTTCGTAAAGGAATCTATCTTCCCCAGCACTCTCATATTCTACCGCAGTTATAATACAGGTTTCCTCTGAAGTTCCCCCCGTAGCCGTTTCGCCAACTACAAAAGCTCCACTAACTTTGCGAACTCTAATATAAGTAGAGGCATCATAGGTCATCTCTCCCGTAGCCCCTGATGTCCCGCCAGTAATTGTTTCACCATCAGTAAAAGCGTCATCACTTATTGTGCCAGTCAATTTTACACCAGATACAGCGTTCTCAGTAATTACTTTGTGCAGATAAAGCATACTTGTTGGTAACGCATACTCAAAGGTATAAATAGTATTACCAAGATTATCTTCCGTGGAGGTTAAGCGGATTGTAGTCTCATCTTTAATATCAACCAGATACTTGCCCGCTGCACTTTCAATACCTAGATTTATTGCCTTTCGGTATTCATCCTCAGTGAATATGCGGTGGAGTTCATAGGTAGAGGCACTGGTAATAGCTGCGGTAAACTGAGGCTCAAGAGTCAAAGTATTGGCAGGCGAGGTCAGAGTCCAATCGGCAACTTCTCTTTCTTCCCCAATGTTAGTGCCCCCATAGATATAGCATCTATAGCCATGCTCATTGTAGTAATCATCAGCCTTGCGGAGCATAGTATCAACGATTGTAGTGCTTGTCCCACTATCCGCAGTGCCCACCATAAGGTCGCCTACAGCACTTGATAGATACTGGCGAATGACAGCCAAAGTGTTTGAGTAAAGAGCCACAGTTCCTCCTTTATCAAGTTCTACTTAAAGTCATCCGCATCTATCTGCCCAAACAAGTCCCTCAAATCTCCAAAGTCTTGCAACGCCCTAGCAAGCAAACCTCCCAAAGTTCCATTTGGTAGCGGTTCTTCAAAAACCTTACCTGCCATTATTTGCCTGACCAGAGATAACAGTTGGTTAGCCCCAGTGGAAGTCTGTGCTAATACTACCTCAACCTTTTCTAAATCCATTTTTTACCTCCTTATGTATGTAACATTAGTTTATAGGTTGCACCATTTATTCTAACAGGAAGGGTGCGGTCAGAAGCTCCGACAGCCTCAGTTACAACCACTTCCTCAGAGCTAATTGCCAAAGCTCTATGTCCTGCGGATATTTCAAAACCGCCCAAAGATACTTGGTCAGCTACAGCAGCAGAGTCCAGGCTGCCAGTGAATGATACTTTTCCATTTGCAAGCATAATATCATCCGCAGCTATATAAATGGCTGCTGTATCCGCCCCTGCTATGTAGATGCCATAATCTGTTCCACCCTTGGTTAAGTCAGCTATGTAGATACCATATTGAGTTGTTACCGTACCCCCTCCAGTAGCATTGTTAATATATAGACCAGAAAGACCAGTAATTGTAGCCGCTGCAATTGTTGCTTCAGCATATAAAGCAGCAGCTCCAGCTATTGTGCCCGTAGCACCTGATGAAGTCTCTACGACAGCCGTAACTCCCCTTAATCCTACTGCTTGTACTGCAGTAGTCCAGTTCTGGTCATTTGAGGCAGCAACAAAACCTGTAAAGTGTCCACCACCAGTAATCCCAGTAAATGCTGCGGTAGTTTTTTGGGTTCTTGTTGCTGAGAAAAAACCATAGTAGTTCGTATTGGTAGTATCTGTGAATGTTTGGTCAAAGTAAATACCAACATTCGCAATAGAAGCTTGATTACCTATACCGATATGCCCTATGCTATTCAGGTCTTGATTGCCACCAGTAACCGCACCAGTAAGAGTAATCGCTGGCAGACTATTGCTCCAAGATGATATGCCATTCCCCGCAGCGTCTACTAAGAAGTAACCAGCAGTTCCTACGGCAGCGGGAAGTGTTAATGTCCATGTGCCAGCAGTAGCAGCCACAGTTAGGGTGACGACACCAGAAGTAACACCCTGAATATTCATTGTGCCAGTAGAAGCCCCCGCTACTCCAAGTTGGATGGGGTCGGCAGAAGCCACTATAATAGCAGCCGTATCCGCCCCCACAATGTAAATACCATAGTCGGAAGTAGCACCAACGGTGAGGTCGTCAATATAGATGCCTGATTGGGTGACTGGCGTACCAGTTGAGTTCTGAATATGAATAGCCGTAGTATTCGTAAGAACAACGTTGTTTCCCTCTACTGGTGCTTTTAGACATAAGTACGCTGCAAAGTCTACTGTAAGAGACCCGCCTACTCCATTCGCTACAATATTCCAAGCAGTACACATAAGGTTAGCTAACTGAGTTGTAACCTGTGTGTTCCCTGTGTAGTTCAGTGTCCACCCTAAGAACCTCATCAGAGATGCCTCATTAGCAGCCGATGAAGCCATTGTGTGGTCAGCCCTATCAAAGGTGTGAGCACGCACATTGTCCACAGTAGTCCGTGTGTCTACGATATAGTAGGGAATTGTGCCATCAGTAATCTCTAGGGCAGCAGCAGTATTAGCTTGTAGAATGACATCATAAGCAGCACTCACAGTAATATTACCACTTAGGGTTACAGCCCCTAGTGTTCCTGTAAATGAACCAGCGGTAGTAGACAGTGGAATATAGTATTGAGTTGTATTTAGTAAGACCTTGAGATAGTTGCTGGATATTGGAGACTGGTCATAGGCTGTCTCGTCAAAGTAGAATAACTGAGCCCACCCTACACTGCTTGTCTCAAACGCAGCCCACGCCTTGGGAACAGTACCACCAGTTGTAGAGAAGATTGTGTATTCCTCTCCTATGGCAGCAGCGTTATTACCATACAACTGATTATCTAACCAGAGAGGTGCAGCTCTAGCAGTTGCCGAGATAGTAGCACCATCAATTGCGGTAATCTTTAACCAAGCACCATACATACCACCCGCACCAGAAAGTGCTGCTAGTTTAGCACCTGTAGTATGCAAATCACAAATAAACTGTGCACCCATTACCGCAGTCGGCCCATTACCTGATTGGTCACGAACTTCAGCCAACCCAGCAACAGGGAATATACCCTTAGTTCCAGTTGTCACCAAGCAGACGAATACTCCCCTGTCATAGCTTGTACCATCAGCAGAAGTAGCACCATACAACCTAATCATGCCACTCTGCTCTACTGAAGAGTTCTCCACAAAAGTCGTAGTGGCTGGGTCGCCATAGACGCCTGCTCTTATAAAAGCAGTCCCTCCTGAACCACTAGGAACCATTGTAACATCCGTAAAATCAATACCATTTCCTGTAATAGTCCCAGTGAAGTCTATACCTGTGGTGACTGAGCCTATATCAAGTCCAACAACACAGTCAGCCTTTATATATATGGCTTTCTCAATGGTTGTAGCAAGTGCTGAGGCATGCTTATCTATACAAACCATAGCATCTACATTGGTGTTACCTGCTGCATTATACAGGTATATGTACGCACCATAAACCTTGAAGTTTGCTAAAGCTGAGGCATTTTGGGTCAACTGAATGTCACTAAATAAAGCTGCTAAGATACCCTTAGTATAGGTAGATGTCCCAGCATCAGTCAGAACACCACGAACACCAGCATATACAGCACCAGGGTCGCCATAGGTAGAACCATCAATAGTACTACCAGTAGCGATATGTATCTGTCCCTGAATACCCCATCCCATCCCAGGATAGTTGTTGGCTGCTGTTAAGTTCCCATTAAGTGTTACTTTACCAACAATAGCAATCGGACACGCTGTTCCAGCACTTGAAGGGGCATAAGTCAATTCCACCTGTGCTGATTTATGTGCCGCAACAGCCACAAAGGTAGCAGTATCAACTATTTTAAGTGAGTATTCACTACCAGCATCATGTGTGCCAGTTATATATAAGGCATCAGCACTGGCATCCCATAAGCAGTAGCAACTAGCTGTCTCTCCATATAACTTGACATCCACGCCATAATCATCCTGTCCGAAATGAGCTGAATGGTCATCGGCATTGAAAGTCAGCATACCCCAAGAGTGACCGCCATCACTGATAAGAAATTGAATATCGCCATCGGTAGTGATGTTGCTAATCAGAAGAGAATTGACTCCAGTAGCCATACGCCTCGCCGTTCCTACTATGGCACTTGTCAGCGTTGCGTCAGCAGCCAGACCAGCCGTATTGAGAACTAATACACCATCTTTATCATTGCCAAGACTGAATATAATATTATCTGGTATATCATACGCTGCCGTAGATACCAGAGTATTACTTGGAGTTGCTCTCATAGATGAACCAAGCATATTCTTATTCCTCCTTTAATTTTAATTTAATGTTTAATCCACGAAACATCCAGAGTTGAAGATACCGTTCCCATGAGAACAAATCCACCAACTCTAGCTATATTAAGCGAGAATTGGTATTCTATCCCAGGCTCCATATAAGCGTAATTAGCGTTCTGATAAACTGGGATAATATCGTTAATATCAACAGCCGCCGATAGGATTGCAGTTGGCTTAAATCTAATCCACCAACACTTAGTATATAGTGGAACACTGTGAGTGCCAAGAGTAGATAATACCCATGCTGTAGGTAATGTCCAAGTATAAACACCACTCTGTGCAAATGATGTGCCCACAGGGCTATCAGTACCATCAGCATCTCCTAAGACATCAGTAAAAGCCAATGTCGCTCCTAATGCTACTGCTGTTGAACAGTATTCTACATCTGGTGTTGCCGCAACGCTAGCGACATCATAGAGACACTTGAGTTCTTTCATACGCTCATTTAATTCCTCCTCCGCCCGCTTGCGCTCGGTGATATCCTTAACGGTATGGGCGAATGATATGAGTTCGTTGTTTTCATTTAATATCGGAGAGGCGGTGGCTATGTAATGCCTTCCATCCTGTGTGATTTCTCCACTACAATCTTTCTTCGTTTTCAGCATCTCCACACATGGACAGCCTTCTATCGGGGCGTCTAGCCCGTGCACTACCTCGTAGCATTTCCTTCCTATTAGTTCTTCTGGTTTA
>SDBU01010216.1_pt1 | contig 10440 bp, 9 predicted proteins | sample 2277071 | NCBI WGS metagenome assembly SDBU01 (sample SAMN10397929, study PRJNA504765) | marine sediment metagenome | isolation source: marine sediment core GS08_GC12, 126 cmbsf | place: Arctic Ocean: Gakkel Ridge, Loki's castle | collected 2008
CACCAGGCACTGGGTTATGTGACACCACTTAAATTTCTGGAGCAGAGAAAGGAATATTCTGAAAGGAGAATGTGTCACTAATCATATGAACGAGCACAACACTTTGCAAAGCTAGTAAAATCTGCTACACTAGTTTAGCCAAATTCCGGTACAGGAGGATAATTTCGGTGATTAAGCAACCGATAATAGATAAGGCAAGGAGTGAAAGTAGGACGCTACTAACCGAGGTAGAGTCTAAGGAGCTCCTTAGGCAAGCGGGGATAAGCGTTAGTGATACCGAGCTGGCTACATCCAGGGAGGAGGCAATCTCCATAAGCAGGCAGCTTGGCTTCCCGATAGTATTGAAAATAGCCTCACCAGATATTATACATAAGAGTGACGCCGGGGGGGTTAAACTAGGGCTGAGGACATCAAAGCAGGCGGGCAAAGCCTATGACGACATTATGACAGCTATTAAAAAGAAGCATCCCCAGACGATAATTCACGGGGTATCAGTGCAAAAGATGGCTCGTCCTGGCGTAGAGGTAATTATTGGTATGTCCAAGGATGCCCAGTTTGGTCCGGTACTTATGTTTGGTCTTGGTGGAATTTTGGTTGAAGTCCTGAAAGATGTCTCCTTCAGGATTGTTCCGTTAACCAAACGGGATGCGGCAGAAATGATCAGGGAGATAAAGGGCTACCCCCTGCTGGAAGGTTATAGGGGGCAGGAACCAGCGGATATATCAAATCTAGAGGATTTACTACTTAAGGTTTCCGATTTTGTCGAGCACAACCCTGAGGTAAAAGAGCTTGACCTTAACCCCATTTTTGCCTATAGCGATGGCGCAGTGGCTGTAGATGCCAGAGTAATACTGGAGCAGCCATAATGAACCTAAAACAGATGCTAGACAAGACAGTAAGGCAGTATGGAGAGAAGACAGCTATTATTTTGGGTGACCACCGGTTGTCTTATGCCCAGTTAGATGAAGCCTCAAACAAGGTAGCCAATACTTTGATAAAAATGGGGGTAAGCAAAGGCGACCGGGTGGTAATGCTACTGCCTAATAGCCTGGAATTTGTCACTACCTACTTTGGGGTAGTCAAGATTGGCGCTGTGGCTGTTCCTTTAGACATTAGATTTAGAATCGCTGAGTTAACCTCCCTGTTTGATAACTCTCAGCCAAAGGTCCTGGTTAGCGAAAGTCCCACCCTGGAGCCTATAGTTCCAGCTTTACCCACATTTAAATCAATTGAGCATGTTATTGATATAAGCGGCAACTATGAGGGGCAATTCCTTAGCTATCAGCAGATTATGGCTACCGGTTCGCCACAACGAATTGAGGCAGACCCGGAGCCTGAGGATACAGCCACTATTTCCTACACCGGAGGGCCTATCAATCACCCCCGAGGGGTTATGTTATCCCACCATTGCTTAATAACAGAGGTAGCTATAGCTGGAAATGGATTTCAGCAAACTGATAAGGACATAGTGATGCTATTTGCTTTGCCTATGTACCATATGTTTGGCTTAACTGCAGTACTGCTGACGGTAATTTATAAAGGTAGCACTGTGGTAATGGTGCCTGGGATATCTATCAGTAATCTCCTTGAGGTCATTGAGAGGAAGAAAGGCACTATGTTCATAGGGGTGCCGTTTATCTATCACCTTTTAATTAACATGGCTGAGGCGGAGGGGGTAAAGCATAATTTGAGTTCTCTCCGTTTGTGTGGCAGTGGTGGTGCAACACTACCGATTGATACTATACAGCGGTTTAAACAACACTATGGTTTGGATATTATTGATTTTTGGGGTTTAAGTGAAGCTGTATGTCATGTTACCTGCCAACCTATTGATGGTACAGGAAAGCTTGGCTCAGTGGGGAAAACTCTCCCTGGTTGGGAAGTGAAAATAGTAGATGATAATGGCAACGAAATGCCCACCAACGAGCCAGGTGAGATGATTGTTAGAGGACCAATAATGAAGGGGTATTATAATAATCCCCAAGCTACTGCTGAGGCGATAAAGGATGGCTGGCTCTACACCGGTGATATTGGCCGGGTTGATGAGGATGGCTACCTGTTTATCTTAGCCAGCAGGAAGAAGGAGATAATTATCATAAAGGGTCAGAATGTCTATCCCAGTGACATTGAAGCTGTGCTGTATACTCACCCCAAGGTAGCTGAGGCGGCAGTGATTGGAGTTTCTGACGAAATACGGGGGGAGACGGTTAGAGCTATTATTAGCCTGAAGAGGGATGAGGTGGCTACAGAACCGGAGATTAAGCGCTTTTGCCGGGAATACATGGCTGACTACAAGGTGCCCAGACAGATTATCTTTATGGATTCTCTACCCAAAACTGCTAACGGCAAGATTCGCAAGGAAGACCTTAAAGATTATCTGCCGACTTAGCCACAGGAGATTATATGAAAAGAAGGGTAGTGGTAACTGGACTGGGGGCAATAACCCCTTTAGGGATAGGGGTAGAGACAAGCTGGCAATCCCTATGCCAGGGAAAATCTGGCATTGGTATTATTACCAGGTTTGATGCCACCGATTTTAGAACCAGGATTGCTGGCGAGGTGAATGGGTTTAATCCGCTAGATTTCATGGAAGGGAAGTCAGTGCGCAGGTTAGACCGTTTTATTCACCTTGCCGTAGCGGCAACACGGATGGCGATGGAGGATTCAGGGCTAACCATTAACTCCAGTAACACTGACCGGGTTGGGGTGTCAATGGGAACCGCCTTGGCTGGGGTAGAAAGCCTGGAGAAAAATCACCAGTTACTGCTTCAGGGGGCTCGCCGTCAGATTTCTCCCTTTTTTATACCAGGTTTCATTGCTAATATGGCACCAGGGCAGATTGCCATCCAGTTTGGTGCCAGAGGACCAAATATATGCTCGGTAACTGCCTGCGCTTCTGGGACGCACGCTATTGGCGATGCCTTGAGACTCATCCAGAGGGGCGATGCTGATGCTATGATTGCTGGTGGGGCTGAGTCAGCTATTCGCCCGATTATATTTGCTGGACTGGATGCGGAGCGAGTGATGTCTACCTGCAATGATGCTCCGGAGCAGGCTAGTCGCCCGTTTGATAAAGACCGCGATGGCTTTGTTACCGGTGAAGGTGCCGGGATTATCATCCTGGAAGAGCTGGAATCCGCCCTAAATAGAGGGGCGAGGATTTATGCTGAGGTATTAGGCTATGGCGCAAGTTGTGATGCTTACCACGTAACCGCCCCAGCCCCTGATGGAAGAGGGGCAGCTAATTGTATGAAAATGGCGCTCAGTGATGCTGGCATTCCCGGGGATAAGATTGATTACATTAATGCCCACGGCTCATCAACCCGGCTAAATGACCTATCTGAGACTCTGGCGATAAAGAGTGTTTTCCAGGGGCGGAGTAAAAATATACCGATAAGCGCTAACAAATCAATGATAGGTCATCTATGGGGAGCGGCTGGGGCAGTGGAGGCAATATTTTGTACCCTTACTATCGCCCGGGGCATCATCCCGCCAACCATTAATTATGAGACCCCAGACCCGGGGTGTGACCTTGATTATGTGCCTAATGTAGCCAGGCAGGCTAAGGTAAGGGTAGCCCTTTCCAATTCCTTCGGCTTTGGCGGCACCAATGGCACCCTGATTTTTAGTCAGCTTCAGAGTTAGTAATATGAACCAAGGTTTACCCATTCGGATATTGGAGCCAGAACTAACCGAAAAAAGAGAACTCTCGGCTAGGAAATTATTTGAAGGTGGTCAGAAGGCAGCCCTTATCCCGGAGACGGTTAGTATTGATGACATCAAGCAGCAGCTAAAAACGATTCGCCAGTATGCTAGCGACAATATAAGCCGGCTTGTTGACCAGCTTAAGACCAATCTGAGCCAGAAATATCCCCAGGTATCAGTAACCTCGGCAATTGATAATGTTAACGCAGTAAGATATATCACCGAAATCTCAGACGGAATCAATATTGCCTCCATCAATAACTCCAGCATAGTCACCCAGGAATTGAAGCCAGAGCTGGTAGCCAGTGGCTTCACCGTTATCAACTCTTATCTCAATGAGTTTGATGTCAAGGAAAGAAAAATCCTCGATTACTGGGACCTCCCCCGCTTAGCCGACAAAAACCTCGTAGGAACCTTCGAGGTATCCGTAAAAATAGCAGGGCTCCCCGATACAGAAACCAAGAAATATCTAGCGGTGCTGGGCGTAAATGCCATATCAGCCGAGGATAGCACCGTATTTTTTCTAGAGCATTTCTCCAATATATATAATGATTTGTGCCAGGCCAAAAAGATTGTTATGGTCGTTGGTCTGGACAAGATAGTCAAAACAAGACAGGACGCTGACTTCCAGACCAAATGTATGGGCATATTCGGTATGGAGAGCGTACTACTGGGCATCCAGCCAAAACCGGGGGAAACACCATCCATAGCTGAGCTAGAACTCCCCCCAGGCGACAGGGAAAGAGAGCTGCACATAATCATCCTGGATAACGGTAGAACCAACCTGCTTCAGGACAAATTTAAGGACTTGTTCTTATGCATAGGTTGCCGGGCGTGCAACAAGCACTGCCCTATTCAGCATTCCTTTACCAATACTGACTACATCTGGACACCAAGGAACTACCTGAACCAGTTCCTCTACGGGACAAGCCGCTCCGTTGATATATGTCTCCATTGTAAAGCCTGCCAGATGGAGTGCCCACTGGACATTGACCTTCCCAGCCTGATGTGGCAGGCAAAAATAGATTATATCAGTAAGCACGGGCGACCATTTTACCACAAGCTACTGGGTATGCCAGAGCTGCTAGCCAAGCTTGGGACTGTCTTTGCCCCGGTTAGCAACTGGATATTGGGCACTAGGCTGGTAAGAATCCCTATGGAAATCGTAACCGGAATTGATAGAAAAACTAATCTGCCCAAGTTTCACTCCCAGACCTTTAGGAAATGGCTTAAGAAAAATGGCTGAGGACTTAATTAAAAACAAAAAGGTAGCTTTCTATACCGGGTGCTTTGCCAATTACTACTATCCAGAAGTGGGTAAGGCTACGGTAAAGATATTGCACCAGAATGGCATAGAGGTAATTGTGCCTGACCAGGTATGCTGTGGGCTGCCGATGATGGCTAAGGGGAATACCAGAGGGGCATATAAAAATATGGAGTATAACACCAAGGTGCTCAGCCAACTAGTATCAGATGGCTACGCCCTGATAACCACCTGTTCCAGCTGCGGCTTAATGATAAAGCGGGACTACCCCCGGCTGCTAGGTAGCGACGAGGCAAGACAAGTATCACAGAACCTGTATCATATTACTGAATATTTACTGAAGTTATATGACACAGGCGAGTTAAATACTGATTTTCGACCTATCCCCCAGACGGTTTTCTACCACACCCCCTGCCACTTGACAGCCCAGGAAATAGACACCCCCACTGTTAAAATACTAGAGCTAATCCCGGGCATCACCATAAAGCATATAAGCAATGAGTGCTGTGGGATGGGCGGTGCCTATGGCTATGAAAAGGTAAATTACCAGCTTTCTAAAGAGATAGCCAATAAATTATACAGTGAGATAAAAGAAAACCCCGCCGACCGGATAGTCACCGATTGCGGCGGTTGCAAGCTACAGATTGAAGCTGGCACCGGCGCCAAGGTAGACCACCCCACCATACTGCTTCAAGAGGCATACAATCTGTAAAGCTGGATTAAGCACAGTTAATCTAGAAAGGCTTACATGACGACAAGCAGACTTAGCAAGTATTGGGCATTAATTACAACTCTCCTGGTGGCTATTATTGTTGTTGGTGGTATAGTAGTCTGGTCAAGATATAGCCCAAGCCAGCCGATAGAGATTTCCATGTCCCCAGCTCAGGAGCTAACCGGCGAGATTTACATCGGTGGCGCTGTTAGTAGCCCTGGCTTCTATCCGTTTAACGCCGGGGACAATATAGAAGCTCTTATTCAAGCTGCTGGCGGAACAACCACTAGCGCCGACCTCACTCAGCTTAAACTCTACATACCCCGGGTGGGAGAGGAAGAGCCACAGAAGGTCAACCTAAATCGGGCTGAAGTCTGGTTACTTGAGGCTCTGCCCGGAATTGGCAAAACCAGGGCTCAAGCCATCATAGACTATCGCCACCGAAATGGACCTTTCCGCAATATTAATGAGCTAATTAAGGTAGAAGGTATAGGGACTACCACCTACGAGCAGATTAAACACTTAATTTCTGTAGCCGACTAATACCCAAGGATGGAGAATAGTGCCACTTATCTACCTTAGCTGTGCCTGGGTGGCTGGTATCTTTCTGGGGTCAAAGTTCAATTTGCCCTTAGCTCTCACCCTTACCGGGCTTATCCCCCTCCCTCTACTTTTCTTCTTCGGTAAACACAGAAAACCAATAATCCTGACCAGTCTGTGCCTCATTGCCCTCTTTGCTGGCGCCTTCTGCTTTCGGTCAAGCCTGCCCACTGTTAATGCGAACTGCCTCCAGTTTTACAACGACCATGGAATAGTAGAAATCAAGGGAATAGTTAATGCCGACCCGGAGGTAAGAGATAAATCTACCCACCTGCGCTTGTCAGCTACAGAAATAAGGTTGGATAAAGGGTGGCAAGAGGTATCAGGAACGGCTCTACTATTTATGCCCAGATACCCTACCTATAAGTATGGCGATGTGCTCCTGGTAACCGGGAAGCTGGAGACACCACCCCAGCTTGATGACTTTGATTATAAAGCTTATCTGAAACGCCAGGGAATCTACTCCACCATGCTCTATCCTGAGATAAAAGTTCTTGGAAGCGGGAAGGGCGTAAAACCGATGGAGTGGATTTACTCACTGAGAAGTCGCCTATCCCAAACCCTGGCTAAAGTTTTACCTGAGCCACAGGCATCACTAGCCCAGGGTATTGTTTTAGGCATTCGGGGCAATATCCCCCAAACACTTAAGGATAATCTGTCCCGCACCGGTACCGCCCATCTATTAGCCATCTCCGGGCTCCACCTCAGCATTGTGGCTGGCATCCTGCTGAGCATCGGTATATGGCTCTTTGGCAGGCGGCGCTACACTTATATCTGGCTGGCACTGGGCACAATCTGGCTTTATGCCTTAATCACCGGCATGCACCCGCCAATAGTGCGAGGGGCAATCATGGCCAGCCTGTTCCTCACCGCTGAACTCTTGGAGAGACAGCGCAGCGCCATCACCTCACTTGCCCTTGCTGCAGCTATAATGGTAGGCATCAGCCCCCAAATCCTGTTGACTGCCTCCTTCAGGTTGAGCTTCCTGGCTATGGCCGGCTTAATCTTCATTGCCCCACTCTTCATGCCTCTAGGCAGAAAGGCGGTCAATGCTACACTGGGTGAAGACGGACCAGCCGTGCCCATAGCCAATATTATTACCGACAGCTTCAGTATAACCCTGGGGGCAATTATCGCTGTCTGGCCAGTTGTTGCCTATTACTTCGGCGTTATTTCATTCGTTGGTCTGCCAGCCACATTCTTTGCCCTGCCAGCCCTACCCGGCATCATTACCACCGGGGCTTTGGCTGGAGGCGTGGGTCTTATTGCTCTACCTGTCGCCCAGGCTATAGGCTGGCTAGCCTGGCTCTTCCTGTCCTATATGATGTTTGTGGTTAATATTTTTGCCGCTATTCCACTATCATATACTGAGGTAGGTTCCGTTGACATTAAACTGGTCTGGGCTTATTATTTAGTGCTGCCCCTAGCCCTCTGGCTCAACAGCCACCGTCGGCAGACGAGTACCCTGACCACCAAATCCTTAACTTCAGTAAAGTCAGGTATGAATAGAATCAGTAGCTTTGTCGCCAAACTACCCAAAAAATGGGTTATCCCACCGCTACTGGTGGTAGCTATTCTGGTATCGTTTACTGCTGCCACCATGCCCGACGATAATCTCCATATAAGCTTCCTGGATGTCGGCGAGGGTGATGCCATTTTTATTCAAACTCCGGCTCACCAGGATATTCTGGTTGACGGCGGACCCAGCCCCCAAGCGATAACCCTGGAATTGGGTAAGAAAATGCCTTTCTGGGACAGGACTATTGATTTGGTGGTATTAACCCACCCCCACGCTGACCACCTCACCGGCCTGGTAGAAGTGCTTAAGCGCTACAAGGTAAAGCAGGTGCTGTCACCGGACCTGGACTGTGACTTACCAATATATGATGAGTGGCTCAGGTTAGTTAAGGAAAAGGATATTAAGCACACCGTAGCTCAAGCCGGACAGCAGATTGATTTGGGCGAAGTAGTAATCAAGGTGCTTAACCCCCCAATACCCCACCTAACTGATACCGAGAACGATATAAACAATAATAGCGTGGTATTGCGCCTGAGCATGGGGCGAGTGAGCTTCCTGTTTACTGCTGATGTAGAGCAGGAGGCAGAATTTGAGCTTATTGCTCGCCGAGCCGACCTGAATAGCACCGTGCTCAAGGTTGGTCACAGCGGCTCAGATACCTCCACTACTCCTGAGTTCTTAGCCGTGGTTAATCCTCAGGTGGCAGTGATTTCAGTGGGGGACAACAGATTCGGGCATCCCAGCCATGAGGTTATGGCTCGACTTGAAAAGAGACTAGGTTCAGAAAACATATACCGCACCGATGAGCACGACACCATAGAATTCATCACCGATGGGCAAAGGCTGTGGGTGAAAACAGAACTGTGATAGAATGTAGTCGGAAAGTCAATATAGCCGCAGACGTAACAGAACTGTTCACTAGGTCACAATGTATAGAGTATCTGGGTACTCATTGATGCAACCGTATGCGAACGGAATCGTTGGAGGAGGCAGTGATGACCAAAAATCCACCCAAAGTTGGGACTGCGAAGTATGTTGTAGGTGAAGTAAAAAGGTTTGATCAGAAGAATGAGGGATACAAGAGAAGCCGCTGGGATCCAAAGTTCCATGACTGGTCCAAGAAGCTCTGGGGATTGGAGTATCCTCAGGATGAAGAGGGCAAGACTCTGATAGACATGGCGTTCAAGAACGCTGCCTGGCATATAGAGAGTGGGTTTGCTCACGGGAACATAATCCACAATACTGGCATGTATTCTTGGGATGCGAAGCTAGTGGGGGTAAGAAAAGTGCCTCCCGGGCTTAAGCTGGAGGTAACCCATCCAGCCGAAATGTCAAAAACCATTAAGAAAGTGAGCAAGCACTTTGGGGCATCCTCAGTCGGCATTTGTGAATTGGATCGGAGATGGGTATATTCTCACACTTTCCATTTTATCAACCGGGAACACCAAGAATTCGAATTGCCCGAGGAGTGTAAGTATGCCATAGTCATGGCTCACGAGATGGACTATGACTTGTGCCGGACTTCCCCAACCTGGCTATGTTCTGCTGGCTCAGGAAAGGCATATTCAACCATGCCGGTAACTAGCTCCATGTTAGCCCAGTTCATCCGCGGTTTAGGCTATAAAGCAATACCCAGCGGCAATGATAGCGCCATTAATATCCCTTTGGCTATTGACGCTGGGCTAGGTGAGCTAGGTCGGAATGGACTCTTAATTACTCCCGAATATGGCCCAAGAGTAAGAATAAGCAAGGTCTTCACTGATTTGCCACTGACCGCTGATGAGCCGACTGATTTTGGGGTGCTTGAATTTTGTTCCAAGTGCAAGAAGTGCGCTAAGCGATGCCCCAGTCAGGCTATTATGTATGGTGAGAGAACCACCGAGCCGCACAACATCTGCAACGCCACCGGAGAGCTAAAGTGGCCAATAAATGCTGAGAGGTGCTTTGCCTTCTGGTCCAGAAACCAAGGTGCCTGTATGACTTGCATACAAACTTGTCCCTTTAACAAGCCTAAGGGTTGGCTTCACAGTTTGACGAGGTGGCTGGTCAAACACACCCCCTGGCTGGATTCCTTTCTGGTTAAGCTGGATGACCTGTTCGGCTATGGCAAACAATTAAGAGCAAACAAGTATTGGGAGTAATTAGGCACGTTCCTGGCGGCGGTTAATCCCCATGTAGCAGTGATTTCAGTGGGAGATAACAGATTCGGTCATCCCAGCCATGAGGTTATGGCTCGACTTGAAAAGAGACTAGGTTCAGAAAACATATACCGCACCGATGAGCACGGCACCATAGAATTCATTACCGATGGGCAAAGGCTGTGGGTGAAGAGGGAATTGTGATAAAATGTAACTAGTAAGACCAATAGAGGATAACTATGGTCAGGGAATATGAATATACAGTGGTATTAGAATATGACAAGAAGATTGGAGAATATGCTGCCCTCGTTCCTAGCTTGCCCGGGTGCACCAGCCAGGGCAAGAGTCGTGAAGAAGCCCTAGCAAATGTACAGGAAGCAATCCGAGGTCATATAGAGGCATTGCGCCAGCTAGGGCGCGACATCCCCATAGAGAACCGAGTGAAGATAGCTGTTTAGCAACCTTTTTCTTCCCACCCTCCCGCCCTAGAATCGCTTTGGGG
>SDBU01010217.1_pt1 | contig 10440 bp, 7 predicted proteins | sample 2277071 | NCBI WGS metagenome assembly SDBU01 (sample SAMN10397929, study PRJNA504765) | marine sediment metagenome | isolation source: marine sediment core GS08_GC12, 126 cmbsf | place: Arctic Ocean: Gakkel Ridge, Loki's castle | collected 2008
CCTCAGCAGGCGATTGATTGCTATAAGCTGGCCAAGCGACCAACCAAAGTCCGGCGTGTTGAAGGTGAAAAAGTTTATAACATCAAAGAAACACTTTCTATCTGTAGTTTACTGGAAGTCCCTGAGTGGTATTGTGTAGGAAGAGGATACAGCCAAAAAGAAGTGGATTTTGTGGCAGAGCTTTATGCTACATTAGGAGATCCTTATCTTGCGATTATCACGTACCTTGAATCTGGCATGGAAGCCCCATTCGATTATTGGCTCCATCGCGATAAGGAACAGAAAACCACAGAATGGGATGCAACATCGTGGTTTGTCAAGCCACCAGCGATGTCGCCAACTCTGGGCAAGTGTGGATGGAATGCTGAGTGGGCGGCGGATTTGGCTGAGCGTGATGGCAAGCCCGAAATAGCAGCAACAATCCGAAAGATCATATCTGACCGGTCCCGTCATTACCAAGATGCGTATGACGACGGAGAAGATGTGGAAGTGGATTCTCTGCGCGATGCCGAGAGATCTCTCGAGAGCGGGCTTGTTACTGTTGCCGTCAGCAAGTATAAGGAATGGCACAGCCACCGGCAGTGTTCCTGGTCAAAAGACTGGGGCCTGCTTCTTGCACCGCCATTGTTCTATACGGCCGGTGATATGACTGCCATGTTAGATGCTCTGAAAGAATGGCGACGATATGCAGACGAACACCCTGATAAAGCAAGGAGTCATGTTGCTACAGTCAATAATCTGTCACGCTTAGAAGTATTGGCACTTTGGCGATTAGGTCAAATTGAAGATGCAGCAGTTTGTTTCGAGAATTTTGTACGAGAGACATCCAACCGTCGTGATTGGGAAAAAGAGCGATGTTATGGCCTTGGCTGCATATATTACGACATTTATCAATATACAAATGACCTGTCAGCCTTAGCTACCCTGTGGGAACTTGCTTGCAATGAGGCAAAACGAGACGAAATACTTCAAACCTATGAATTAGTGACTCGCTCCCAAGGCTACTGGTCTAGCCCAGTGATAGAGTATTATTTCCGTAAGATGTATGACAAGATGGAACGAGTATGTCGTGAAGAGGATGAGCTCGATGTTGCGGCATATTTGTATGAAAGAGCAGACAAGATTGATGATGCAGCGAGAATCTATGAAGATATCTCTGGAAAAAGCGGAACTGAAAATGTCACCGATGAATCGACTATCGTTGAAAAGGATACTGCCTCTGACGAAAGGCAACTCAAGAAATGTGCTTGTGGTGAAGCCCTTCAACCATACTGGAAGGTATGCCCGGCTTGCGGAAAGAAGCTTGATATGGTATGCTCATGTGGTGAGCCTCTTAAGGAAGGCTGGAAGCTATGCCCTGCTTGTGGCAAGGAGATTGCAGAATGACTCAAAAAAAATCTTCCCGAAATCCACACCTTCAGCATGCAGCTCGATTACGTGAGCAACAAGGCAAACAAGCTATAAAGGACGGTGACACAGCCCGCGCCCGCGAGCAGTTCAGCAAGGCTGCTTCCGATTATATAGGAGCCGGAGACCTGGAAGGCAGTGTCCTGTGTCTTGCAGAATGTGGTGAACTTGTATCATCCATTGCTCTGTTGTTGAGGACTTTTGATCCGGTGAAAGTTGTTTCCTCTTTTAAAAAACACCTTAAAACAGGTCTTGACTTGGGTTTGTGCTATTTGGCCGCAACAAACGTTACAGGTGATGCTAAACGCTTTTCTGCTGCAAAAATGTTGTTGCAATGTGCCTCCAACGTGTCACCTGAGAAAGCCATACTTGCTCTTAAAGGCGCTGCCCTTGCGGCTTCCTGGGAGGAAAGACCCGATATTGCACTTTCAGTTACTACTACACTTTCATCTCTTCTAAGTAAGTGTCTTGATGGTGGTTGTAAAGCAGTCCATGAAAAAGAAGTTGTTTTGGATTCTATTATTGTTCTGCAAGCTCATGCGACAATGACTGATGACCTGTCCTTATTCCAAGAAGTCGACCGACTACAAATGCGTTACATACGGCTGACTGGCGGACAACCAGAGGGCGATGTCTTTGTCAGGTCATTGTTTCCAATGTTCCTTGCACGTGGACAAGAACTGGATGAATTAAAGGTATTGGCAAATGGTTCATCTACACTTAGGCCTTATGTTGACACGTATGACATTTTTGCAACGAAATCTAAAATTGGTGATTTTGAATCTCTCATACGGGTTTTTGGAGAAAAAATCGTGGTTTATGAAGATAGACCCAACCGAGCACGCTCACTTACGACATGGCTCAATGTTGCTGAACGTTTTTATGGGGCTAAATATTTTATGCCGGAATTGTTGTCAGCCAAGGTAGTCCGGCACCAGTACCAAGAGCATACCAAACATCTTGAAGACTTAGCAAATGTCCTTTCAAAAGCAACAAATGATTTTATAAAGAAAAAGTACAAGAAGTCCCTGAATGAGTTTTTGAATGCCATTGACTCTGAGTTCTTCTCATCGTTACCTGTAGACAGCCAACGTCGCGTGCTGGAGAACGCTGCTCGCGCTGCCTTTGAGATTGAGAAATGGGAAATGTTTGACAATTTATGCTCTCGTCTTGAGGATGAGTATAACCTTGAGAATGTGGTTCAGACAATTCTTGTTGAAGAATAGTAAAGGAAATATACCTGATGGCAGATAAAGAAAAAATTAAAAAGTTGGCGGAGTACTTTAGGAAACGAAAAAAGACCGAAAGAGCCGCTGATGCCCTTTTCGAGATTGGAGAATATGAGGAGTCAGCCTTTCTTTATAATGATTGGGCTGTTTTAGCTCGTAGAGATCAAAATTACCATGGTGCTCACAGGGGCTATTTGAAAGCAGCGCAAGCTTACCTTAAGATGAAAAAACCAGATCTTTGTAATGAAATGCAAAAACATGCAAGTTCTTGTGAGCAGTATTTCATTGGGGAAATGCATGTAACTGGCATAAGAGATGCTGGAAGTGACGTGAAAGAGGGCATTTCCCGGGCCGGATCAGTAGTTGCTGGAGCCACACGGGAAGCTGCCGAGATCGACGCAGGAGCTAGGATTCAAGGAGCCAGAACTCTCGCAGGGGCAGTGAGGGGAGCATTAGGTGAGATAGCAAATAGAGTATTTGCTGGCCTTAAAAGTCTTTCAGAAGCTCAGCGGGAGGTAGGGATGCGTATGGCGGCTTCTGTGAGTGAGGGTTTTGAGAGACTATCCGTAGCTCAGAAGGATGCTGCTCTCCAACAAGCTCGTGCAATACTTCAAGGATTTGAACAATTGGCTGATGCGGCAAAAGCTGGAGCTCTTTTGAAGGCATACGCTACACTCAAAGGAAGTGAAAACATATCAGAGTCTGAAAAAGAGGTTGCCAAATCTATAGCTTCCTTAAGTACGGCAACTCGTGAAGGGCTCATGGCGGGTGCACAGGCAACTTTCCAGGGATTTTCAAATCTTGCAGAAGCTGAGAAATTTGGTTCGGTTCTTAATGCTAAAGTAACAGATGAAGCTTCCAGACGTAACCAAGAGACTCTTATGGCATTGAGTGAAGAAATAGCAGAAGGCACGAAGTTGCTCTCTTGGTCTCAGTTGAAAGCGTCGCAAACACAACGCGCCGCTATTGAGGGGCATATATTCTCCAGAGGTGTTTGGCAGGGTTTGAAGGATATTCTTTCTTTCCGCTTATGGCGTAAAGGCGTGGTAAATGCATTGGAACAACAAGGAAAGTTTTTGCCGCCCAGAAAAAGCTGAACATTCACTTAAGATTTCAAATCAGATTGTCAATCCGAAGAGCTTCGGCTTATATGTTCTCAGTCCGTAAGATATTACCAACGCCCCTGTGTCTTTAGGTCATATGGTTGTCAATTGTTTGCTCTCGCGCTGGTGGAACGATGTGGTCATACAGCAGCTTGGTCCCACTTATTTTGGAACTGCGGTCAAAGATCGCTACACTTTTGATTTACACTTTTGTGATTGTGTTTTCAGGCATTTAACGAGTTCTATTGTGTTCAGAATCTTCCCAGACTGCTTTCGGGCGTTGACAAACACAATAAGCCTCCCGAAGATCGCCCTCGGTCTTTGCAGGAGATCTATGATTTTGATTGAATGAAAGCTTCATTTTTCACACCTAATCTGAACCTTTTATTAACAGGTGTATCAAACTAAAAAGACTTTAGCCTTCAGAATCTCGCACAACGCCCTTCAGCTTTCACTTTGAAACGTCCATCTGGACATGTTAACTATCAAGCAAGAACTCATAGGAAGTTAACGTGTTATATTTGCAAACTTTAGCTCAAAGAGAACTTCTGGGCGTCTGTCCTGAGCGTCAGTTTTCGCTTTCTAATTCGAGTTGCCGCTCATAACTAAGCGATTGGCCCAGCAATTTGTTTGTGTCATACCCGTGGACCTAATATTGTACATTTTGGCCAGATTTTTTTCTTGAAAATCCCGCTTTTCTAATGTAGATTTCATATAGCGGTAACAACCTAACTTTTAGACCAAAGAGCAAAGGTTCTCGGTCGTGCTCCACGTTTGCAGGACGCCGACAGGGACGAAGTCCAAGAAATGCCGGCCCTTAGCTTGTGCTAGTTATTCAATGAGATGGAGGCGAAAGGCGTATGACATTAAGTGTATTTGATGGCAAATCGGGGGAGCCTAGGCCAGTCACAAACCGAGTTTCTAATGCTCCTCACTGGGGAATCTACCACAGAGCCTGTCGCGAACGACCCGACATTGTTGAGAGGATGTACCAAAGAATAAGGGAAGCCGTTACGAGTGACCGCTATCTGGAAGACAATGGCAGCATTCCAAACTCAACTTGGCTCGGGAGCGAGATCCTTAGATCTTGGGAGTACGGATCGGACTGGAACTCCTTCTGTGATGATGAGGACGCGAGTAGCGCGCTCTTCGGTCAGATAATGTGGACCGTAATGTGCGACGATGAGCGCCCCTGGTGCACCACTAAAACAACCAGCGCAAATCCGAACCGGGAGGAACGTGTTTATTTCCTCCTCCCGAACGAGTAAACTCAGTGGTGATTCGCAACGCCTATTATGGCCCATTTCCTAAGGAGTTTGCCACCTGACTACCACATACGGCTTCTGGCGAGCCGCACTGTTAAGGTCTAGCATTGTAGTAATGCAAAAGAACGTATGACCCGGGCTTGCTGCACATCTTCTTGCGAACGGTTATGATATCCGGACCGTTTAGGAGCTTCTTGGCTACAAGGATGTCAAAACCACGATGGTCTATACCCATGTTCTCAATAGGGGGGGCAAAGGCGTGCGTAGCCCTCTGGACGGTCGCCCTGTAAAGGTGTCTTATACGGATCTGCATAAGACCCCTGGATAAATCGCAGAGATTTCTGTATCTTTTTGATAGACAGTGGTTAACGGCTGAATCACGATTTACTTGCTGGGTTCTTATGCTGCAAAACCAGCGTTGTTTGGGTTCTTATACGGAACCACATAAACATTGTTAGAGGAAAATAAATAATAATGCCAGTACTAACACCCAGCTATGTAAAGAACATAATCAGACGCTCTCTTAGAGAAGTCGTTGACCCAAGTCCAAGCAAGAAAGATGAACGGAAAATTTGGGAATTTTTTAATTCTGAATGCGCCTATTGTGGAAAAAAATTGAGAAAAGAACGCAAAGAAGGCCATATAGATCATTTAGTAACATCTTCATTGGGAGGTTCAAATTACATTTCCAATCGTGTTTTATCTTGTGCGTCCTGCAATGAAGAAGAGAAATTAGACATGCCTTGGGAAAAATTTTTGATTCAAAAGAATCCAAATCAAAATCTCCTAACAAAGCGGAAAGAAAAAATATTACATTGGCAAAAGCTGCATAAAAAAGTAAGTTTGAATAAAGCAACTATAGATAAAATTGAAAAGATAGGCAATGAAGTGGTAGCATTTTATGATAAAAAAATAAAAATGGCAAGAAACTTAAAAAATAAAAACCTCTAACAAAGCAATCCAGCGGACCGTTTCCCACGCTGCTTCGCTCTGCGGGAAACGGCCGCTGATTTTTATGTTATACACTCATGCAATTGCTGACTACGAAAACGCTAGATGACTGGAGAGCCCTACAGAAAGAGTCAGGTGCGATTCTGCGGGAGTGTGGTTTCACAGTCGAAGTAGGGAAAGTCCTGCAACTTGCGAGGGGGTCGGTTGAGCTAGATGTTTATGCCGTCGAAACAGTGAATGGTCGGACATATTCGATAGCTTGCGAATGCAAGCACTGGCGTTCGCGAGTACCACAAACTGTCATCCATGCCTTTCGTAGTGTTGTATCCGACCTAGGTGTCAACCTAGGGTACGTCATTTCAAGCGGTGGCTTTCAATCTGGTGCGTTTAGCGCATCTGAATTGACCAACATTAAGCTTCTTACTTGGGAAGAGTTCCAAGGCGAGTTTCGGGAAACGTGGTTAGAAAAGCATTTTTCGCCGACGATCACTGACGAACTCGCCGCGATCATTGAGTACACAGAACCCCTCGTCCCTAATTGGTTTATGAAAGTCCCTGAACACGAGGTGCCGGTGCTTCGGTCACTTCGGGAGAAGCACCAACCGTTTGGGCTTCTGATGCTAAGCTTTACCACCTATGCCCGAATGTTTCGGAACGAGGGGTTTCCTGAACTACCAATTCGAGACCGTTTAACGCAGCGTTTCTCCGATTCTATCGCTATTCCAGATTCGATATTGGACGCAATAGGTTATCGGGAGTTCCTATATCTTGCGTTGGAGCATGGAAGAATGGCTGCATCAGAGTTCGACGCTGTCAAACAAAGGAACAATGTATAACCAGGCGATGCACGCCGACCCGGCTTGGTGTTGCTCGCTTCGGACGTCGTCAGGTTCCGTTACAATGACACGTCGTCTAATCGTTTACTCCGTTGGCCGGGTGATCTTGGTTCGTTCTGCATAAGGAAACAAGAATGAAATTCTGGCGTCGCAAACACCACTCAAATAAAGATAGACTGACTGACGCCCGCCGCCGCGATGCCTACGAATGGGTCGAGCGGGCCGCCTACTTGGCTAGAGACAAAGGAGATGCAGACAATGCCCGGCGCTTGATTAAGAAGGCACTACGCGTCTTCAAATCATTGGGGGATGAAGTTGGAGAAATCCATGCACTCCACTTTCAGGGGCGGGTCGAACACGAGTTGGGGAACGAAGACCAAGCAATGCCGATGTACGATCAAGCCCTTGCGATGGCTCAGTCCATGAACTACAAGCCGGTCATCGCACGAGCCAAGCACGAGCGGGCGCGGATTTTCCGAAAGCGGCATCTGTTTTCCGCCGCCGAAGAGGGCTTTCGATATGCGCTGGAGTACTATGCAACGCAAACCGACGAAGCCAATCTTCAAGCAACGCTCAACCAAATGAGCGCTCTGGCGGAGAGCGCCCTGCATTCGCCAGAATTCTTCCTCGACACCCTAGAGCGCACCGGCGTCCCGATCGGCACACCCGAGGATTATCTGTACGTGCGAGCCCTGGCGATCTTGGCTGAGATACGCGACGAAGGCCGGTTCTTCCGCCAGCGCCTGCTGCAGAAAGCGATGGCAACCTTCAGGCACGATCCAAAATTCGCCCAGTATGTCCTGGACGAGACGCGCGCAACTGCGCGCTTCCACAATGATGTCCTCATTATGCATCTGGCTGATTTGTTGGGAGAGATTTGGGCTTCCCCGCGCGGGAAAGCCCATCCACGCCAAGAAACGCACCCCTGTGCACACAGGCGAGGTGCGAAGTTTAATACGCCAGATACTGCAGCCCGTAACGTCGAGGAGCTCTACAACTATCTGGCAGAAGAGGATGCGGCAGGTATGTATGTCTATCGGGGCCAGACCCGTGAGTATCCTGGCCCTTTACTTCCATCCATGTATCGCAGGTTTCTCGGTAATGATGACCAGTGCCTAACATGCGACGATCCACTCTACCAGTATTCGCTTCGGAAGTGCGGGAAGAAATTCTACGGGGAGTACAATAACAAATTCTTTACATGGCTCAGGCACGCCTTCGACGGGGTTTCGCCTGATGAGGCAAAAAAGGTTGATGCCGTGTATAAACGTGTGCTCCAGGATCCCTTCGTGGTACGCTGGCAGTTGTCGAAGCTGCTCGAAAGCCGACAGCCAATTCCCTGGGAAGAAGCATTGCGGCATCAACTTTCTCCCAAAGAAATTGCCATCTACGAGCGCTATCAGAGGCAGTGGAAGCCATACTTGGACGGCTACCACCGACGCACAATTAGGATGTTTGGCTTCTTCAAGCCATTTGGTTATCTGCTCGGCACAACCCTGGCGCAGCAATTTGGGCTGTCATCAGCGGGTCTGGACGCAACACGCAGCCCCGCGCTTGCCGCTTTCTTCGCGACTCACCGCTCCAATTACGACTATGAGACGCTGGAGAAGGAAGGGACAGGCATTATCTACCGCTTCCCTTATGTGCGAAGCGATATCCGTGATCGCAGCTTGGTCGACTACACCTACTATACTTTGCCGTCAATCATCGATCTCGAGGATGTGCTATATCGATTTGAGTATCCTGGCCTCCGGCGCGAGGATGTGCGCGATCTCTTCGAGTGTTACTACGGCGCGATCCACGTCGAAAAATTAAAAGATCATGATCTGTTCATGGTCCCCGAGGGCGCACTAACCTCGTCTCGGGTCAGCCGACATCAGGCGGTGATCATACTGCCCGATGAACTACGCAAAGATCGCACTGATGTGAAGCCAGGCGTCGACGGGATTACCCTGCCAGAATTCCAGTTCATCGAAGACCTCGCTGCGCGTGAAGGGGTGGAAAAGTTCTACTTCCGTCATGCCGGGACGTTCCCATCCTCGCTACTAATTACCCGTGAGCAACTCTGGCCGCGTGATGATCCTTTCCTGGAGATTATTGTCACTATAATGACAGCATTGTACCCAATCATGACCTTCAGTGGGTATGTTGTACCACAGCGGCTTGATCTGATCGATGGGGGATATGGTGCTACGGAGTTTCTTGAATTATGCAAATCACTGGCTCATCGCGATCCTACCGTGTTAGTGAGCTTCCAAGAACTCAATGCGATGGAGAGTGGTACAATCGCAGTTTAGGCATTCATGACTCCCTCACTCAGACATGCAGACTGAATGAAGCGAGAAGAACTATAGCAGAACCAGCCAGTGCACCTGACCACCATTCCGCTACGCTTCATGGTGGCAGGTGACCGGCACGTTAGACGTAAGAGATAATGGAACCAGTACCCTCAACTATAACAAAGACCTTCCCGCAACGGGGGCCCCTTCAGCAGTTTCGCTTCGCAGATAGCACGGCCTTTGAGTGCTTCCGATGCGGTGCTGCAAAGAAGTCGAAACTGATTACGATCTACAGTGGGGATTGGTCACGACGTCTGTGCAACGGTTGCTATGGCAGACTGCTATCCTTGTACGAGATTAAGGCAGGAACACACGACGGTGACGAGAGAGCAGAGGAACTCGCTACTGCACTGCTGTCCATCGTGTCTGTCGATGCGCAGCGTCAGGCTGAGCGACTTCTCCGCACCTCTGAGAAGCGTGCTGAGCGTCTTTCTCCGGAAGCACTGCGTTTCGTCGCCACTGCTGAGCATCTTGCGGGACAACTCCGAGCAGAACCACAGCTTGAGTGGTCGCCAGCTGTCATAGGCCTGTGCAAAGCAGTCGAAATGGAGGTGGTTAGGCAGGTTCTGCAGCCACTTGCAGAGCAGACGGCAGGAAAGGATCTATCTGCCGACAAGAAGGACAAAGATTTAGGACGAGTGGCAGCCTACTGCGCTGACCCCAGCCGGAAGCCACCTGAGCTCGGATCGTTTGCTCATTTCCTCCAGACGGCCGTTCACAGTCAAGAGCGTCGCCAGACGAGTGTTCTTATTGGCGTGTTTCTTGGGATTACTGCGGAGTGGATTGGTTCACAGTGGATCTTAGATCCTAATGGTCTCCATCATTCGCTCACCGTTCTCACAACCGACTTCAGAAATCGAGCAGCACACATAGATGAACTTGCTGAAGGAGACTACCGCAAATGCCGTGAAATGGTCATCGGTACGGAAGGTACATTGTGGAAACTTTTGCTTGCTGTGGAAAGGAAAAGATAGTCGTCTAACAACGTGCTCGACACGTATTTTTCAAAGGCCGTGCGCGGCCTTTGAAAAAACAGTCAGCACCATCGTTGGAAGTTTCGTAATTGAATCCTCAAGAGATGAGACTGGTCTTTTGAGGGTTTCTTTCTTTGAAAATGTTTGTGTGGTATGAGTGTTCTGTCCGAACCGTATGACCTCCTCTTTGTCTTTTTCATGCACTGGGAGCTATAGACCTCCTAATAGACAAGCAGGAACTCATTAGAAATAAAGTATTGGAAGCAAATAGTTTATGTGGTAGTGACACAATGGACGTCAGCGTGAGGCGTCAGTTCGAAGGTAAAATCTTCAGAT
>SDBU01010218.1_pt1 | contig 10439 bp, 12 predicted proteins | sample 2277071 | NCBI WGS metagenome assembly SDBU01 (sample SAMN10397929, study PRJNA504765) | marine sediment metagenome | isolation source: marine sediment core GS08_GC12, 126 cmbsf | place: Arctic Ocean: Gakkel Ridge, Loki's castle | collected 2008
TATTTCTCGGAGATTTCCTCATATACGGGCCCAAAAGACTTGCAGGGGCCGCACCAGGGCGCCCAGAAGTCGACAACGACCATATCGTTGTTGTTGATGGTTTGGGTAAAATTGTCTTTGGTGACGTCGACAGTGGCCACAGTGGTCTCCTGGAGATTGGAAAGTATATTAGAGTTTACTAATAAGGGTGCAGAGGGAGTAAATCAAGCCCGCTTTCGTAACTTAGTTGAGAGCCCAGAGAATCAGTGTCTTGTCGCTACTGGCCGAGGCCAGCGTTTTGCCATCGGCCGTCAGGGCGAGGTCGCTCACCGGGCCATCGTGGCGGTAGCCGGAAGTCGTGAGTGTGCCCTTGCTCACATCCCAAACCAGGACCATCCCGCTGGTGTCACCAGAGAAAAGCCAGTGCCCGTCATGGGAAAACCGTAGCGTATTCACGGCGCCAGGTCGTTGCGACACCAGTTTTCTTATCATGGAGCCGTCGCTGGCGGACCAGACAACAATGCCGTCGCCCAATCCAGCCGCCGCTAACCAACGCCCGTTCGGTGAAAAGACGGTCGATTTGACCAGGCCACCCAGCTCTTTTAACTGCCAAAGAGTACGTCCGGTCTCGGTGCTGATGACATGGACGTACCCGCGAATGGTACCGGCTGCTATTTTCCTGCCGTCCGGGGAAACCGACAGCGCATCGATACGACCGAGATTAGAGGCCAGCACACGGCTGTGGCCCTGTGCGGCCAAATCCCAAATGATGATGCGACCGTCCCGGCCGCCACTGGCCAGCCATTTATGATCAGGTGAGGGCGCCAGTGCCATGACCGCACCGTTATGCCCGGAAAGACGATCAGTGACATGTTTGCGGGTTGGATCCCAAATAAAGATGTTGCCACCGTCGTCGCCAGCGGCGATCAAGGATTTGTGGCCCAGGGCTACCAGTGATCTCACGGTGTGACGGTGTCGATCAAGGGAGGCGATCGTGTTGCCGCTATTGATCTCCCAGACGACGAGCTCGCCGCCCCGGGTTGCCGACAACAGCGTATCTGTATGCGGAACGAACACAACCGCTTCGACCACTCCTGACGACCCCGTCAATCGACGTACCGCCGTGAAGGCACCTGATGCTATGCCCGGCAACGTAGTAGCGGATGTTGTTTCGGCTGCCGCATCGTCGTTATCCATAGCAATTTGCGCCTGTTTATCGCCGGTGGGATAAGCCACGTAGATGGCCAGGACAGCGATCGCAGTCAACCCCGCCATCGTCCAGCGTATGATTTTCCAGCGATCGACGGTGGCTGGCCGTTGCGCCACGAACTCATCTTCATTCTGGACGGGCGGTGGCGTGGCGGCCTTGGGCTGGGACACGGTGTTGACCTTGCGCTTGCCCATGAGCCCGTCTTGCAGTTCACGGGCAGATTGCGGGCGGTTTTTAGGGTATATCTGCATAGCCCAGTCGACACAATTCAACACAAAGTCGGAATAACCGTCGGGTCGGATGTCCACAAGCGGAGTCAGTGGGTCGGGCTTGTAGGTACGGACGGCATCGTAACGCTTAAAACTGCCGATTGGTTGAGCGCCGGTAATACACCGATACATACTGGCACCAATGGAATAGATATCGGTCCAGGGCCCCTCCTGCCCCTGGCCGGGATATTGTTCCACTGCCGCGTAAGACGGGGTCAGGGTAACCGGTTGGATGTTCTCACCGTCTTGCGTTGTCGGGCGCACAGACCCGAAATCAATCAACATGGGACTTTCGTCAGTGCGCAGATAAATATTGCCGGGCTTGATGTCAAGGTGCAGCAGGCCGGCGACGTGTACCGCCTGCAGGCCGTTGAGAATGGGAACAAACGCCCGCAACAGGGCCGGTTGGCTGAGGCCGTTGCCGCGCATGGATAGCTGGCGCGCCAGGCTCTGGCCGGATTCGTATTCCATGACCATGTAGGCCGTGCCATTGGCCTCAAGGAAGCGCAGCACCCGGACTATATTATGATGCTTGAACTGACCGAGGGCGCGTGCCTCTTTCAGAAATTGCGTCAGACCCCATGCAAACATTTTCCGCGCGGCCTCGTCGATGTCGCTGCGGCAGCGGATATTCCATTCGCCATCCCGTGAGGCAAGGGTGTTGGGGAAGTATTCCTTGATGGCGACACGGGTGCCCAGTTGCCTGTCGTTGGCAAGGTAAGTAATGCCAAAACCGCCCTGGCCGAGGACCGATTCGATAGTGTAATCGCCGAGCTCGTATCCTGTCGGCAGGGCGTTGTTCCTGGTCTCGGACATCGAATTATTGGTGTTAGTGTTCGATTGTGGGTGGTGTGTTTAATCGTGCTACCTATATACGTTAGTCGCTGACACCTGTGGTGGCAATGCGGCGATGTTGTCGGCAGTCCAATTTCTGACGCTATAATGATGGTCTCATGAAGGTAGTACGATAAAATCCCGTTTATGCCCCTAATTCAATTCCCGGATGACAATATCATCAACGCTCGATTCCCGCCGTGGCCGCTGATTCTGGGCATTCCGGCGGTGCTCGCCGTTTTCATGTTGCTGTTATACCTCAGTGGCGACAATGTGACGCTGTTTCGCTGGCTAAACGGTATTAGCCGCTACACCGGTGAGCCGCTGTGGGCGAATATCACCTTGTTTGGGGAAGGCTTGCTGGCGCTCGCCCTGCTGGCGCCCATCGCACGCTGGCGTCGCGATATCGCCTGGTCGTTGTTTTTGTCGGCGCTGATCGCGACAGCCGTGGTGTTTGGTCTCAAAGAGCTGTTTGCCATGCCAAGACCGTCACTGGTCTTGGCGGCGACTGATTTCAATATTATAGGTCCGCGACTAAGCGTCGGGTCTTTTCCCTCGGGCCACACAACAACGATTACCATACTCGCCACAATAATGGTGTTGCATCTGAATCGGGGCTACCTCTATGCTCTCGCCGTGCTGGCGATATTGCTGGTGGGTCTGTCGCGTGTCGTAGTGGGTGCACACTGGCCGATGGATGTGCTCGGCGGCATGCTGCTGGGTTGGTGGCTGGCACTGGCCGGGATTCGGATGGCGCAGCAGCTGTCATTTGGTGTTGAGCGTAACTGGCAAACTGTAGTGTGCGTATTTTCGCTGACGGCCGCAGGCCTTTTCTGGGGGGCAGAGACCGGTCAGCATCAGGCGGTGTTGTTGCAGCGTAGCGCAGCGGTGGCCGCCGGTGCGCTGGGCATGGTGACGCTGGCCGAATTGTGGTGGCCAGCCAGGAACCGGGGCTTGTGAACCAGACACGCCGGGAATACGGGAGTTGAGGGCATTGGGGTGCCTCGCGTGCAAATGGTAAACTGCAAACACAGCGGGTTGCCTCCGGGCACAGCGAAACAATAAAACAGCAGGATCAGGAGAAACGAATCAATTATGGCCGGTCATAGTAAGTGGGCCAATATCCGATTTCGCAAAGGCGCCCAGGATGCCAAGCGTGGCAAGATATTCACCAAATATATAAGAGAAATAACCGTCGCTGCACGCATGGGTGGCGGTAATCCCGACGACAATCCCCGTCTGCGTACGGTAATTGACAAGGCCCTGGGTCAGAATATGCCCAAGGACAATATCACCCGCGCGATAAAGCGCGGTATCGGCGAACTGGAAGGCGCTCATTACGAAGAAATTCGTTATGAGGGCTATGGCCCCAGTGGCGTCGCCGTATTGGTGGAATGCACCACCGACAACAAGAACCGCACCGTTTCAGAGGTCCGTCACGCGTTTACCAAGCACGGTGGCAATCTCGGTACCGATGGCTCGGTGGCCTATCTCTTTTCGAAGCTCGGTGTGTTGAGCTATCCCGAAGGTAGTAATGAAGATGCCATTATGGAGGCGGCACTGGAGGCCGGTGCCGATGACGTGATCAATGACGCAGATGGTTCGATTGAAGTGCAGGCGTCGCAGGAAGACTTCAACAGTGTGAGAGATGCCATGATCAGTGCCGGGTTTGAGCCGGAGGTGGCGGAGATCACGCAGCGTGCGTCCATTGATGTCAAACTGGACAATGATGATGCCGAAAAAATGTTGAAACTATTAGACGCACTGGAAGACCTGGACGATGTGCAAAATGTCTATTCCAATGCCGACTTTCCGGACGAACTGCTGGCGCGGGAGGCAAGTTAAGCTATGGCAACACTGACAGGGCAGACTTGATTGCATGCGTATTCTAGGCATTGACCCCGGCTCCCGCATAACCGGCTTTGGTGTTATTACAGTTTTGCGCAATGGTAAGCTGGTGTATGTCGCCAGCGGTTGTATCCGCGTGCCCAAGGGTTCCCTGGCCGAATGTCTCAAGGTCATCCTGGAGGGTGTCGATAAAGTCATCGATGCGCATAGCCCGGAAGTATTATCGATCGAGAAAGTCTTTATGGCACGCAACGCCGATTCTGCTCTCAAGCTTGGGCAGGCGCGTGGGGCGGCATTGTGCGCCGCAGTGCAACACGATCTTCCGGTCAACGAATATACGGCGTTGCAGATCAAGCGCGCCGTTGTCGGCACCGGTCGTGGTGATAAGAAACAGGTGCAACACATGGTGACCGCGCTGCTGGGTTTGTCCGGTACACCGCAGGCCGATGCTGCCGATGCGCTGGCAGCGGCAATCTGTCATGCCCATACCGCATTTGGTCGGCAGGCCATGATACGTGCCGGTTTACCCGGTGGAGTGTCGGCATGATCGGACGCCTGTGTGGAAAGCTGACCCATAAGGAGCCACCGTCACTGCTGATTGATGTCAACGGTGTGGGTTATGAGCTTGATGCACCGATGACCACATTTTATGATTTGCCGGCAATCGGCGAAGCAGTTACTTTGCATACCCATCTGGTGGTGCGCGATGACGCCCACCTGTTATACGGATTCTCGAGGGAGAGCCAGCGCCGATTGTTCCGTAGTCTGCTAAAGGTGAGTGGTGTCGGACCACGGGTGGCACTGGCGATACTGTCCGGTCTGACGGTAGACGAGTTTGTGTCCTGTATTACCACCGAAAACGTGGCACGCATCACCCGTGTGCCAGGAATTGGCCGCAAGACCGCCGAGCGGTTGATCGTGGAAATGCGCGACAAGGTACAGGCAATAGAAGGTGTCACTAGCGGCGCGAAACCGGTTGTTGCCGGTGAGGGCTCAATAAACCCGGTGGGCGAGGCCGTCAGCGCATTAATGGCGCTGGGATATAAACCCAATGAAGCCAGCCGCCTGGTACGCACGGTGGAAAGCGATGGTCTCGACACCGAAGACATCATTCGTCAGGCACTCAAAAGTGCAGCGGGATAAAAACTGATGGTCATCGAAAACGACAGACTGGTATCGGCACACGTGGTCTCCGCGCCGGAAGAGGCACGGCAGGATCGTGCACTGCGGCCGATCAAGATGGCCGACTACATTGGCCAGCCGCATGTGCATGAACAAATGGAAGTGTTTATCGCCGCAGCACGTAAACGCAACGAGGCGCTGGATCATGTTTTACTTTTTGGTCCACCGGGGCTCGGCAAAACCACGCTGGCCCATATTATTGCCAACGAGATGGGCGCCAATCTTCGGCAGACGTCGGGTCCGGTGCTGGAGCGCCCGGGCGATCTCGCCGCATTACTCACTAATCTTGAGCCCAATGACGTGCTGTTTATTGACGAGATCCATCGATTGAGCCCGGTGGTGGAGGAAATACTTTATCCGGGGATGGAGGACTATCAGCTGGATATAGTTATTGGTGAAGGTCCTGCCGCGCGGTCCATTAAACTCGATCTACCGCCGTTCACCCTGATCGGCGCCACCACACGGGCGGGGCTGCTGACTTCACCGCTACGTGATCGTTTTGGTATTGTTATGCGTCTGGAGTTTTACACCAGCGATGATTTGTCTCACATTGTGCAACGGTCGGCCGCTATCCTCGATGTGGCAATAACCGACGACGGCATCAACGCGATCGCCCGGCGTTCGCGTGGTACGCCACGCATCGCCAATCGTCTGCTCAGACGGGCGCGCGATTTTGCCGAGATCAAAGGTGACGGCACACTGACCGGCGACATTGCTGAGTCCGCGCTCAACATGTTAGAAGTAGATGAAAAAGGACTGGACTCGCTGGATCGCAGGATGATGAAAACAATTCTGGAAAATTTTGACGGTGGCCCGGTGGGAATCGATAGTCTGGCGGCCGCCATTAGCGAAGAACGCGGCACACTCGAAGATGTAATCGAACCGTATCTGATTCAACAGGGTTTCATTATGCGCACCTCACGGGGCCGCGTGGCGACACGACACGCCTGGGAATATTTTGATATTCCAATGAGCCAGGCAGCAACCCGCCTGCAGCAGGATATGTTTACAAAGAGTTAACCCTTTACGAGACGTTGTGCGTTTAACAATAAAATCAAGGGCACCATGAGCACGTTTTCCATTCCCATTCGAGTGTATTACGAAGATACCGATGCCGGCGGCGTTGTTTACTATGCCAATTACCTGAGGTTTATGGAGAGAGCGCGAACCGAGTGGCTGCGGAACCTGGGGTTTGAACAGGACGAACTTTCACGCAAGGATGGGGTCGTATTTGCCGTGCGCAGCGCCAGTCTGGAATTTATCAAGGCCGCACGTTTTAATGATATGTTGCAGGTCGACGCGATGGTGACTGCCAAAGGAAAGGCAAGTGTAACGTTGAAGCAGACGATAACGAGAGGTGATGAATTGATTTGCAGCGGGGAGGTACGCCTGGCGTGTGTCGACGCAACCAGGTTTGCCCCCAAACCCATGCCGGCTGCTGTTGCTTCCAGAATTACCGTTACGGTGCAGGGGGCCAATGCCAAACGATAGCATGTCAGTCACCTCGCTTGTGGCCAATGCCAGTGTGCTGGTGCAACTGGTTATGTTATTGCTGTTACTGGCGTCATTTGTTTCCTGGGTGATGATTTTTCTCAAATGGTTTCAGGGGCGGGCGGCGCGGCGGGCGGCTGACCGCTTCGATGAGAAATTCTGGTCTGGTATCGCACTTGATAAGCTATATACCGAGCTCAACCGCAAGAATGCCCATCCCACCGGTATCGAAAGTATTTTTCTCGCCGGATTCCGCGAACTACGTCGGCAGCAGAAACACACTGGCCGGGGCGCCGATATGCTTGAAGCGGTGCGTCGTGCCATGCGAGTCGCGCGCACTGAAGAAATCGATTACCTTGAAACCCATTTATCGTTTCTAGCCACGGTGGGTTCCACCAGCCCCTATGTGGGCCTGTTTGGTACTGTCTGGGGAATTATGAATTCATTTCGCGCCCTGGGCACCGTGCAACAGGCTACCATTGCCCAGGTCGCACCGGGAATTGCCGAGGCCCTGATTGCAACGGCTATGGGTCTGTTTGCAGCCATCCCGGCGGTGATCGCCTACAACCATTTTTCCAATAATGTTGATCGCCTGGTGACTCGTTACGAGATTTTTGTGGAAGAATTTTCCAGTATTGTTCAACGCCAGGTTATGTTGAGTGGAAAATGACTGACACAACCTATCGTCATCATCGGCGCAAACCCATGTCGGAAATCAACGTGGTGCCCTATATCGATGTAATGCTGGTGCTGCTGGTGATTTTTATGATTACAACACCGCTGTTAAGCCAGGGCATCAAAGTGGATCTGCCTGAAGCCGAGGCAAAGCCAGTGGATATCCGGGAAGTGGAAACGCTGGTGGTGACAGTCGATCGCAACGGCAAATTCTATCTCGACGATAAAGCAATTGAACGTGCAGCCCTGCAAAAAAAGGTGCGAGCCATTCTGGCGCAATCACCGCAGACACCTGTGCTTATTCGTGGCGACAAGCAAGTTGCCTACGGTATCGTGGTCAGCGCTATGGTGTTGTTGCAGCAGAGTGGGGCAAAAAGTGTCGGTCTGATTACCGAGCCATCTGTGCGGTGATGTCGGTCGTGGCGATCCATGCCCGACATCCTGCCAACAATATAATGTCGCTGGGTAAGGCAATGTGGCTGGCACTGCTGGTGCACGTGCTGTTGCTGGGGATGATTACACTGAACTGGAGCCGGACATCTGTTGGTCCTGCAGCCGTCAATATTATTCAGGCTAGAGTCATTACCGGGCTCCCGCCTGAAATAAAACCACCTGCAGTCGATGTTGAGCGAGAGAAGTTCCGAAAACGAGAGCAGGCAAATGCAAAACGGAGGGCCGATCGCCTGAGAAAACAGAAAGCAGCTAAACGTCGCGCAATTATAAAACGTAAGGCAGCGGCCGCCAGGCGGCACAAGCAGGCGCAGGATCTGTTACAGCAGCAACTGGCAGCCGAAGAAGCGGAGCGTAGTCAGACGCGGCGAATGGCTGCGGCACAAAACAAGGCGGCCAGGTATATCGACATGATCGGGCTCAAGGTGAGCAGCAAATGGCAACGACCGCCCGGTTCGGCCAGAGATGCCTATTGCATTGTCAGGGTACGTATCACGCCTGGCGGTCGAGTGCTCAGCGTTATTGTGGTGCGTTCGAGTGGTGACCCGGTGTTTGATCGTGCCACGGAGAATGCGGTCTACCTGGCCGAGCCATTGCCGGTGCCCAACGATGCCGAGGTATTCGAGATTTTACGTGAATTTAATATTGATACCCAGAAACTATAATATGTCGTTAACCAGAAATATTTTTTATATTGTATTTGTTAGCGTGCTGCTGTTCAGCAGCGCCACGGCCAATGCCATTTTAACCATCACCATCACTGAAGGCGGTGAGGGCGGTGCGCCAATAGCGATCGCGCCATTCAAGTGGCAAGGCGTTGGCGCGCTGCCACAGGAGTTGTCGGATATCATTAGCGCAGATCTGCGCCGCAGCGGCCGTTTCGCACCCCTGGGACGTGCACAGATGCCATCTAAACCCTGGCGTGACAGAGATGTGCAGTTCAAGGAATGGCGCCTGGTCAAGGCGACCGCGCTCGTCATTGGTCATATTAAAGCGGTCAAAAAGAATCGCTATCGCGTTGAATTCCGGTTGTATGACGTTTTTCGTGAACGTCAGCTGGCAGGATATCTCTATACCGTAAGCGCACAACGCCTACGGGCGGTGGCCCATCAAATGAGTGATGTGATTTATCAGAAACTTACTGGTGAGCGCGGTGTGTTTAGCTCGCGCATCGCATATGTCAGCCATGAACGCAGGCACGGTGAGAGGCTCTTTCGACTGATGGTTGCCGACTCCGACGGTGCCAATCCGCAAACTATTGTTACCTCGGGCGAACCGCTGATATCGCCGGCGTGGTCTCCGGATGGCAAGCGTCTGGCCTATGTGTCGTTCGAGAAGAAACGTTCCATGATTTATATCCAGAACCTGAACGATGGCAAGCGTTTCCGCGTGGCGTCCTTTAGTGGCATCAACAGCGCGCCGGCGTGGTCTCCGGACGGCAAGCGTCTGGCCATGACCTTATCCAAGGACGGAAATCCCGAAATCTATATTTTGCACCTTGCTAAAAAACGACTGCAGCGACTGACGTTTCATCATGCTATTGACACTGAACCGGCGTGGTCTCCGGATGGTGAATCCCTGGTGTTTACCTCTGACCGTGCCGGCGCCCCCCAGGTGTATCGCAAGTCTGTCCACGGTGGCAGGGCGCAGCGTCTGACTTTTGACGGTAACTACAATGCGCGCGCATCGTTTTCGCCTGCCAGTAATCAGTTAACACTGGTCACGCGACGCAAAGGGCGATACAACATAGCGGTGTTGCAGCTGGCTGACAATTCATTGCAGGTATTAACCGACACCCGGCTCGATGAATCGCCGACTTTCTCACCCAATGGCCGGATGGTGCTCTACGCAACCGTGGTCAAGGGCCGCGGTGTGCTGGCATCAGTATCCGCTGACGGCCGGGTGCGACATTTGTTTACGCTGACGGAGGGTGATATCCGTGAGCCTGTGTGGTCTCCCCACAACCCCTAGCAGGAATCTATCCAGAGGAGTGAATAATGAAAATATTATCAAGGATGTTGTTACTGATCTTCATTATTGCCGCCGCCGGTTGTGCCGGTGACGGCGCAGTCAAGCCGGAACAGGGAAATGGTGCAGGCGTGCGAGGTGCTGCCGTCGATGACGGCGCAGTGAGCGGTGAGCAATTGATTGCTACGGATGACAGTGGTCGCCCGGTTGTCATGCGTGTACATTTCGATTTTGACAGCAGCCGCATTGATGCCGATAACCGGGAAACGCTGGAAGCCCATGCCGCCTATCTCAATGCCAACGAGAGCGTGAACGTCAAGCTTGAAGGCCATTGTGACGAGCGCGGTACACGCGAGTACAATCTGGCGCTGGGGGAGCGCCGGGCGCAGGTTGTGGCGCGTTTGCTGGCGGTCTTGGGAGTCGATCGCAGTCGACTGACCACCACCTCCTATGGTGAGGAAAATCCACTGGATGAGGCCCACGGTGAAGCTGCCTGGAAAAGAAATCGCCGAGTAGAGATAATCTATTGATGC